>TARA_R100000697_G_scaffold61838_2_pt1 | contig 85057 bp, 74 predicted proteins | sample TARA_R100000697 | Tara Oceans TARA_R100000697 (sample SAMEA2622788) | marine metagenome | biome: marine biome (ENVO:00000447); feature: surface water layer (ENVO:00002042); material: "saline water (ENVO:00002010), including plankton (ENVO:xxxxxxxx)" | depth 5 m
GGTGCGGTGGGGTGATTCAGACTCGAGTATGGCTTTGAGATCCATCACCGCCAGCGCCTTGTCAATAAAGATCAGGCTCCCCCGAAGCTCGTTCTCCCTGAGGTGCGCCAACAGGACATGGGATTCCTCCGTCCAGGGCCTATAGACGCAGTTGACGGTACCAAACCGCTCATCCCGGGTTTCCTGGTAGAGTTCCTGCAGGATTTTTAGGCGCGTGTTGCCACCCACAAGAGGTACATAGTGGTTTTCACCAGGGCGCTGAGTGACCACCAGGGGCTGGTCGAGACCCTGTGAACGGATGGATGACTTGATGCGCTGGTATTCTGCGTTGAACCCATGCCGGGGGTTATGTTCATACGGCTGGAGGTCAGAGAGCGGCATCACCAGAGCGCCTGAGGCTGCTGGCTGGGCGACCGGTAAAACCGGCTGCCCATTCACGATCCTACCCCCGCTGTAAGGATCACCAGTGGGCAGGGGCATTGCCGACATGGGGATCCGCGATAGCGATCAGGTCGCAAGGGGCCTGCTCGGGGAGCCCAGCGCGGCTCGGGGCGGGATGTGACAAGCTGGGACGAATCCCCGGGATACGCGCGGTCGTTGATGGCATGCAGAAGCCGGTACGGAGAGATCATGGAGAAAATCCTTTTCCTCGCAACTCTCTAAACGTAGCATCGATAGAAAAACTTGCATTCATCATTTGCGTCCAAATTTAGCTGACTAGCCCCAACTTGCGCAGAACGCCACCCGGTGCCCTGTGTCTGAGGAGGCTTATCGACCGAATCGGCGATAGATACTATGGTCCGTATGTAAAGTCGGTGCTGCGCAAAGTGGTCGAGCGACGGGTATGAGCCGCCCCGAGCATTCACTCCCAGTCCAGATTAACGTCGACAGCTTCGCGTGTTCCGCGTCTGTTCCCACTCTTCAATCTCAGTGAGTCGCCAGCGTGTGCAGCCCACTGAGAGCTTGATAGGCTTGGGAAAGGCAGCGGAGTGGGTCCAGCGCCAGACCGTGGCGCGGCTAACTTGAAATCGCTGTGCGATGGCAGTGTCGGATAAATAGACTGTACTGTGCATGGCATTGCATCCTTTGTTTATTGGAAGCATTGCGAGAGAGTCTGCATGGATCGGTGAAGAAGCAAAGAGAAAAACCCGCACAGGCTTGACCCGATTTCCAGGAGCATATACTTGACCACCACATTTAAGAACAATAAAACAGAGTAAGCCCCGGATCATACTGTTGAAATAGTCGCTCTCTGGCCTTGGATCGATGAAGCGACAGCGGATGAACAACACGGCGGATGACGTGGAAACGGTCTGCCACGATCATCGCATTGGGGAAGTAGCGACGAGCGATATTGCGGTAGGTCTCCGACAGATCCATGACGATCAGCTGGACGTTGTCCTTTCCCGGCGGGGCCTTCAGATAACGCTGCGTATTCCGCAGCCGATCCCGGAACTCTGGGGGATATCTCGTTAGTTTGTTCATTGCTCCATCCTCTCAAGGTTTGGAGCCTCCGGCAAACTCAGGGCGATTCAGGGTCTTCACAATGGGCCGTAATATGCAAGCAGCAGCACATCTTCGGTGGGCGCGACATTGTAGCGTGGCGGCGGTAAGCGTACATCGATGCCCAGAGAATCCAGCAGGTTCTGGAGGCCGGGCTGACACTTCGTTAGCCTTGGTCAAATAGGCGTTGACGTAAATTGGCGCGTACACGTTGCAACTGTCCGATCAAACTGTCGCGCTCTTCGATCGGGATGCCGTCCAGTAGAATCTCCTCAATCTGTTCAACGACATTTTCCAGTTCGGGCAGCAAAGGTCGGATCCTGCCCGTGAGCACAACGCGTTTCACGCGTTTGTCACTTGCGTCTGGCATGCGTTCAACCCAGCTTGCGTCTTCCAGACGATCAACGATTTTGCCCAGCGGCGGCTTCGCCATCAACAGTCTTTCGGCTATCTGTGTCTGGGTTAGTGGCCCCTCTGTATAGAGTAGGTAGAGAACCTGCCACTGACTGCGAGTCAGTTCGAAGTCTCGAACCTCGCGATTGAAAATCTTGGCAACCATTAAACTCACTTCGTGCATCAATGTACTCACGTGATGGTGCGTAAACCGCTTGCCCTGAATTTCTTGACTTTTCACTGAAATATTGATTACCTTAGTTATAGAAACTACAGTTACTTTTTAGCTGACATGCAGACACTAGTCAACTCTCTGAGCGCTTATTGAAAGAATGGACACAGTTTCACCGCCCCGTAAATTCCTGCTGGCCGGCTGTCTCTTGACAGTACTTGCGGCCTGTGACCATTCAACCACGGAACCTGCAGCGGGCCTAGAGTCCAACGAAACCGCTCCCCTGGCCCAAATCCAGATCGGGAGGCCAGAACAGGTCCATATCAGCGAACCCATACTGACAACCGGTTCCGTATTTGCGCACAAGACAACCAATGTTGTGCCCCTTGTTGGCGGGCTGATTGAGGAAATCCGTGTGAACGTTGGTGATCGTGTTGACCAGGGTGACCCGCTCATAATGCTGCGACAAACAGAGTTCGAACTCGCGGTGAAGCGGCTGGCACATGCGCGAGATCTGGCCAAATCGGAACTTGAAGATGCCCTGCGCAATTTGGACAACGCCAACAGGCTCAGAGAACGGGAGGTAATTTCCCAGGAAACCCTTGACGCCCTGGAGACGCGCGTTGCGGTGTCCACGTCCAAATTGGGCATGGCTGAAGTCAACTTGTCTCTCGCGCAACAGGAGTTGACCGACTCAATTGTAAAGGCGCCTTTTCGCGGTGTCATCACCAAGCGTTTTGTCGATGAAGGCGCATTCGTGCCCTCGGTAATGCGCTCGGAAAGTCCGGTCGTTCAATTACAGAAGATTGACATTGTTATCGTTCAGATCTTTGTGCCAGAAACATATCTCACATCAGTGAGTCCTGGCATGCGGGCAATTGTCCATATTCCCAGCCTGGGTCAAACCTTCGAATCACGTGTGGCCTTGATCAACGATAATCACGAACTGAATACACGCAATATCGAATTGCGTATCGGTATCGCCAATCCTGACTATGTCATAAAGCCCGGGCTGTTTGCGGTGGTCAAGCTTTACCCTGAAGCCCGAGAGATTCGGATTCTGCCACCGGAATCACTTTTAGGCGCGGGGCAAGACAGGCACGTGTTGACAGTAGAAGATGGCAAAGTCCAACGGATGAATGTGGCGGTAAAAGCCTTGACTGATGGCAGCTTGGAACTGCTTTCTGAACTAGATCCTGATACCAACATTATTGTCGGCACGCAACGTCACACTCTGGAACCGGGCAACCCGGTCACAGTCGACCAACTGCTCTGATGTGGATCGCTGACCTCTCGATTCGCCGTCCTGTCATGACCGTCATGTTCGTCGGCGCATTGGTATTGCTGGGCGCCATATCAATGCCGCGCGTCAATATGAGTCTGTTCCCCCATGTTGACATTCCCATTGTCACTGTTGAAACAACTCTGGAAGGTGCCTCTCCCGCGACAATGGAATCAGAGGTAACAGACCGACTTGAGGAGGAACTGTTTGCGATCGCGGGACTAGACAGTCTTCGCTCGGCAAGTGCCGACGGGTACTCCCAGATCATCCTGGAGTTCGAACTGGAAACGGACGTGAATTTGAAAGCACAGGAGGTTCGAGACAAGGCAGCCAGGGCTTTCCCGTTTTTACCAGAGGGGACAAAACAACCACTGATTACAATCCTCGATCCGGATTCCGAGCCGATAGTCTCCATCATCATGTCTGGGCCTCTGCCGACAGGCGAGTTAACCAAACTGGCCAAAAGCACAGTGAAGGAACGCTTACAGAGGGTTCCGGGTGTCGGTAGCGTACAACTTGTGGGAGATCGTGAAAGGGAAGTCCGGATTTGGCTCAATGCAAGCCGGATGCGCGGCTATGGCACTACTGTTGACGATATATCTGCAGCCATAAGACGAGAGCACGTGGACATCGCCGGTGGACGACTGGAATACCAAAACGGCAACTCTGAGTTCACCGTCAAGACACTTGGAGAGGTGACAAGCATCGAAGAGTTGAAAGATATTGCGATATTCCGCGTCAACCAGGCACTGGTCCGATTGAGAGATGTGGCAAGATTGGAAGATGGGCTTGAAGATGAACGAAGTTATGCCGAACTCGACGGAATAAATGGCATTAGTCTTGAGATACGCAAGCAAAGCGGTGCAAACACCGTCAACGTGGCTCGAGCCATTAGAGCAGAGCTCGAAAAGATAAGGGACGAAATACGATCCGACATTTCCCTGACCCCGGTCAGGGATAATTCCAGATTCATTGAATCCACGGTACGAGACGTTTCATTCGACATTATATTGGGTGTCGTGCTCGTTGTTGCGGTGACACTGTTTTTCCTTCTGAGCATTCGTGCCACTATCATTGTTGCTACGGCCATTCCTACGGCACTCATAGCCACCTTCTTTGCCTTTTACGTCCTGGATTTCTCAATAAACATGATGTCGCTTATTGCGATTTCTTTGTGCGTTGGCCTACTGGTCGACGATGCCGTCGTAGTGTTGGAGTCGATATACAGGGAAATCGAGGAAGGTCAAGAACCCGCTGTTGCCGCGTCGGTAGGCACAGGAAAGGTCGCTATGGCAGTGGTTGCCTCGACGTTCGCAGTCATGGCTGTTTTCCTGCCCATTTCGTTCACGGATGGACTGATCGGCGTATTCATGTACCAGTATGGCGTTACCGTCGCAGTTGCTGTCGGAATCTCTTTGATAATATCACTGACTTTGACTCCCATGCTCTGCTCCAGACTGCTGCAGCGCAGTACCACGAAAAGCTCAGCAGTACACGCATTGGAACGCGCACACTCCAGGCTGGAATCCAGCTACGTGTCCTTGGTACGAGCGGCATTGTCCGCAAGGTGGCTGGTTCTGATTTTTGCCGGAATAGCCGTCGCCATTGGTGTCCATTACGCGGGCAAGGTTCCGCTGTCATTCACGTCCAAAGCTGATCGGAGCGAGTTTATCGCTGCGGTTGAACTGCCGCTGGGCACCGGAATAGCTGAGTCAAAGCGAGTGGCTTCCAGGTTGAGTGCAAGGGTCAAGGAGTTCGAGCATGTTCAGCTGGTCTTCGCCGTTATCGGCTCAGGCGCACAGACAAAGACCAATGAGATCAGCTTTTATGTCGGCTTGACCCCCAAACAGGAACGCAATATTCATCAAAACCTGATTATGGATGAAATCCGTCTCGCCTTGACTAAAGCAGCGCCTCAGGCTCAGCACATCACCATGGCTCAGGTACCCTGGATCTCCGGCGGCGGCTTCTTCGGCGCGGACCTCGATTTGGCGCTTAGTGGGCCGGATCTCGACAAGCTTCAGCGCTATTCCGAACATATAATGCAGGCGATGCAGGCCTCGGGACTGTTTCGCGACGTCAAATCCAGCTACGAATCCGGCAAGCCCGAGATTCAGGTAAGCATCAACCGCGACCGTGCGGCCAAGCTTGGTATATCCGTGCACAATATCGCCAGTGCTGTTGGTACAACTATGGGCGGCAAGGATATCGCCAGCTTTCAAGAGCACGGTGATCGCTACGACGTCAGGCTCAGATTCGATCAGGAGTATCGCGATCACATTGGCACATTTGACCTGATTCAATTGCGATCCTCGGACGACAGCCTGGTCGACTTCCGAAGTGTTGCTGACGTAGCAATCAAGGATGGGCCGGTACAGATCGACAGGTATAACCGTGCCAGAAAAATTTCTGTATCAGGTAATGCGCCGGCGGGTACTGCCGCTGGAGAGCTACTGGTAGCAATGGACAGAATTCTGACCGATATGGAATTTGAGCCAGGTTATGAGGCAACCTATCTTGGAACCTCCGAGCAGGTGCGCGAGGTTGCCAACTCCTTGTTGTTCGCTTTCATGCTGGCCCTGCTGATTCTGTACATGATTCTCGCAAGTCAATTCGAAAGCTTCGCCCAACCTGTCGCCATAATGCTCACCGCGCCTCTGTCTTTTGTTGGCGCATTCACTTTACTGGCTCTGACCAACTCCGAGCTTTCCGCGACGACACAGATTGCCATGGTAGCCTTAATGGGCCTGGTGATGAAGAATGGTATTTTGCTGGTGGATCAGGCCAATCAGTCCATGTCGCGAGGCTTGGCGGCAAAAGACGCGATGATAGAATCGGCAAAGTTACGGCTACGTCCAGTTCTGATGACGGCATTCTCCACTATATTCGGCATGATCCCCATCGCTCTGGCGACAAGCGACGGAGCAGAACTACGGACATCTACCGGTATTATCGTGATTGGCGGTTTGGGTTCTTCAACTCTCCTGACTCTGTTTGTGGTGCCGGTGGTATTCACCCTGATTGTAGACTCGAAAATCAGGCTTAATCGCTTCTTGGCAGAACGGAAGGAATCCGTGAAATGACTTCAGATCACATAAAGCAGTTGTATGGGCTGTTTTCCAGCCGAGTTGGGGCGCATCTTGATCTAGGCCTGAAACTGGTCGACATAGAGGGCGACACGGTAAGGCTTCTCCTGCCTTTTCAGCAAAAACACGCCAATGCATTGGAAAACGGAGCGATCCATACCAGCGCACTGGCGACGGCCATTGACAGCGCTTGCGGGTTCGCCGTCATGCTCAGACTGAAAGAGCCAACAGCGATAGCCACGGTCAATTTGAGAATAGATCATATTCGGCAACCCGAATCGGGACAGAACGTGACAGTCGAGGCGCAGTGTTATCAACAGTCGGGAGATTTTGCCTACGTTCGTGCCAGGGCCATATCAACGAAAACTCTCTTCACCTACTCTAGTGCCATCAGCATTTTTAAAGTTGGCACGCCAGGCCCAGCTCTGAACTCAGCCCTTTGATTCGGTACAGGATATGAACACAACCTCACTTGCCTTGTTTATTGAACAATCCCCTTATGCGCTCAATTACGGTACAGAGATCCTCTCTGCAGAGGAGTACGTTGAGTGCGTGACACAGTGGCGGGAGATATTCACCGGAAACCCGCTATTGCGCGCTTGGCACGGCGGTATTGTATCAGGCGTTCTTGAATTAACTGGCACCCTGGCCGCCATCAGAGCTGCAAACAATCAGAATTGTGGCCTGATCTCCATCAATACAAGCTATTTGCGCCCTACCAGCGGTGACAAAGCGATGTTCAGCAGAGCGAATATCGTCAGAAGTGGCAAGCAGATTCAAACAATCAATGCCGTCGCCTGGCAAAACTCACTCGAAGAACCTACGGCGATCGCCTCATTGACATTTGTTAACGCGCGGTAGTTCAGGCTTGCCCTGACAGTAATTGCCGACATCGAACCGTGAAGTGGTTAAATGGATGTTACCAACCCAGTTAAGGATAATACCCTGAAACTGGAGATGGGATATGACCACAAGAAAGCAGTACTCGAAGGAATTCAAGCTGGATGCTATCAGCCTAGTGGTGGAGCAGGGCTATTCACGGGCCGAGGCAGCGCACGGCTTGGAGATTAATGCAAACATGCTGGGGCGCTGGCTCAGAGAGCACGAGGCACCGGAGGGGCACGCTGAGCCTGATCGTTCACAAACTGAAACACTGTGTCGACTCTCGGAGCGCTTGCTGAAAGAATGGACACAGTTTCACCGCCCCGTAAATTCCTGCTGGCCGGCTGTCTCTTTACAGTAGTTGCGGCCTGAGACCATTCAACCATGAAACCTGCAGCGGGCCCAGAGTCCAACGACACCGCTCGCCTGCCCCAAATCCAGATCGGGAGGCCAGAACAGGTCCATATCAGCGAACCCATACTGGCAACCGGTTCCGTATTTGCGCACAAGACAACCAATACCGTGCCCCTTGTTGGCGGGCTGATTGAGGAGATCCGGGTGAACTTTGGTGATCGTGTTGACCAGGGTGCCCCCTCATTCGGCTGCGACAAGCAGAGTTCGACCTCTCGGTGAAGCGGCTGGCATAGACTGGGGCTTGATGAAACTGAACGCCGAGAACAGGCGTGATCTGCTGGAAGTGCTGGAGGATCGCCACGGCAGGCGCTCGACCATCGCCACCAACCAACTGCCCATCGAGGAGTGGCACGCACGCCGTGATCGGCGATCCGACACTCGCTGACGCCATCCTGGATCGCCTGGTTCACAACGCCTACAAGATCAACCTCAGGGGAGAATCCATGCGAAAACGGGGACTGGACCCATTATAGATGAACATCGGAATTAATCAGAGTAGCCCTAAGGCACATCTGAACAATGGTAATAGTTCCCATCGGAACCAAAATGGCCTCACTGAAGGCGCGGAATCGCCCATACACCACATAGACCATACGGGCCCCCAAGGACATCATGGCCTTCCTGCGCCACCAGGCTTAGGGCAGAAACGGTATCGGCGACCCCATGGCTCGCCTGTAAAGAGCGGACCAGTTCTGCCTCCAGAAGTAAAATTTGCCTGGAAAACTCTCGAGACAGATCAACAGAGGACTGTTCACACTAGGAGATTTCTAGCACTGACAGCCGATGCGCCCCCGGATGCTCTTCATCTTGGCCGTAGCTGGCAAACCTTCGCGGCAGAATCTTTCCCAATCAGCCATCAGCTTACGGCGCTTGTCGATCAGTTCGGATCGAGCATAAGCTACGCGAGTGGCATCGCTATTGACGTGCGCCAAGGCGAGTTCACAGACTTCTTCAGGATAGGTGGTGTGTTCCTGAGCCCAGGTACGGAATGTGGCCCTGAAACCGTGCTGTGTGACTTGGTGGCCCATATCCTTTAACACCTTTGTCAGGGTCATATTTGACAGCATCTTGCCGGTCGGGCTCACAAATATCAGGTTGGAGTCATGGTCGCGGGGGAGTGATTTCAGCAGGTCCACCGCCTCGCGGCACAAAGGCACCTTATGGTCGCGACCGCCTTTCATGCGCTCACACGGAATAGTCCAGACTTTGGCTTTGAAGTCGATTTCGCTCCACATGGCGCCGCGTATCTCGCCGGATCGGGCAGCAGTCAGGATAGCGAACCGCAGCGCCATTGCACCGGTGCTGTCCTTGGCGGCCAGCTCGCTCATAAACGGCGGGACTTCATCGACCGGCATGGCTGCCAAATGCTTTACCTTGCTCACCTTACCCGGCAGGGGGAGAGAGAGGTCGAGGTTGCCGCGCCACCGTGCGGGGTTGTCGCCATTGCGGAGACCCTCGGCGCCTGCCATATCGAGGATGCGTTCGACTGTGGCCCTAACCCTGGTTGCGGTCTCGGTTTTTGTCTCCCAGATGGGAGTCAGCATTTTTATAATGTCCGCCCGCTCGATGTCGGAGACCTGCAATTTACCCAATATCGGATAGGCGTAGGTTTCGAGGTGAGCGGTCAATTTCTGAACCTGCTTAACGGTCTTTAACTCCTTGCTCTTCTTGACGATGAACCTGTCAGCCACTGTGCGAAACGTGACTGCTTTCGCCTGTTCAGCGGCCAGAGCCGACGCAAGTGCCTTTCGCGTCACACGCGGATCAATGCCCTGCCTGATCTGCTCCTTGAACTCACGAGCCTTCTGGCGGGCCATAGACAGCGTCACTTCAGGATAGGGGCCCAATCCCAGCTCAGGCCGGTCTTTGCCGATAGGCGTTTTCAGAATCCAGGAGCGGGCAAAGGTGGTATTACCGGGTGCGGGTGGAGCGCAGTACAGGTACAGGCCGCCAACACCGCCGACCGCGTGCAGCTTGGTACAAGGCGCGCCCTTATTACTCCCGGATTGTACCCTGCCCCATTTCAGCCGACGGACTGCGGCATCAGATAGCTCCTGCGCGAGTCTAGGCATTATCAATACCCCGAATGTGATACCACTTGTTTTCGGAACCGAACTTTAAGCCCCCCATTTCTATCCCTACATAGGAGGATCAATTGCATGCTACAGCTTGATATGGGAGAAGACAACGTAATTGGTGCGATCGCTTTATTTATAGTATATTGCGACAAAATGCGACTCGGAGAGACCGGCAAAAATTCATATCTCCGGCACCACCTTCAACGGGTCTATTCTCGGCGGATAAGTAACAGTTTGCTGGACAAGGGCTGGCAAACCAGCCCTTACCGCATCAGTCCTGAATCACGATTTCCACGCGACGGTTCATCTGCCGCCCTTCCGCTGTCGCGTTATCCGCCACAGGACGGGACATGCCGAAACCTTCGGTGCTGATGCGCGTTGCGCTCACACCGGCGTTGACCAGTGCCTGACGCACAGCCAGCGCTCTCCGCTCTGACAAACCCTGGTTGAAATCGGCCCCGCCGGTACTGTCGGTAAAGCCCTCAATCAAGACGGTTTTCTCCGGGTATTCCTCAAGAAAACCGGCCAGGCGCTGGATGGTACTGTCGGCGCCCGGCTGCAGGTCTGCCTTGGCGGTGGCAAAGAGCACATCACCCAGTGTCATGACCATACCGCGTTCCGTTTTCACGGCCTGCAGTGCGAGCAGTTCCCTGCGCAGCGAGTCTGCATCTGCCTGAGAGCGCTGCAACTCTGCTTCACGGGCGTCCAATTGGGCCTCGCGGGCCGACAACAGGATCTGGTCCTTGGTTTTGCCCAGCGACTTCAGTTTCTCGCTCGCGGCCTTGCGGTCAGCGATGGCGACCGCCGTGTCGGTACGCACCTTGGCAACATAGGCCAGCGACGTCATATCCGCTTCCGATGTTGCGACCGCCGCGGATTCGAGTGCCTTGTTTGCCCGCTGTAACTCCGGCCCGGCGTAGCGCAAAACTGTCTCGTTCTGCTTCGCCGTGTTGTAGCTTGCCTCCGCATCCAGCAGCGCCTGGTTCTTCTGCAAACCGCCACAGGCCACCAACATCGTCGAGGTCGCAACCAGCGCACCCACTTTTAAAACCGATAATACGTTCATGATATCTCCTGCTATCGGATAGGTAGCGCTCAGTTGCGCTGACTGCGCTCAATTTCGCTGCGTAATGCCTCAATGCTGGATTCCAGCTCGCTGAGGGCAGTTTCTGCACGCGTCTTGCTGGCAAAGGCCTGAGCGTACTCGGCGTCCGCGGCAGCCTCGTCAGACAAGCGCTTTGCCTCCGCATAGTCTTTCTGCTGCATGGCGACTTGCGCCCGGCGCAACTTCTCTTTTGCCCGGTCCATCGGCACCGGCGCGTGCGCGGCCGCTTCATTGTTCTCGGCGCTGACCACGGCGGTGCGTGCGCTCGCCAGTTCTCCCTCCGGGCGCGGTGTGCTACTGCAGCCCTGGATCATCATCAATACACTGCCAGCAAATACGGGGGCAGCGATCCGCCACCATCGGGGTTGGGTTAACGTCATCGTCGCTTTACTCCTCTGCGGGTAACTGCCGGTTACCCAAGAACATTAGGTGATCGGGGTGAAACGCGCAAATAGTGCGCTTGCTCCGGCGACTAAACAAGCAGCGATCACGTCGCAGAAGCGGTATTATTACAGCCTGCCTGAAAGCTCTCACAATCGGCCCCGACAGGAGTAAACGCCCATGGTTAGCGCGAACACCAAGGCCCTGATCACACTCGCGGTGCTGCTGCTTGCACCCGCCAGCCTTGCAGACAATGACGGGCTCGACCCGCATGCCGACAGCAAGGTACTGCAAGACTTCACGTTCGATGATGGCTCTGTGCTCGACCTGCGTCAGCACTACTACACGCTGGGTAGCCCACGCCGCGACGACGATGGCCGCGTGAACAATGCGGTATTGATCATGCACGGCACCACGGGCAGCGGCGACGGATTTCTCAGCGACCATTTCGCCGGCGTGCTGTTTGGCGAGGGGCAACTGCTGGACACCAGCCGCTATTACCTCATCCTGCCCGATGCCATCGGCCACGGCCTGTCCAGCAAACCCAGTGATGGGCTCAGGGCGCGTTTCCCCAAGTACACCTACGACGACATGGTGCGAGCACAGTATCGTCTGTTGACCGAGCATCTCGGAGTTGATCACTTGCGCCTGGTCACCGGAACCTCAATGGGCGGCATGATGAGCTGGGTGTGGGGCTATACCTACCCACAGTTCATGGACGCCCTGCTACCCCTGGCCAGCCTGCCGGTGGAAATTGCAGGGCGCAACCGCATGACGCGCAAAATGATTATTGACGCAGTCACCGATGACCCGGCGTGGAACGGTGGTGACTACGAGGAACAGCCCCCGGGCCTGAAGGAAGCCATGTACGGTCTGCTGTTCATGGTATCGAGCCCGCTGCAATACCAATTACAGGCGCCCACCCGGGACTCCGCAGAGGCATTGATGGACACGCTTGTGGAACACTACCGCTCGCGCATTGATGCCAACGACCTCATCTACGCTTTCGATGCCTCGCGCTTTTACAACCCTGCACCGCATCTGGAGAAAATACAGGCCCCGTTGCTGGCCATCAACTCTGCAGACGACCAGGTGAACCCACCGGAACTCGGCATTCTGGAGCGCGAAACCGCGCGCATCCCCGGTGCCCGCGCCGTGGTGTTGCCGATAACCGATATGACGCGCGGCCACAGCACGCACTCACGGCCCACCATCTGGGGCCCCTATCTGGCACAGCTCCTGGAGGCCACCGCACCGGAGACATCACTCCGAGAAGCCCCCCCAGCGGTTTCGCTGGACACAACGGACAGTGCCTGGGACGTTAAAGCACCCGCAGTATTTCAAGCCCGCTTTGTCACCACCGAAGGCGCCTTTACGGTACAGGTACACCGCGAGTGGGCACCCAGGGGCGCAGACCGCTTCTACCAGTTGGTGAAAAACCGCTTTTACAACGGCGTACACATCAACCGGGTTATGCCGGGTTATATCGCCCAGTTCGGGCTCAGCCCCTACCCCGCCGTGACAGCAGCGTGGAAAGCGATCACGTTGACCGACGACCCCGCAAAAGCCAGTAACACGATCGGCCGCGTCGCGTTCGCCATGACCGGACCGGATACGCGCTCGACCCAGGTATACATCAACCTCGGCGACAACGCGCAGCTGGATGTAGAGGGCTTCGCGCCCTTTGGCGAAGTGGTTACCGGCATGGACGTGGTGGAGCGGTTGTACCCGCTGTACGGCAACAACGCGGGTGGCGGCATGCGCCACGGCCGACAGGGGCCACTGGAGCAGGGCGGCGCCGACTACGTGTTCACGCATTACCCGCTGCTGGACTATATCGTGAACGCGAACGTGGTCGGCGAATAAGCCAGCTCCCCGGCACACACTGTGCTGCTACGCGTCAGGCGCCACGCAGTCGCGCAGGGTACGCTCACCGAGTTGGGCGGTCACGGCCTCGTCGATACCCGTCAGCAGTTCATCCACCGCGGCGGTTGATACAACACGCCGCTCCATCACCGCCTGTTCCTCATTCGGGCTGCGGATCGCACGCAGCAGCTGGGTAATCGTGACCGTTGCCGGGTCGCGCGCCACCAGGTATTCGGGCGGCTCGCTACTGGTCTCCACCAGCAGGTCGCGGCTCGCCAGCAATTCCACCGCCTCGCCCACGCGATCGGGCGGCGCCTGGAGTGCATCGGAAAGCGCATCCACCGTCATGGGGGGCGCCTTGCTCACAAACGCCCGGGCAATCTGGAAAATCACCAATAGGGTCAGTTGCTCACGGAAGCGACCACTCAGGGCAACACGCTGGTCGGAGAGACGAATGCGCTCGGGGTACTGGTGGTAAAAGGCAACCTGCGCCCCTATCAACAGAATCAACCAGCTGACGTAAAGCCAGATCATGAACATGATGAGAATGGCGAAACCGGAATAGATGGCCGCATACTTGGTGGAACCCGCCGCAAATTCGGCAAATACCAGACCGGATGCCTGCCACAGCGTCCCCCCGACCACACCGCCGACAAATGCCGAGCCGAAACTGACCCGCGTGTTGGGCACAAACACGTAAGCGAAGGTAAACGCGAGAATCACCAGCAGCAGGGGGATCAGACGCGAGAGCAGCACCAGCAGGCTGCCGAATGGCTCAATGTTCAATACCGCCTGCACGATACCGCTGTTCATCATGGACGCGGTGAGGCCCATGGCAGAAAAAACCAGCACCGGCCCGACCATGATCACGCTGAGATAATCACTGAAACGCCGGGAAATGGGGCGCGAGGACTTCGCCCGCCAAACATAGTTGAAAGATACTTCCACTTTCTGGATCAGCGACACCACGGTGTACAACAGCAGAGCCAAGCCCACAGAACCCAGCACCCCCACCTTCATGTTCTCGACAAAATCCAGCAGGTTGAGCACAATTTCGTGCCCCTGTTCGCCCAACGGCGCCACCAGGTTGTAAAGCAGCGGCTCGATCTGGTTGTGTACGCCAAAGGCCTTGAGTACGGAAAAACTCACGGCCAGCAACGGCACCATGGAGAGTAGCGTGGTGTACACCAGGCTCATGGCGCGCAGGGTCAACTGGCCCTGGGAAATCTCCCGCACCAGCACGAACAGGAAACGTATGGACTTGTAGGCCCACCGCTGCACACTGGAGAGCTGTTCGAGGTCGACCCGCCACAGTTCATTGAGCAGAAAGCCCCTGATGCTGCCGTATACCCCTGTCGGGCCTTGCATGACGTCTCCTTGTTCCTGCGAGGGTTGTGACCGTCATCATAGCGCAGATTGAAAAGACGGGGGCATGGGCCGCCCGCAGGATTTCGGCTATCCTGTCGCCCGGCCCTATTCAGCCGCTCACACTCAAGGAGACAGCACATGATTGGATATATCACCATCGGCGTAAACGATATGGCCAAAGCCAAGGCATTCTATGGCGACCTGCTGGCCGATCTGGGTGCCAAGATCACCATCGATATGGATCGCATCGCATTTTTCGGTACCGGGACAGATCAGCCCATGCTGGCCGTTTGTGTTCCCTTCAATGGAGACGCCCCAAACCCCGGCAACGGCAACATGTTTGCGATCAATGGCGGCACCAAGGAAACCGTTGACGCGCTCTATCACAAGGCGATTGCACTGGGCGCCAGCTGCGACGGCGAGCCGGGGCAACGTATACCTGACATGTTCTACGGCGCCTATGTGCGTGACCCGGATGGCAACAAGATCGCTTTCTACGTCTTCGGATGACCTACCACGGCCGGCGTTGCATACCCCAAACAAGGTATGCAACGCCGGCCCGCTCGGCCGTACTCTCTGCGCCCGCAAAAATCGCACAAGAAAAGAGGTATTCTTCATGTACGCACGCAAGCCCATCACGCTGCTGGTCGCAGCATACCTGTCTGCCGGCAGCGCCAGCCTCCTGGCACAGGGCCTCGAGGAAGTGGTCGTCACCGCGCAGAAGCGCGAACAGACGCTGCAGGACGCCCCCATTTCGATTGCCGCCTTCAATGCCGACCAACTCGAGCAGAAGGGCGTGAGCACCATCGACGACCTGGGCACCTCGGTACCCAACGTCAAGATCACCCGCTCGCCATCCAACACCTCGGCCGCCACCATCGCCATCCGCGGTTCTGCCACTATCAACCCGGCCATTACCTGGGAGCCCACGGTCGGCATCTACCTCGATGGCGTGTTCATCGGCAAGAACGTGGGTGGCATTTTTGACATCGCCGAGCTCGAGCGCGTGGAAATGTTGCGTGGTCCGCAGGGCACACTGTACGGCAAGAACACTGTGGGCGGCGCCGTCAACCTGATAACCACCAAGCCCAGCGGGGAGTTCAGCGGCAAGCTGCGCGCCGGTGTTGGCAACTATTCACTGGGCACCGTTTACGGCAGCCTGGACCTTCCAGCGTTCGACCTCGGTGGCGCCGGGCAAGTCATGGCCAAAGTGACCGGTTCATACCGCGAGCGTGACGGCCTGTACGACAACGTCGCCGACCCCTTCGGCAACCCACTCGCAAACCCGATGCTGATCGATGAACTCAACAACATCGACAACACCGTGGGACGCTACGATATCCTCTGGGAAGCGAGCGACCGCCTTGAACTGCGCTACACGTGGGACTACAGCGATCTGGACCTGGCTCCCTCCAAGAACCAGCTCACCTACCTGGACCCCAACGATCCGGCGAGCGTGAACGCGTTGCTGGCGCCGTACCTCACAGGCGAAAATGAAAACCGCGACAGCGTAAGCCTCGACCAGGCCAAGTTTGAGCGCTCAAAGTCGATTTCTCGGTCTCTGTTTGCCGACTATGATGCGGGCAGCTGGGGCGCGCTGGGTGACGTCACGTTGCGCTACATCGGCAACGATCGTTCACTGGACTGGGACGACGATATCGATATCGACGGTTCACCGGTTAACCTGTTCACCTCAGCGCGCTTCATCGACTACGATCAGGCGTCTCATGAGGTGCAGATGATCGGCACCACCGACCGCACCAACTACGTATTCGGCCTGTATTACTTCGAGGAAGAAGCCGCGGTGTACAACCCGATCAGCTTCTTCGGTGCCTTTGGCTCTCCCACCTCACAGAACCGCTATGGCTTCGACAACGACTCGATTGCGGTATTCGGCCAGGTTGAGTGGCGCCCGGCGGCGGAAATCTTCCAGGACCGCCTGACCCTGACCCTGGGTGCGCGCTGGACGGAAGAAACCAAAGACACCTACATCGATCACCCCAATGACGTCGATGCACAGGGCAACCCTGCTCCGTTCTCTGGCCGAGCCAAGAAGAGCTTCGATAACGTCTCGCCCACGTTCGTCGCCGCCTGGGACGCCAGCGACAACGTGAACATCTACGGCAAGATCGCCAACGGCTGGAAAGCCGGCGGCTTCAACGGTGAAGCGCCCTTCGAAGCAGCTTTCACCACGCCGTATGATGCAGAAGAGATCCTCTCTTACGAGCTGGGCATCAAATCGCGCTGGAACGACAACCGCTTGCAGGTCAACGGTGCCTATTTCTATAACGAGTCGACCGATATGCAGATGTCGATCTTTGTTGCCGGCAGCAGCGCCGCCTCCATTGTGCAGAACGCGGGGGAAGCGACTATCCAGGGCTTCGAAGTGGAACTGGTTGCCCTGCCGATTCCCGAACTGGAACTCGCAGCCAGCTATGGCTACCTGGATACCACCTACAACGAGTTCATCGAGAACGGTGTGGACGTGAAGGAGCAGAAGGACTTCCCTTACGCACCGCGCAACAGCGCCAGCCTCTCGGCGGAGTACACCGTCGCCACAGGAAGCTGGGGAGACCTGACGGCACGCCTCGACTACGAGTTCGTGGACCGCCACGTGCCCTACATCGAGCCCAGCCAGAATGCCACCTCTGAGGTTCGCCCCTACGGCTTGCTGAATGGTCGCGTCACTCTGGCCAACGTACCGGTGGGCGACGGCCAGACGCTGAAGTTCGCCCTCTGGGGCAAGAACCTGGCGGACAAGGAATACCGCATCAACACCATCCCGTTCGGACTCTGGACCGCCAGCTACTTTGGTGACCCGCGCACCTACGGCATCGAAGCCACCTACGAGTTCTAGAACTCGCACTTGCCAATGGCGCCTGCGGGCGCCATTGTTCTTTGTAGCACAGAGAAAATAACGAGACTGCTCAAGGAGCCGCACATGACCCCGGATATGGAACAACAGCTGCAGGCGCTGCTGGACAAGCAGGCCATCATGGAGCTGATCAACGCCTACTGCAACGCGGCGGATCGCCACGACAACGAGAAATTCCGCTCGCTGTATCACGAGGATGCAATCGACGATCACGGCTCGTTTTTCAAGGGCCTGGCGATGGAATTCATCGACACACTGCCCGATATCCAGGCCAACATGGAAATCCTGCACCACAACGTCACCACCGTGAACATCAAACTCGACGGCGACCGTGCGGAGGGTGAAGTGTACATTCTCGCCTTCCACAAAATCAGCACCGAGGACGGGCCGCTGGATCTGCTGATCGGCGGACGTTATTTTGACAAGTACGAAAAGCGCAACGGTGTCTGGAAATTCACCTACCGCGCGGTGGATGCGGATTGGGCGCACCTGCACCAGCCTTCGCTGGTAAACCTGAAGAACCCGATCATCGACGGCGCCCACATCGGGCAACCCGGCCGCAAGGACCCTTCCTACTCCATTTTCGAACTGTTGCAGTGGGGCAAACGCTAGCCTCCCGCAGACACTATTGATAAGGACTCACATGACGAAAGCCGACAAGCTGAAAAATGCCAATGCGCATATCCCGCCCTGCCTGCAGGTGCTGAACGGACAGTTGCTGGACTTTGACGAAGCTGAAGGTACTGCAGAAATGCAGTTTGATGTCAGCGAACAGTTCTGCCATTCAATCAACGTCGTGCAGGGTGGCAATGTCACCGTGATGCTGGATGCCGCCATGTCACATGCGCTGTTCATGCAGCAGGCAGACGTTGCCGCGCTGCCCACGCTGGAACTCAAGGTGAGTTTTCTGGAGCCCACACTGGCGGGCAGGATTATTGCCAGAGGCAGGGTGGTAAAATGCGGCAAGAGCATTTCCTTTCTGGAGGGCTCGCTGATAAACCCGGCCGGCCAACTGGCCGCTGTTGCCTCCGCCACGGCGAAAGTTGTGCGCCAGAAGAGGGACTGACCATGTCGACCCGACGCTCACTCGGTTTTGCCGCTGCCTTCGGCGCAGCCTGTTTACCCGCACTGGCACAGGACGCGGTGGAATGGCGCAGCTACGGCGGCGATGCGGGAAACACCCACTATTCCAGTCTTGAGCACATTAATCGCGATAACGTAGGGGAACTCACGCTGGCCTGGCGCTATGCCAGTGCTGCGGGCGCGCCGTTGCCACACAGCTCCGAGCTGCAGGTAAACCCGATCGTGGTAGACGGCGTGCTCTACGCTCGCAACCCGCTGTACAACGTGTTTGCCATTGATGCGGCCACCGGGCGCGAACGCTGGACCTTCACACCTGGCGAGGAACATGCGGGCATGTCGAACATGCGCGGGGTTACGTTCTGGCAGGATGGCGACGACCGGCGCATCCTGTTCACCACAGGGCATTTCCTGATGGCGCTGGATGCCAACAACGGCAAGTTGATTCCCGGCTTTGGCGCACAGGGTCGAGTGGATTTGCGCGAGGGTTTGGGACGCAAACCGGAGCAAGTGAGCATCAACGCCCCCTCTCCCGGCGTGATTTTCGACAACCTGATCATTATGGGTTCAGCGGTGACCGAAACCGCGGGCTCCGCGCCGGGTGATATACGCGCCTACGACGTGCGCTCAGGCAAGCTTGTCTGGTCGTTTCGCACTATTCCCGCGGCCGGCGAGTTTGGCGCCGACACCTGGCCGCAGGGCGCGCGTGAAACCAGCGGTGGCGCCAATGCCTGGGCCGGCATGAGCGTGGACGCTGAGCGCGGCGTCGTCTATGTGCCCACCGGCTCCCCCGCCCCCGATTTTGACGGCTCCGCCCGCGCCGGCGACAACCTGTTCGGCAACACGCTGCTGGCACTGGACGCTCGCACCGGCAAGCGCCTTTGGCACTTCCAGACTGTGCATCACGACCTCTGGGACCGCGACCTGAGCTCCGCACCCACTCTGGTGACCGTGACTGAAGACGGTAAATCGCGCGACCTGGTTGCCCAGGCCGCCAAGGAAGGCGTGGTCTATCTGTTCGACCGCGACAGCGGCGAACCGGTGTTTCCCATCGAGGAAATTGCCGTTCCCAAATCGGATATTCCCGGGGTTTACAGCGCAGCAACGCAGCCGCGCGTCACTCTGCCGGAACCCTTCGCACGCCAACACATGACCGTCGATGACCTCACGGACCTGTCACCGGAAGCCAACGCGGCGGCACGCAAGGTGTGGGACGAGGCACACGAACTCGCCTACCTGCGCCCCGCAGGCCTGCGCAAAACCCTCTTGCTGCCGGGATTCTACGGGGGCGCCAACTGGGGTGGCGGTGCGTTTGACCCGGAAACCAACCTCTACTACATCAACGCCACCAATGCCCCGAATATCCTGCAAATGGAAGCGGTGGAGGTCGCCCGCGGGTCCACCATGGGCGTTGGCGCGTTCCTGTTTCGCCAGCAATGCGCGGGCTGTCACGGCGTGGACCTTCAGGGTTTCTATCCTTACGCACCGGCACTTACCGGGGTAGAACAGCGCATATCGCGCCGGGAAGCACTGGACGTGGTCGCGGCGGGCAAGGGCCGCATGATGCCGTTCGGGCATCTGTCGCGCCACGAGCGAGACGCCGTGGTGGACTACCTGTTTGCGCTCAGCGCCGGTGAACTGAAACCCGCCGTTGACGACGATGCTACCGAGAAGGAAACGGTGCACGTGTTTGCCGGTTACCGCGACTTCGTCGATGCCGAATACTACCCTGCGATCAAGCCACCGTGGGGCACGTTGACTGCCATCGACTTTGTGTCCGGCAAGATCCGCTGGCAAATACCGCTCGGAGAATACGCTGCACTGACGCAACGCGGCATCGCACCCACAGGCACGCGCAACTTCGGCGGGCCAGTGGTCACGGCGGGTGGCCTGCTGATCATCGCCGCTACGTCGGACGAAAAGCTGCGTATCTTCGACAAACGCGATGGCCGTCTGCTGTGGGAATATAAATTGCCGGCCGGAGGTTATGCCACGCCCGCCACCTACGCCATCGACGGCCGACAATACATTGTCATTACCGCCAGCGGCGGCAAACTGGGCACGCCCACCGGTGATGAGTACCTCGCCTTTGCCCTGCCTGCGCCAACGGCTGACTGAGGCGCGGTCACAAAGCGGCGGTTGTCTTGTGTTGGAGCGGGTGCGACTATCATGCTTCGTTCGCAACGAGAGCCGCCCATGACCGTCATCAGCGAATTCCAGGTCAACCGCGACAATTTTCGCGAGACCCACCTTGCACAGTACGAGAGCCCCGCACTGACAAACGACCAGTTGTTGGTGCGTATCGACCAGTTCGCGCTGACATCCAACAACGTCAGCTATGCGGCCAGTGGGGACATGATTGGCTACTGGCAATACTATCCGGCACCGGCACCCTGGGGAAACGTCCCGGCCTGGGGCAGTGGCACCGTGCTGGAGTCCGCGCACCCGGATATACCGGTGGGCGAGCGGCTCTGGGGCTTCTTCCCGATGGCCAGCCACACCCTGCTGACGGCAGGCCGGATTCGGCACGATCAACTCACGGATGTCGCTGCGCATCGACAGGCGTTGCCAGGGCTGTACAACAACTTCCGGCGTATGACAGCCGAAGCCGACTTCCTGCAAGCCATGGAGAATCAGCGCAGTCTGCTGTTCCCCCTGTTTTCAACGGCTTATGTGCTCTGCGACTACCTGCAGGACAATGCCTGGTTTCAGTCCCGGCAGATCATTATTGGCTCTGCCTCCTCCAAAACCGCTTACGGACTCGCCTGGCTATTGCACCAGCGCGACGACGCCCCGCCCGTCGTGGGCCTCACATCCTCGGGGAACAGCGAATTTGTCCGCACGCTGGGTTGTTACGATCAGGTGGTTAACTATGGCGCAGAAGCGGAGATTGAAAAGCAGGCCAGCGTCTATGTCGACATGTCAGGAGACGCTGCTGTCATCAGCGCGGTGCACCGCGGCCTGGGTTCGCAGCTGAAGGCCAGCGTCAGTGTCGGTCTCACGCACTGGGATGCGCCGGCCAACAAAGAAACGCTTCCAGGCCCCAAGCCAGAGTTCTTTTTCGCCCCCGCCCAGATCGCCAAGCGCGAGCAGGAGTGGGGGCACGGCGTTATCATGGCGCAAGCAACCCGGGCCAGTGCCGAGATCGCCAACGCGACTGCACAATACACTGTGATTGAACACCAGTACGGTACCAGCGCCCTGCATACAGCCTGGCTGGAACTCCTCGATAACCGCGCACCTGCCCAGCGCGGATTGCTGCTGTCACTGGCTGAAAGGACGTAAATCGCAGGCTTCAAGCCTGCCAGTGTTCCGGGCCGGGGCTGAGCAAGCAGTGTCGTGAGCGTCGGCTCGCTCATGGCTTTTCCCCACGCGGCAACAGCACGGCACGTATGTTATCAGCCATCTCGCGCAGGGCATCGCGACGCGGCATACCGAGCAGCGCATCAAACATGGCTTTGTTCTGCTCCCCGGCAATATACAGCGGACCATTAGCCAGGTTCAGCAGCGCGAGTTCGGCGACTTCCCGGGGCGACATCATGCCCTCCAGCGTCGCGGGATCAATACCCTGCAGTGCATGCGCCTCGGTATCGGTGCTCCCGGGGCACAGGGCAAGCACGTCGATACCCGCAGGCTGCAGCTCGCCCCAGAGCGATTCCCCCAGGCTGTTGGTGAAGGCCTTGCTCGCGGCATAGGCGGCAGAGAACGGAATGCCCATAAGGCCTTCCACGGAACTGGTAAGAATGATTCCGCCTCTGCCCCGTTCCAGCAGTGCCGGCAGGAAGCGATGGGTGAGCTGCATGGGCGCCGCGCAATTGACCTGCAGCAGTGCCGCCATGCGCTCCGGTTCGTTGTTCTGGTGCGGCCCCTTGAGCCCGAAGCCCGCATTGCTGACCAACAGGCCGATGTCCACGCCCTGCGCCGCTTTCGCGATTGCATCCACCGCAGCGGGATCGGCCAGGTCCGCCGCGCACACCGTCACCTTGACGTTGTGCGCAGCAGTCAATTCGCCAGCCAGGTCGTGTAGCCGGTCGGCCCGCCGTGCAACCAGCAACAGGTCAAAGCCTGCCTCGGCCAAAAGCCTGGCGAAGGCAGCGCCAATTCCGGAGGACGCGCCGGTGACCAGGGCCGCGGGGCCGTAGCGGTCGAGAAAGTCTGTTGTATTCATGCACGGTACTCCATAAGGTTGATCGCGACACTGTTGCGACTACAGCGTGCAACCGTCGATCATGGCTGAGCGGCACCATTGCGCGGCAGGTAGAACTGCTCGTACCAGCGGCGCAACTTGTTAATCGGACCATCGCCATCACAGAGTATCGGGTCGGCCCGGTACACCTTGTCTTTCCAGATTTCCACATCCTGGCCAAAGGCGGCGTGTGCGCCGATGGCGTATTGCTCGGCAAACTCCTCGGGCACCGGTTCACCCTCCAGCCCGCTGACGATGACCGCACTGCACAGGTCAACTTCCTCGCTGTTGACCGGCGTATGGTAGTTCACCCACCAGCTGCGGTAATCCACAGCGCCACCGCGGGACTCGGTGTAATAGTACATGATGGACGGTCCGTGGTAGGTGGCATCGCCCCAGGCGTCAGACGGGTTGTCAACGCTCTGGGCTCGCATTGCCTCCATGTCGAACGGCAAGCCTGGCGGAATGACACTGCGCGCCGCCGCGGTCTGCTGCACACGCGAGACCTGTGTGACCGTGCGCTCGCCAAAACGATTCTCGAACGCGCGCACTTCGCCCCCATGTACATGGGGGAAGTGCGCAATATCCACAATGTTCTCGATCACGTCGCAGGGCTGTGCGCGAATGCGCGAGCGGTGAAAACGCCAATCCCCCCAGCCATCGGCACCCTGGCCCCACTCTTTGATGACGGGCAGATAGTCTTCCGGCGCCTGCCCTTCAGGGTCGTGCCACAAGGCAATGAAACCGTTGCGCTCCAGTACCGGCCAACCGCGCAGCGCATGGCGCGCCCGCTCCGGTATGCGCGCGGCATAGGGTATGTCGACACACTCGCCATCCGCGGCGAAAGTCCAGCCGTGGAACGGACAGGCCAGCGCATCGCCAACGATCCTGCCGCCGTCGCTGGCCAGATGTGCACCCAGGTGCGGACAATGCGCATCCAGCACGGCCGCCACGCCGGACTCGCCGCGATACAGCACCAGCTCAACGCCGAAATAGTGCAGGCGCTGCACGGCGCCCGGCTCAAGTTCGCTGGAAAAGGCAACAATGTGCCAACCGCGGGCAAAGCGCCCAGGCTCAAGAAATGCGTAGCGAAAATCACTCATCTGCAGGCTCCTGATCGGTAAGCGCGTGTTGCGCCGCCAGATAGGCAAAAGTCATGGCAGAGCCAATGGTGGCTCCTGCCCCGGGGTAGGTGTCACCCATGACCGCGGCACTGGTGTTACCCGCCGCGTAGAGCCCCGGAATGATCTCCCCGGACTCCTTCAGCACGCGCGCGTGCTCATCGCACAGCAGACCACCCTTGGTGTCCAGGTCACCCGCTTCACAGCGCAATGCATAGTAGGGGCCGGTATCCAGTGGGCCGAGACAGGGATTGGGCTGTACTTTCGGGTCCGCATAGTAACGGTCATGCTCGGAGTCACCGCGCCCAAAATCCGGATCACGTCCCGTGCGGGCCTGCTGATTGAAGCGCTCCACAGTGGCGGCGAGGCCTGTTGCATCAATATCCAGTGCGGCAGCAAGCGCTTGCAGGGAGTCTGCCCGCGTCAACAGCCCCGAGCTGAACAACTCACCGGGGAGCTGGGCATCGCCGACCATTTTGCCCGGCTTGATATGGCCTACCGGGTACTGCTGGCGATAGCGTGCGTCAAAGATCAGGTAACAGGGAATGGCACCCTCCCCACGGGCTTCCGAGGCGTACTGGTCTTTGACCACGTCCTCGTAGGGTTGTGCTTCATTGGTAAAGCGCTGGCCTTTGCGATTTACCATGATAGAACCCGGGTAGGCTTTGCCGGCGATCAGCGCCAACACGCTGCCATCGGGCATGCGGTAGGTCGGTGACCACCATGCGCTTTGCATGAATCCCAGCGCCGCGCCCAGCGCTTGTCCCATGCGAATACCGTCACCGGTGGCACCCGGCGCGGCGGCGGTCCAATCGGCACCAATCGGAGCCTGCTGGAAGGTTTGTCGCATGGTGGCATTTTGGGCGAACCCGCCCATAGCCAGCAGGACCCCGCGCCGTGCGCGCACCCGCTGTGCCACGCCGTCTTTCACCACCACGGCACCGGTCACCCGGCCATCTTCGAGCAGCAGTTCCTGCAGCGGAGCATTGAGCCAGAGGGGAATATCGCGATCCATCAATGAGCGCCGCAGGCGCGCAACCAGTCCAGCCCCCAGGGTAACGCGCTGATCGGGCTTGCCACGCAGACGCGCCGGAAGGTCCAGCCAGTAGCGTGCGTACAATCGGGCTCCCAACCAGATCGCTGCCGGGCCCATCGCACCCAGCTGACGCCCTTCCGGTACGGTAATGTTGCAACGCAAAATCGAGGAATAGTCATCGCGTATGCGCTCGGCTTCGGCTCCCAGCTCGCGCAGGGAAAAGGCGCCAGGGTCCATGGAGCGCCCCCCGGACTTGTAGCCAGGTTGTGTGGGGTAGTAGTCCATGTATTCCGGCAGCGGGGTAAATTCCACACGGCTGTGGCGCATCATGAACGCCAGCATCTCGCCTGCACGCGTGGCGAAGGCGCGCAAGCGCGCCGGGCTGACACTGTCACCGATCAGCGCATACAGATACTGCCAACCCTGTTCCGCGCTGTCATCGATTCCCAGTTCGGCTTGCCGATGGTTGCCCGGCAGCCACGCCACGCCACCGGACTTGCAGGTCGTGCCACCGTAGCGCGGTTCCTTTTCCACGACCAGAACGCGGCCGCCCAACTGGTGTGCCGCTATTGCGCCGGTCATGCCCGCAGCACCGCTGCCCGCAACCAGCCAGTCCACCTCCTGATCGTATTGCACTACCTGACTCGCTTCTGATTGTTATGCATTGACGATGAGGATACGGGTGCAATCTGCCGGTCGAAAGTCGCATAGCCGCAAAACGAGTGCTGGTATGAATGCCTGAACGGCGGAAACGTGCCCGCTAAGCGCGAACAACCGGGCGCCTTATCCGTCGCGCGCCAACCAGTCATCCACAAGTTTCAGCGCGCGCTCGTAATCGTAGCGGGCCAGTGCACGCTGCAGTGCCCGATAGCGGTCGTGCGCTGCGCTGCGCAGAAGAGACGCCTGGTCCTCCAGCACGTGCCGGGCAGATGCATCGTCGTCGGCCAGCAGGGAGCGCAGAGTCAGCAGCACCGCGCTGACACTCGCCGCGGGCTTCTTCGTGAAAGCTTTGTCATCGGCCTCTACTGACGCAAGCGGCAGCGCCTGCAGGGCCTCCAATAAGGGGCGTAGCTGACGCTCCACTGTCAGCAACGCTGCCTGTAGATCTACCGAGCCCAGCGAATCCGGATAGGTGACCGACTCCAACTCCGCCGCCGCCTGAGCCAATTGCGCTGCACCCAGCGTGCCCGCCAGCCCCTTCAGCGAATGCGCGCGCATTTTCGCCTGTTGCCAGTCTTTTTTCTGCACCGCTGTGCGGTAGTCGTGGACAAACTGTGTCTGATCTACCGCAAACCCCTGAAGGATACGCCCGTATAACCCTTCGTTACCCTGCAATCGGGCGAGCCCCGCCGCGACGTCAACCCCCGGCAACTCGTCCACGGCAGAGGACAAATAGGCGCGCAACTCGCGGGGGCGCTCGGGGCCGGCGTCTACCTCATCCACTGGCCGCGCCGGCACAATCCAGCGCGCCATGGTGGTCAGCATCAGTGCCACATCAAGCGGCTTGCCAATGTGGTCGTTCATGCCGGCGGAAAGCACCTGCTCGCGGTCTCCAGGCAGCACGTTGGCCGTCATGGCGATGACCGGCAAATCGGCTGTGCGGGGGTTGGCGCGCAACCGACGCGTCGCCTCGTACCCGTCCATGACTGGCATCTGACAGTCCATCAACACCCCATCGAAACGTTGAGCCTCCAGTAGTTCCAGCGCCTCGCGACCATGGCCGGCAATCGTCACCTGTATGCCGTATCCTTCGAGCAACTCCCTCGCCACGTCCTGATTGACAAGATTGTCTTCAACCAACAGGACGTGAGCCCCACGCAGGCTGGTTAGCGCCGCCTGCATATCCCCGGCTACCGAGCTGGCCGTCCGTCCATTCTGACGCTGCCCCTCGACCGCCTGCATGATGGCATCGAACAGAGTCGATGGCGTCACCGGCTTGGTCAGGAAAGACGCGATGGTGAGGTTACCGGCTGCCTCCTCCACTTCACCAGGACTGAATGCCGACATCATCACCACGGGAGGCAGCTCTGCAATGCTGCCATCGTCTTCGAGCTGTTGTACCAGATCTGCCCCCGTCATCGCCCCCAGCTTCCAGTTTACCAGCAAGACTGTATACGGATTTTCCGGGGCGCTGCGCTGAAGCTCCTCCATTGCTGCCGTGCCATTCGCGGCATATCCCAGCTGGAAGCCCAAAGCAGTCAGGTAGTTGCCGAGAATTTCCCGCGCACTGGCATTTTCGTCGACTATCAATACTCTGACGCGATGCTGGAGAGGCTCCGGGGCAGCCGGTGCCTCTTGCACACCGCAGGGCAGCGTGAAATGAAACACCGAGCCTACCCCATATTCGCTTTCGACCCAGATATCCCCGCCCATCATGTCTACCAGATTCTTGCAGATGGCCAGGCCGAGGCCGGTGCCTCCGTATTTGCGGGTGGTGGAGGGGTCAGCCTGGCTGAAAGCCTGAAACAACATCGACTGCTTTTCCGCCGTCAACCCGATGCCGGTATCGGACACACTAAAATGCAAAACGAGATGATCGTCGCCACACTCCAGAACGTCCGCAGCGGCAATGACTTCACCACCCTCGTCCGTGAACTTGACCGCATTACTGCAGAGGTTGACCAGAATTTGTCCGAGACGCACCGGGTCGCCCAGTACAATTCGGGGCAGCTCCGGCGACAGCTTGAACAGAAACTCGATGTGTTTTTCCGCTGCACGCATCCCCGTGGTATTGGCGAGGCGATCGAACACCTCATCCAGGGAAAAGGGGATGGTTTCGATGCTGAGCTTACCGGCCTCGATTTTGGAGAAGTCGAGAATGTCGTTGATAATGGACAGGAGTGTTGTCGCCGACAGTTCGATTTTTGCGAGGTAATCGCGCTGCCGGTCATCGAGCCGGGTGCGCTGGGCGAGATGTGTCATGCCCATGATGGCGTTCATGGGCGTGCGAATCTCGTGTGACATGTTGGCAAGGAAACTGGACTTGGCCGCTGTTGCTGCCTGCGCTTCATCGCGTGCCGCTTCCAGCTCCTGGGTCAACAGCCGTTCAACGTGGTGGTTGATGCGTACACCGGCGATACGAGTCATTCGCCCATTGTCATCGCGCTCCACCACCTGACCCACGTCGAGGAACCAGCGCCATTCGCCATCGGCACACAGCTGCCTGCATTCACAGCGATAAAGCTCCGTGCGCCCCTCCAGGCAATCGTAAGCCAACGTCAGCGCACGGGCGAGATCGTCCGGGTGCGTCAGGCGCACTACGGTATCGATGCCGCGGCGCAGGGGAGACCAGGTATCGGCACTCTCACGCAACTCCAGCGGCGCATAGCGCATCAGGCGGGTGAAATTCACGTTGGTGATGAAACGGTCGCCCTCCGGAAGGTACTCCCACAGCCCGAGGTCGGCGGCCTCGGCGATCAACAGCAGGCGCTGCTCACTTTCCTGCTGTTGCTGCTCCGCGCGCATGCGTGGTGTGATGTCGATCAATGTGCCAACCAGGGTACTGCTTGTATCTCCATCACCGGCTTCCGCGCGCCCGGTTTCGAACAGGTAGCGAACCTCACCCTGGCTGTCGACAATGCGATACTCCAGTGCAAACGTGCGGTCCTCGGCAACGGCATCGCGAATGGTGTCGCTGACGTGGTCCACATCGTCGGGATAAATGATGCTGGCGTAGCTGCGCACCGCGTTGTTGATGAACTCACTCGCGGGATACCCTGTCAGGTCTTCTACAGCGTCATTCATGTACAACATGGTCCAGTGCTCGTCCGCACGCGCGCGGTACACGGTTCCCGGGATCGTTGAAACCAGCCTGCTGTATTCCTGGTCGCGCAGGGTCAGGGCTCGCTGCATGGCCTTGCGCTCAGTGATATCGCGCAGTGCCGAGATGATACGTAAGCCGGCGCCCTGCCCCATAGGGTTGAGGCTGATCTCCACCGGGATGAGATGGCCATCGCTGTGTGCAGCGAGCAGCTCGCGGGCGTTGGTGTTGCGCAGTGCGCCGGTGCGCGCCGCGTTGACAAAAGCATCGCGCATGGCGACGTGCCCCTGCCGCTGGCCTTCGGGCATGAGAATTTCCACGCTCTGGCCAATCATTTCCCCAGGGCGGTAACCAAACAGCTCCTGTGCCCGACGATTCACCAGTGTGATGCAACCATTCGCATCTGTTATCACCAGCGCATCCGGCGCCGATTCCAGCAGTGCCTCAAACTGCTGTTGCTTCTCCGTCTCCTGTCGCCGCGCCAACTCCAGTTCCGTGACATCGAAATTCACACCGGTCATGAACACGGACTTGCCCGTATCGTCACAGCGCACCTGGCCGCGGGCGTGCACGTATACGGTACTGCCATCGGCGCGTAGCAGACGGTAATCCACTTCCACAGGCGCGGCTGTTTTTACGCCATTCCGCAGCGCATCCCTAAGCTCCTCTAGGTCGTCCGGGTGGACCAGGGACAGATACCAGTCACCGTCTGCCTGCCCCTCATCGGGCTCCATACCCAGTTCACGAATAAATCTCTCTTCCCAAAACCACTGATCGGCCAGGATGTCCCATTCCCAGATAGACGCGCGCGCAGCACGCAGGGAGTCGATTCGACTCAGCTCCGCCTCGTGTAATTCAGCCAGTAAGCGGCGGGTCTCGGTCACATCCTGCAGCAAGCCAACATAGTGACTGATGCCGCCTGCCGGCTCGAAGACTGGCGCGATGACCTGGTCACACCAGATCAGACGACCTTCGCGCGTGACATTGGTCACCTCGCGGTGCCAGACTTCGCCCGCCGCAATAGTGCGCCACAGGTCTTCGTAGAACGCGGGCTCCATCTCGCCACTTTTCAGCAGGCGCGGCGTGTTTCCGCTGGCCTCTGCCGCGGTATAGCCAGTGAGACGAGTGAACGCCGGATTGACATACTCGATGCAGCCGGTGGTATCGGTAATGAGAACCGACACAGGACTTTGCTCCACCGCCGAACCAATCGCGCGCATCTCCTCGCCCTGTTCACGCAACTGACGCTGCAGATAGCGGCGCCCCCGTTCGGATAACCACAGCACAAAGGCCAGCATGCTGATAACCAGGATAGTAATGGCCAGCGCTACCGCGTACACAAGACGTTCCACCAGCCGATACTGTTGCAGCACTTCCGCAACGTCGATTTCCGTTGCTACGCCCAGGTCCAGTAATGATGACCAGGCCCAGGCACCCATCACCGGAACACCCCGGTAATCGCGATAGCCCGCTGTATCGACACCCTGCAGTCCGGAGACAGCCTGCCCCGCCATCAGCGTGAGCGGCCAGGCATCCACCGGCGCCACAGGGGACTCGCCCGCTAGCAGGTTTACTCCGGGGTCAGTGACCAGTGGGTAGCCCCGGGGCGAACTCATACCGGGATAGCGCTCACCAAGCCCCTGCAACTCCTCGGAGAAACGCGAGCCGGCGAGCACCTCGCCGCGGCGGTTGAAAATGAAACTTTCACCCGTCTTACCCGCTCTCGCAGCGTGTAGCAGCGCATTCACCTCCGCGCGATCTCCCGACTCGATGAGGAGGAACGTCCTGGCTTTCCCATCCGCATCAGGCAGCGCGTGAAGCAGTGCAAGGTGGTGGTCGTGATCATTGACATCGTGGTCAATGGCCAACAGTAAAGGGCCGCTGCCGGCGGCAACCGCATTGATATGTTGTGCGACGCGTTCCAGCACAACCAGTTTGCCAAGCGCAACACCCTCGCTGCCGGCGATCACCTCCCCACGCGGATTCAGCAGGGCGAAATACGGGTTTTCGTGATTGGAACGTGCCCGAATCAGTTCCTGCAGCGCGTGCGCCGAGGCTTCCGGCTTGCCGGGGGTCTCACTACGTGCCAGCGCCGCAACGTGGCCCCGCGCGTCGTCCGCACGCAATAGCTCCAGCAAATAAACCACCTGCCGCTCAAACCACAGCTCCAGCCCCGACTGCACCCCGCTGTTGATGGACTTGAGGATGAGAGCCTGGTCGGATCTCGCTGCCGACTCCAGACGATGCAGAGTGGCCTGTGCGGAAAGTACCGTAATACTCAGGAACAACAACGCAACGGCATAAACGGTAAAACGGAAGCGCACACCCGAGAACAGCGAAAGCTGGCGCTGCGGGCTGATACCACGCAACAGAAACAGTAAAGCTGCCACCACCACCGCAACAATGACCGCGAGCCCTACAAGCACTTCCAGAGAGTCGCCCATGAGGGCCGAGGTTGGGCGCGTGGAGGGGCTCAGCTCCTGGTCAACCGCAAGCCATCGTCCGAGTATCTCGGCACGCTCGTGTCGGGACACGGTATCCAGCGCCTTGCGCAGCAGTTGATCGAGGATCACCTGGTCCTTGCGCACGGCAAACCGCAGCCGGGTCAGATCCGCGTCCGGCAAGCGATAATCGCCTGTGATCGCAAGTTGGCCGAGCAAATTGGCCCGGATCTGGTGGCGCAGGGCGGGATACGCCCCCACCGTCGCATCGGCCTCACCCAGGGCTACCGCCATCAGGGACGCTACCGTGCCCTCGGCAATCACCAGCTCGATATCCGGGTGCAGTTCAGGCAACAGGCGTTCGGTGAAAAAGCCGCGCGGCACAGCAACCCGCAGGCTGCTTTCCAACGTGAGTGAGGTTACCGGTGCGTTGAGGCGGCTGGCGATGCCTACCGGCGCTGCGCCGTAGGGGGGAGAAAACAGCATCGACTGCTCGCGCGCTGGCGTGCGCACGGTATTGAGCAGCACATCGACACTGCCGTTCAGCAGCCGGTCTTCAAGTTCCGGCCAGTGCTCAGGACCAACGAATTCGAGCTCGACACCAAGGCGCTGCGCAACCAGGCGCATGATATCAACGGAGAAACCGAGCGTTTCACCGTCTTCATAAAAGTTGTAGGGTGCCCAGTCAACCTCGCTGCCCACGCGGAGTACCGGGTGCGCCTGCCGCCAGGCTTCTTCTTCTGCGGTCAGCGTCAGCTGATCGCTGACCGCCGCACTGACTGCGACTGAACAACAACCCGCAAAACACAACGCCAGAGGCGACAGAATACGAACCGCCTGACGAGAAAGTACGAGCAGCAGTGCTGCAAACCGCAGGGCGAGTCGTTGCACCCTAAATATCCGGGCCCAGCTCGCGGGGTGGACCTTCTTCCCGATAACGGCTGCGCACAACCTCCATCTCGGGAATACACTTCAGGAAACAATCGACGAGGTGCGGTTCGAAATGCTGCCCCGACTGCGAGACGATCCAGTCAACCGCCCTCTGCACCGGCCAGGCCTCCTTGTAGGGGCGCGTGCTGGTGAGCGCATCGAACACGTCCGCGAAGGCAACGATACGCCCTACCCGGGGTATATCCTCGCCGGCCAGTCCGTGCGGGTAGCCACTGCCGTCCCATTTCTCATGGTGTGACACAGCAACCACAGAGGCCATGGTAAGCAGGCCAGACCCTTCGGTGTCGCCCAGAATCTCGGCGCCGATGGCCGCATGGGTCTTCATGATTTCCCATTCCGCCGGCGTGAGTTTGCCGGGCTTCTGCAGGATACTGTCGGGGATGCCGATCTTGCCGATGTCGTGCATGGGTGCGGCATTGAGGAGCAACTCCGCTTCCGTTTCGTCCATGCCAGCCGCCAGGCCGATCAGGCGAGCGTAGTGGCTCATGCGGATGACGTGTAAACCGGTTTCGTTATCCTTGTACTCCGCAGCCCTGCCGAGCCGACGGATAATCTGCAGCCGGGTTTCGTTGAGCTGCACCGTGCGCTGACGCACCTTGCGCTCGAGCTCCTGATTCTGGTCGTGCAGCGCAAGATGGGTGCGCACCCGAGCCAGCACCACCGGCGGACTCACAGGCTTGGTGATGTAATCCACTGCCCCCATCTCCAGGCCGCGCAATTCATCCTTGGGGTCTATGCTGGCGGTGGCGAAGATTATGGGGATGTGGCGGGTGGTGTAGTCCTCCTTTAACGCCCGACACACCTCGAACCCGTCCATCTCGGGCATCATGATGTCGAGCAGAATCAGATCCGGCGGCGTTTTGCGCACAATCTCCAGCGCCCGGCGCCCGCGTGTGGCTACCTTGACCTGATAGGTATCGCGCAGCACTTCAGACAATATGTCGAGATTCTCCGGCGTATCGTCAACGACGAGCACCGTTCTCCTGTGATTCTCCATTGACGCATCGCTCCATCGCGCGTTGCCAGTGAGACCCTACAAGAAGTGTAGACGATTTAAGCTTCCGCGTGCGGATCTGTGCCCTACACTAGCGTTGCGCGAGCTCACGTGCAATCACCGCACGCACCAGCGGATTGAAGGGAAAACCGATATGGCTGGCGGGCACGGCAACGTTGCGCACCCAGCGCGCGTCCGCCCCACACTGGGCAATGTCGCGCCCCACAATACCGTCTGTCTTGCTGTACAAAGCCAGCACCGGCAGCTGCAATTCGCCCTGGTAGGCATGCTCAGTCCAGCGGCGAATCCCCTCTTCGTCCACCGGGCCCGGGTTGCGCCCGCTCATCAGGCGGTAGAGCGCGGTGCCACGGGGGTCACCATAGGGCGTGCCCAGTGTTATCACGCGCTGCAACCACTGCGGGTAGCGATGCGCCAGGGCCACAGCTACCAGGCCGCCCAGGCTCCAGCCAATCAACGTGACTTTACGCCCGGTGCGCTGGAACTCCTGTTCCACCCGCTCGGCAACGCGGGCCTCCGTTTCGCTACGCGCAGCGAGGGCAGCCTCCAGGCTCGCCGCGCGATCGCCGCCGCCGTGGCGCCCCAGCCCCCAGGGCAGTGCATGATAGCCCTGTTCATTGAGAAACCGGCGCAGGCCTGCCGTAGACGCATCGGCGGCCATGAACCCAGGAAGTACGATAATACTGTGACCATCCCCTCGCGGCAGGCGCCGTAGGAGGGGACGCAGTACAGCACTGCCACCCATCTCCAAAAAAACCCGCCCCACCTCGGCGACGCTGTGGCGAATCAACGGCGGCTGCGGCGGTACCGGGGTGCTGGCTGCTGACATCATTCTATTCCTCAGACTTGAGCAAAATATACGGCGGACCGCAGGGCCGGATCACCGCATTCATAGATCAACAGCGCGGCCCGCCTGACGTCGCGTGATGTAGCCCGCCCGATACAGCCACGCCAGAGTATCGTGAAGACTGTCCTGCAACGGGCGGAACTGGAATTCCAGCTCTTCTTCTACCCGGCTATTGTCCAGCGGCACCCAGCGCGTGGCGTATTCCATCGCCTCCAGCCCGAAGGGCAGGTCCACTGGCAAGTGGCGGCCGACACGGTCATACAACTGGCCCCCGAGACGGGCCGCAAGGCCGGGCAGGGGCAGTTTCAGCAAGCGCCGCCCGGTAACGGCTTCCAGCGCTTCGGCGAGCGCCTGCCAGTCGAGGTAGTGGCCTCCCATGACATACCGATTGCCGGGCGTGGATTCTTCCAGCAACCGCCTGTGCACCTCAGCCAGATCACGCACATCGACGTACTGGGTGCCCGACGAGGTGCAGGGAACAATGCCCTTCAAAAGCAACTGCAGCCCCTGGTGCGGCTCGGTGAAGCCCGGATCATCAGGCCCGATCACCTGCGCCGGGTAAGTGATCGCCACAGAAGCACCCTGCGCCTGTAAGTCGCGCACGTATTCCTCGCAGGCCACCTTGGAGCGCCCGTAGGCATTGCGCGCCCGGCCCGGCGGCGAGGCTTCGGTGAGTACGCCGGCGTGCGGATCGTACAGCGCAGTCACACTGGAGACGTGCACAACACGCGTAAGCCCCCGCTCGACCGCCCCCCCAACGACCCACTGCGTACCCTCGACATTGGTGCGCCACACGCGATCCGCATCCGCCGCGTGGGTGGAGACCATGGCTGCGGAGTGCACCACCGCATCACAGCCATCGAGCGCTCGCGCCACCTGTTGCGGGTCGGTCACGTCGCCTCGCACAACCTGGTGCACCCGGTTCTCACCAAACAGGTTGAGCAGTTTGTCTACACTGCGCACCAGCACACTCACTTCGTGCCCCGCCGCCAGCAGCGCCTGCGCAGTGTGATAGCCAACGAAGCCGGTTGCCCCGGTAATCATGACGCGCATATCAACTGCCCGCCTTGGGGGTAGTCCTGGGCGTAGCCTTGCGCGTGGCCTTTCGCTTGGTCTTCGGGCCTGCGCTCGCCTTCCGCGCAGCTTTCGCCGGTGCCTTTGCACGTCGCCTGGCTTGCGGTTTCGCCGCTGCAACGGACGGCGTTGCCGCCTGACGTTCCGCCTCTGGCAACAGTGCCAGCAATTCTGCGAATGCGGCCTCCAGGCAGGTGACATAGTGTGCCGGATCCGGCAGCATCTCGCGGCAAGCCGTAAAGGACAGGGTTATTGTGCCCTGTTTGTTCTGCACAGCACTGTAGACGACATGGAAAAGGCCGATATTGGGCAGCAGCGGGCCGAGGCTCAGCGCATCGACAAGCCTGGCGCCGCAGAAATACTGCTGGAATGGCGGACCGGGGACATTGGTCACCACCGTGTTGAACATGACGGAGGATTCGGTAAGGCCGGTGGCCGAAGCCAGCCGCAAGCCCAGAGCCAACAGGTTGCCCGGCAACAGGTCGGTCAGTTCCAGCGCTAGTTTGGGCCCCAGCGCCGCGGCGTAGGCCTTGGCCTGCTGACTTTCCTGGTGTATGGCGCGCAGGCGTTGCACCGGATCCGCCATGTCGCTGCACAATCCCACGCCCATGAAGCCCACCATGTTGCCACCGGCCATCTGCTCCTGCGGTGTACGCACATCAATCGGGCAACCCGCCACCATGCCGCTGCTGGGCAGTTCGTCGCGGCCTTCCAGATATCGGCGCAAACCACCCGAGACCACGGCCAGCATGACATCGTTGATGGTACTGCCCGGGCACAGCTGACGAATACGGCGCACTGACTCAAAATCGAAACGCGTCGCATCGACCGCGCGGTGAGGCGATATGCGCCCCTGAAAGCGGGTTCTGGGTGCCGGTGGTCGGGGCTCAAAGTCGTGTTCGGCGTAGCCCTTGCGCAGGCGCAGTGCGATGGGTATTGCCTGCCGCGCGAGGCCGAGTATCTTGCCGGGCGCCCGCCAAACATCGCCATAGGCCTTGGCCAGCATACTGGTGCGGGAGGGCACATCAGGCTCCCACGGAGGCGCCTCGGGCACGTCTGCCACCAGCGGCGAGGTGTCCAGCATCAAACTCATGAAGCGCGAACCCGCGGCACCATCCATAGCCGCGTGATGGACCTTAAGCAGCATGCCAAAGCAGCCCTTGGGCAAGCCATGCACGTTATCCAACCCTTCGATAATGTACATTTCCCAGAGGGGCTTGTCGCGCGCTAGCGGGCGCGAATGAATACGCGCGGCCAAGATGCACAGCTGACGCCAGTCACCCGGCTTGGGCAGCGCGATGTGGCGCACGTGGTACTCGAGGTCGAAATCCGGATCGTCTGCCCAGTAGGGCTGACCGAGGCCGAAGGGCACAGCGACCAGTTTGCGGCGGAAAATGGGGGAGAGATGGAGCCTGGACTTCATCAGGGCCAGGATCTGCTTGAATCGCACCTTGCCACCCCGCGCGGTACCCTGGTCGTAAATGCTGATACCACCGATATGCTGCGGCATGCCCTCCAGCTCGGCGTGCACGAACATCGCGTCCTGGCCTGATAACTGCTGCATAAGCGTTTCTCCCCTGCGCCGGTATCCCTGTCAAGCTACGCGCCTACAATAGCGCTTGTTACCGCTGGCCGGAACAGGCTTAACTGTATTGTTGCACACAGAGTGCCTGTTTTTTGACTCAGCACATAGCGTTGCGGCCTACAGCGCGCGATAGAGCGCGGCGACGGCGATACCCAGCGCGATGGCGGGCATGGGTTGCTTGAGCCATAACATCAGGGCACCCGTTGCCAGCAACGCCAGCCGTCCGCCCGCGTCAGCCTGCAGGGCAATCGGCACCAGCACCGCAATCAGCACCGAACCCGCCATGCCGTTGATAAAGCCCTCAATGCGACGGTTGAGCGGAATCAGCCCCATGATGAACACGCCACCAAAACGCGCCAGCAGCGTGACCAACGCCATGCAGCCGATAATCAGCACCGGCCCATAACCCGAGGTGGAAATCATCGCTCTCGCTCCAGCCAGAGCGCACCCACCAGGCCGCCCGCGAGCCCGCCGGCTACCACGTGCGTGTTGGCGGGCAGCCACACCCACGCCGCCCAAGCGGCAGCACCCCCGGCGAGCCAGGACGCCACACTGCGCACGTTGCGCCGGCCTGCCAGCGCCATGCTCAGCATGAAACACCCCAGTACCATGTCTACCCCGAAGGCACGCGGATCAGCAATGAAGCCCCCGAACAGCATGCCGGCAAGTGTGCCTGCCAGCCAGGTCAGCCACAGCGCAATGCCGCCGCCCACCAGTGCACCAAGGGTATTGCGCCCCGACTGCAGGTCATTCAGCGCCATGGCCCAGTTGGCATCCGAGAGCGTGACAAGGGAGGCATAGCGCCGACCAGACGGCACCAGGGCAAGCCAGGGGTAAAGCGTTGCCCCCATGAGCAGCATCCGCGCGTTGATGGCCAGCGTCGTCACCAGCAGCGGCAGCAAAGGCACCTGCGCGCCCCACAGGTCCAGCGCCGCGAACTGCGCCGTACCGGCAAACACCGTGGCACTCATGAACACGATGTCATCGGGCTGCAAGCCGGTCTGCACCGCCGCCAGCCCGAAAGCCGCGCCAAACGCTGCAACAAACAGCGACAGCGGCAGCAATCGCCAGAAACCTCGCCGGCATTCGGCAAACGAGAGTATCGGGGCGACCGTAGGACGCATGAGCAAACCACCTGTGAACGTTGTGAGAGAGCCATGATACCAGCATACTTGCGAGCCTCGAGCACAGGCGATCACACAGGGCCGGAAACACATGGCAGAACTCTACATTGCACACGAATACAGCATCGCCGCCCTGCAGCTGATTCTCGCCATGCTCGGCATGGGAGCCACGCTGACCGGCCGGGATTTCCAGGACATTGCCCGCGGCCCGGTGCCAATTGCCGCCGGTACCGGCGTACAGCTGCTGGTGGTGCCGCTGCTGGCATTCCTGTTCATCTCTTGGCCAGGTGTCACACCGGGTGTGGCTATTGGCATCGCCCTCATCGCAGCGATTCCTGGCGGCACCGTCTCCAACATCTTCACCTATCTGGCGCGAGGGGATATCGCACTGTCGATCAGTGTCACCACCCTCACCACCCTCGCCTGCCTGGTGACCACTCCACTGATTCTCGACCTGCTGATCGGCCAGCAACTGCCTGCGGATTTTGTCATGCCCCGGCTCGGCATCGTGTTCGAAATCGGGCTCACACTGTTGCTGCCCCTGTTACTCGGCATGCTGTTCCTGCGCTACTACCCGCGCAGTGCGCCCACATTTTCGCTGTGGTGCATCCGCGGCTCGCTGCTGGGCGTGCTGCTGATCGTGATCGGCTCCCTCATTGCCGGGCGCCTCGACCTCGCGGCTTTCGGTGCCGGGAACGCCGTGCTGGTTGCTTTGTTCGCCATCGCGCTCGCATTCGCGGGGTGGTTGGTACCAAGGCTCACCGGCATGAACCGCCGCAAGGCAACCGCTATCGAAATCGAGGTGGTTGTGCGCAACATCAATCTCGGCGTGCTGCTGAAAGTCTCCATCTTTCCTGCATCCGACCCGACCCTGGCCCCCATTGGCGACCTGGTGCTATTCACGCTGTTGCTCTACGGCGGCCTGCAATTGATTATCGGGGCCGCCGTCATTCGTTTGCGCCGCGGCAAGAACGCGGCGCAAACCCCAACGGCGAGCGGTAAGAAGCCATGAAACCCGCGGCACTGCATCAGGAGTTCACAGCGACCGTGCGCGATCTGGGCACCGATGGTCGCGGTATTGTCGAGCACCCGACGGGGCAGGTGTTCTTCGTAGCAGGGGTCTGGCCCGGCGAAACGGCACGCTTTCGCGTCACCGGATTCAAACAGCGATTCGGTTTTGCCCGCCTGGTGGAGCTCGTCACCCCCTCGCCTGACCGCGTGCCCCCCCTCTGCCCACATCACGGGCTGGGAGAGCGCGATTGCGGTGGCTGCCCCTGGCAGTTCATGCGCTATCCGGCGCAGCTAATCGCCAAGGAACAGCGGGTGCGGCAGGCACTGGCACGGCATGCGCTCGATGACCGCATCGCCCCGCTACACGGTGCCCCACAGGCGTTTGCCTACCGTAACAGGGCGCAGTTCAAAACCGATGGTCGCCAGCTGGGGTTTGTTGCGGCGGGTTCCAACCGGCTTGCGCCCATCACCGACTGCCCCGTGCTGACAGCACCGAACCGCGCCACACTGCACGCCCTTATTGAAGCGCTGCCGGTGCCCGCGTGGAAACCGTCGCGCAAGCACACCTGGACCACACTGGATGTTGACGAAGATGTCACAGCGACTGAGGTGGTGCCCAACCAGCGCAGGCCGTTCCGCCAAGGTAACGACGCCCAAAACAATTTCATGCGCGAATGGCTGGCTCATCGGCTGCAAACGCTGGACCCATCGCGCACCGTGACTGAACTGTTCGCGGGCTCCGGCAATTTCACCGAGGTGATTGCGGCACGCGGGTTCCAGCAGATTTTCGCGGTTGAAGGCGTGGAGGACAGCGTTGCCAAACTAAACGCCCGCGGCTTCCCCGCGACCACAGGGCTGTACCACAACCTGTTTATCGCGCCCGAGTGCGAAAAACTGCAGGCCGCCACAGCACAGGCCAGCATTCTGGTGCTGGACCCACCCCGTGATGGCTGCAAGCACCTCCCTGCGCTACTGCCGAAAAAACACCGCTATCGCGATGTGTTCTACATCGCCTGTGACGTGGCAACCTTCAGCCGCGATTTACAGGCGCTGATGGCGGTCGGACTGACCGTGAAGGAACTGCAACCACTGGACCTCTTTCCGCAAACCCCACATGTGGAGCTACTGTGCTGGCTCACACGCTGACCCAGCTGCCAGCCCATACTGACTGAGACTCGAGCATTCGCCTACGCCGCTGCAGCCTGCGTGTTCAACTCCGCCAGGAGGACCAGCAGCCTCCTGGCTAGCCCCCGTTCCGTTTGTTTGCTGGCCACCGACACGCCAACTTGTGGTTGGATAGCTCTGGTTAAGGAGTAAACGACAGGGCTATCATTCCACCATGACCCTGTCCGCACAACTGATCCCCGCCTATCTCAGCCTGCCGCTCGCGGTGCTCATGGCGCTCACGTGCGCCGCCTGCCTGTGGTTGGCCAACTGGCGCGCGGTGAGACAGGTACCCAGCCGCGGTCACCTGCTGTTTGGTGGCGCCATTGCCTGCCTCACCTTGTGGCTGATGTCCTTCAGCGTGATCGAGGGCGTGCGGGTACATTTTCTGGGCGTGACGGCACTGACGCTCGTGCTGGGCTGGCGCTTCGCTATCGTGGCTGGCAGTGTCGCCGTCGTGGTTTATACGCTGGCGATCGGCGAGTCGGTCACCTCCATCCCGGTGAGCTGGTTACTGACCGTTGCCGTACCCGCTAGCATCGCTCGCTGGCTGGTTTATCGATTGCGCAGCGTTCGCTCACAAAACCTGTTCATCTATATGCTGGGGGCGGGGTTTGGCGGCGGAGCGCTGTCCTCCCTCGCAGCCACCGTGGCGGCGGTGGTAGTACTCTGGCTTGCAGGTCAACAAACGATGGTTGCACTGGCGCTGGAGAACTGGCCAGCTGCTCTCTTGCTCCTGTTTCCCGAAGGTTTTATCAACGGCATGATTGTCAGCGCCTTGACCGTTTTCTATCCGGACCTTCTGAAAACCTTTGATGATGAACACTACCTGGCAGGGTAAACAACTCAAAAAAAGCAAGCACGCAAAGGAAAAAGGGCCCGGCATTGCGCCGGGCCGAGGCAAAGCGCTCACATCAGGATTTACGCTTTTCGCGTTTCTCGCGACGTTTTTCCTTCAGGCTTTTCTGTGCATCCTTCTTCACTTTTTCCTTGCTCATTCTGCAAATCTCCGTCAAAAACGCATCGCCGGGTTGCCGCGAGTAATCCGGTCTTCAGTGGCTAATGTGCGCGGCAAACAAAATGCTGCATGGTGCGAGGCCCTCCTTTCCTGTTTCCACCCCCTCAAGCGGGGATACACCTGATCAGAAGGAACCGGTACGGCCTGCCGCAGAGATCCGCAGTGACGACTTCCCCGACTCTGGCACCCAGTAGCGCTATGCCAAGGGGGGAATAGACCGATATCCTTCCCCGATCGGGATCGGCGTTGGCCGATGCAACAATGGTGAAATGGGCCTGTGCATGATCAGACAGATCTTCCACCTGCACCGTACAGCCCACAGCAACAACTACAGGTTCAGGCGCGGGTATGTCACCGTCGCGATCGCAGTTGAGCGCCTCCATTTGATCCAGAATACGGGCCAATTGCATTGGCTGGCTGAATATCCGCACGCTGTCGGAGAGAAGCCGTCGCAGGGCCAGGGCACTACCCATCATTTTCAAACTCCCATAAAGACTTTGCGCTGACGGAGGAACGCCAACGCATTACTTGAAAAACAGATTGGGGAGAACTGCCAGGCACCCGAAAGCGCCTGGCTTACTTGAGAAAGATGAGAGCCTTGCTGCTCACAGAACTACACGCCGAGTCACGCATAGAAAAATCCCGTTGAAAATGACCTTGAACACCTACGCACGAGACCATAGCCCTTTACATGAGGGAAAGCAAACCCGCGTGACATGCGTTTCAGCGCTGCCACCACCCAGCGCCCATGACGTCGCGCGCGAGTGCTCGCAATCAGGCAAAATCCTGCTTTTCCATCCAAGGGATGAGGCGCCGGAAAGCCTCCTCGATCTGCTCAATGGAGGTGGAGTAACTGATGCGCAGGGCGTTGCTGCAGGAGGGGCCAAAGGTTTCACCCGGAATGGTACACACGCCCGTTTCCTTCAGCAGCCGCAGGGCGACATTGTTGCCATTGATGCCATCAGGCAAAGCGGGGAAAAGATAGAAGGCACCCTCAGGCTTGTACCCTTCCAGGTATGGGGTCTGGCGCACCAGCTCCACCACCCTGTCGCGCCGGCGGGTATAAACATCGAGCATGTTGTCGACAAAATCCCGTTCTCCCCGCAACGCGGCCACCCCCGCCCATTGACAGGGCGTATTGGCCACCGTGGTGGTAAACATGTGGTAACGGCGCAGCTTCTTGATCGCACCCTGGCTGGCGATCAACCAGCCCACGCGCATGCCCGCCATGCTGAAGGTCTTGGAAAAACTGCTGATCACCATCACGTGGTCAAGGTCGGAGCAGCAGGAGAGCACGCTGGGATAGGTCTTGTCGTCATAAACCAGGTGGTCGTAGACTTCATCGCTGATCACGTACACACCGCGGTAGGCCGCTTCCTGCACAATCGCTTCAATGGTTTCTCGCGGGTACAGCGTCCCCGTCGGGTTGCTGGGAGAATTCAGGACAATGGCGCAGGTATTGGCGTCAATGGCATCAATCACGTCCTGTGGATCGAGCTGGTGATTGCTCTCAGCGCGGGTGGGAATGGTCTTGACCGTGCCGCCGTTCATGCGTACCAGCGGCGCATACAGCATGAAGGACGGTTCGGGGATGATGAACTCGCGCCCCGCCGAGGAGGTTGAGGTCAGCGCAAGATAAATCGCTTCGGTGGCACCGGTGGTAATGAGGATGTTGTCAGGTGTGAGTTCGCGGGCATAGCGCGCCCCGTAATAGTCAGACAGGGCCTCCAGCAGCTCAGGCAACCCGGCGTCCATGGTGTAACCGGTCTGCCCGGCCTGCAGCGCGGCGATGGTGGCATCCACCACATGCATGGGAGCCGGCAGGTCCGGCTGGCCGATGGAGAGATGAATGACATCGTCCATGGTCGATGCCAGGTTGACCATCTTGCGAATACCCGGCATGGGAATGGTCAGCAGCGCCGGGTTCCAGACCGGGTCCTCGCTCTCGTAAAAATCGCTATCCAGATCGCCCATATCGCCTCCTCAGCGCTGCTGGAACATCGGTGGCCGGCGGTCGGTCAGGGGCGCGGCGCGCTGGTAGGCATAGCCTGCCTGCAGTACGCGGGCATCGTCAAACTTGGCGCCCACCAGCTGCAGGCCAATAGGTAGCCCCTCCGCACAGAAGCCACAGGGCACCGACAGGGCTGGCTGGCCCGTCATGTTGAAGGGATAGGTAAAGGGCGTCCAGGTGGGCCAGCGGGTGCTGGGCCAATCCTCCGGCACTTCGCGGTTGGTCCTGAATGCGGTAATCGGCAAGGTGGGCGTGAGCAGCAGATCGTATTTCTGGTGGAAGCTCGCCATGCGTTCACAGAGCGCCGCCCGCTCGTTCATGGCGCCGAGATAATCCAGCATGGACAGCTTTGCCGCTTTTTCCGCCACGCTCACCAGCTGCGGGTCCATCAATTCGCGCTTGCGTGCGCCCAGGTCGCGCATGGCGTTGGCCGCACCGCCGTAGAACAGATGACCAAAGGACCCCAGCGGATCGCTGAAGCTGGGGTCCACCTCTACCACGGACGCACCCAGGCTGCTGAATACGCGGGCGGCCTCACGCAGACTCGCCTCCACCTCACGGGTGACTTCCACATGTCCAAGATTGGGACTGAAGGCTATTTTCAGACCCGCCACCCCGTCGCGCAACTGCGCGAGGTAATCGATGTGGCGACGCGGCACGGCATTGGCGTCCCGGTGGTCGGCTTCACACATTACGTTCATCAACAGGGCGCAGTCCTCCACCGTCCACGCCATGGGACCTGCATGCGCCAGTGTGCCAAAGGGGCTCGCCGGCCAATGCGGCACTTCGCCAAAAGACGGCTTGTGCCCGACAATGCCACAGAACGCCGCGGGAATACGGATTGAACCACCCGCATCCGTACCAAGGCCAATGGGCCCCATTCCGAGCGCTACCGCAGCCCCCGTGCCGCCACTGGAACCGCCCGCGGTTCTATCCGGGTTCCACGGGTTATTGGTGGGACCGCAGAGCGGGCTGTCGGTCACCCCCTTCCAGCCGAACTCCGGCGTTGTCGTCTTGCCCAGCGGCACGTAGCCGTGACGTTCGAGTGCGGCAACACAGGGGGCGCTCTTGCCGAGTGTGCTGGCTGGATCAATGGTGCGAGAGCCCTTGAGCGTGGGCCACATCGGTGTGAGAAAGACATCCTTGACCGCAACCGGCACGCCGTCAAGGAGCCCCAGCGGCGCGTTATTCTGGTAGCGCTGTTCCGCTGCCCGCGCCCACTCAAGCGTGGTTTCCTCGTCGACCAGGCAGTAGGCGTTCACCTCTGAGTCCAGCTCCTGAATCTGCGCCAGCATGGCGCGCGTTACCTCGACCGGAGACAGGCTGCCGTTACTGTAGCGCGACAGCAATTCCGTGGCTGTCATGGCGACTATCTCGTTGCTCATGCGACGCTCCCTCAACAATACCCCAGTGGGCGCGTGATGCCCCTAGCCTTGACCGTATGCCCCGGGCTACGGCACTGTCAACCAGTGCCGGCTAAAAACACGCCAGATTTGGCGCGACGTCGCCCCACATGGCACTGCCGCGCTGCCAGCAAGCCCAATGCGCTATACCAGCGGCTACCACATGCCACGAAAATGGAGAGCAACCGGCCCCTGGACCGGAAGCCTGGTTTACACTTTGCGCTTCACCGTAACCCGCAGTACAGAGGAAAGAGTTCATGAAACGACTGGCAGGAAAAACCGCGATCATCACGGGCGGCGCAAGAGGTATGGGAGAAGCGACCGCACGCCTGTTCGTGGAGCACGGGGCGCAGGTCGTGATCGGCGACGTGCTTGAAGCCGAAGGCAACGCGCTCGCAGAGGAACTGGGGCAGCATGCGACGTTCGTGCGGCTTGACGTGAGCAGCGAAGCCGATTGGGCCAATGCGGTAGCAGCGGCTGAAAAACTCGGCACCCTGAACGTGCTGGTCAACAATGCCGCCATCATGCGCATGTCTGCCATCACCGACACCACAGTAGACGATTTCATGCAGATTGTGCAGGTCAACCAGCTGGGTACCTTCCTGGGTATTCGGTCCGTCATTGCGCCCATGAAGGCGGCGGGCGGCGGATCGATCATCAATATCTCGTCGATTGATGGCCTGCATGCACAGGCCGGTGTGTCCGCCTACTCCTCAACAAAATGGGCCGTGCGTGGACTGACTAAAACAGCAGCGATTGAGCTCGGACAGTATGGGATTCGGGTAAACAGCGTCCACCCGGGGGGCATATACACCGAGATGGGCGGCTCCGCTTTCATGACAGAGGAACAGCTCAACGAGTCTGTTTACAAGGAATTCCCCATTCCGCGTGTGGGCCAGCCCAAAGAGGTGGCATACGTCACTCTGTTCCTGGCGACTGACGAGGCGACTTACAGCACCGGTGGTGAGTTTATTGCCGACGGCGGCTGGTTTACCGGCATGCGCCGGCCGGGAATGCCCTGTTCCTGATGACAAACCCTGCTGACCGGTTGGACGGCAGGGACTCTCGATAGCGCTGAACGGGAGCGTTAATCTGATTTTAATCTTTCCGACAGGTGTTTTTTAGGCACTCTCTTTACGATTCGCTCTGGTTAAACGTGACCAGTAAAGGGAGCTTATGAAAAACTTCAAACTCGGATTGATTGCGCTTTCTGTGGCGGCAGCGGCACCAGGTGCTTACGCATTCCAACAGGGTGATTTCATCGTGCGCGCCGGGCTTACCAACGTGAGCCCGGACGACTCCTCATCCAATATCTTTGTCGGCAGTGACCTGGGCGTTAATCTGTCAGTAGGGGATGACACCCAGCTCGGCCTCAACGTCGCCTACTTTGTTTCTGACCGACTGAACATTGAAGTACTGGCGGCCACGCCGTTCACACACGATGTGAACTTCGGTGTGAGCGACCCGCTGGGCACCGGTGACCGCTTGGGCGAGGTCACCCACCTGCCCCCAACCATAACCCTCAACTACTACTTCAACAATCCGTCGAGCGCTTTCCAGCCCTACGTTGGCGCCGGCATCAACTACACCGTGTTCTTTGACGAAGATTTCACCTCTGCCAACGACGCAGCCGGCCTGAAGAATCTGTCACTGGATAACTCGTTCGGCTTATCGGCACAGCTAGGTGTGGACTACATGGTCAACGACCAGTGGTTTATCAATGGCTCGGTACGCTGGATCGATATCGATACCGAAGCATCATTCAACCTCAATGGCACCCCCGGGAATGTCAATTCCATTGAGATAGACCCAATGGTGTACACCATTTCGCTCGGGTATCGCTTCTAAGCGCAGCTTCATCCAAATCAACCACAGGAGTTAACACATGAAATTCAACGCTATCGCAGGCTTTTCCGCACTCGCTCTGGTATCCAGCCAGGCGCTAGCCAATGCCGTCGTCGTGAACCAGGGACTGTCTGAGCAGGAAGTGTTATCGGCACAGCAGGGCTGGTGCAACGCGCTTGTTCAAATCAGCGAAACGCATGAGGAGAATGGCCAGGCTGCGGCGAAAGACCTCGCCAAACAGGTGATTGATGCCGCTTACGGCTATCAGATGGGCGCCGTGTTGTTCAAACCCACGCTGACCGTGAAACCGCAAACCTTCCGCCCTACCAGTGAAGGCGCGCTGTCTTACTTTGTGGGCGGGGACCCGAATTTCGCCAGCGACTCAGGCTTTGCGCTGAAAGGGTGGACAAAGTGTGAAGTTGACAACAATGCCGTGTTCATTGCAGGCGACAGCGCCTCGACCATCGGCAAAGTGCACTTCACCGGACCGGACGGCACCGTCACATCCGTGGATAAAACCTGGGGCTTCGTGAAAGATGACGCTGGAGACGTACGTATCGTGCTGCACCACTCGTCGCTTGAATATCAACCCTGACGTTCGGGGGCAAAACCCGTCCCTGCACTGAATCATGCTCTGTTACACCAGCGCCCGGCCCACTCCGGGCGCTGTTTTTTCAACCCGATCTGCCCCTGGTATTTCACCATCGAGACAATGACACTCAGCGGTCGGGGCCCTCGCTCGCGGCAAGCCGATATCCATTGCCCCGCAAGGTTTGTATGGTAATGGCAGAGTCTCCTGCCAGCTTTCGTCTCAACCGGCTGATGTACACATCAACAATGTTGGTTTGCGGATCGCTGTGCGTCTTCCAAACGCGGTTCAGAATGCGCTCCCGCGATAACACTTTCCCCTGATTCTCCGTCAGGTACAACAGCAACTCAAACTCGATCTTCGTCAACGGTATCTCGACGCCCTGCAAGCGCGCCACGCGTTCATCCAGGGCCAGCTCCAGCGCACCGAACGCAAGCCTGCTGTGGCTCTCCACCAGCTCAGGCACACCCGCACGCCGACGGAGGGCCGCAATGCGAGCCAGGAGCTCATCAAAATCAAACGGTTTGCACAGGTAATCGTCAGCGCCCTCCTGCAAACCCTTCACCCGCTCGCTCACGTCGTCCAGGGCGGTCAGCATCAACACCATCGGCGCGTTGGGCAGCGCCTTGATCGCGTTGATGATTGCCAGGCTGTCTTGCGAACCGAACAACCGGTCAAGCACAACAATATGCGGCGAATGTTTGCGGATGAAGGGAATCACTTCATGCAGCTCACTGAGCGTCGTGCAGTCGTGCCCCTCCGCACGCAGCCCGCGGGACAGGAAGTGCAGCAGCGGCTCCTCATCATCAGCGATTAGAATGTTCATGGCAGTCGCTCAACCGGCAAGGTGAAAGAAAAGCACGAGCCTTGTCCCTGCACCGACTCGACCACTATCTGCCCCCCGTGCGCCTCCACAATGGCCTTGGCGATAGACAAGCCGAGGCCCAGGCCCTGATTGTGCTTGCTGAACCGGACAAAGCGTTCAAATATATTCTCGACCTCCGCCGCTGAAATACCGCCCCCCGAATCACTCACCGATACCGTCACCAGCCCGGACGCATACCGGGCGCTCACATCCACGGACTTGCCCTCCTCTGAATATTTGGTCGCGTTATCCAGCAAAATGGAGACGACCTGCTGAATACGTGGCTTGTCGACCAGAACGGAAACGTTGTCTGCCTGCGGATCAACAGCCAACGTATAGGCACGATCAGGGTTCAGCTTTTGCCACTTGGCGATTTCAGTTTCCAGAAGCGGAGCGACCTCAACCGTTGTGAACTCCAGGTGGAGCTGACTCATCTCCGCCCGCGTCAACAACAGCAGGTCATCTACCAGGCGGCTCAGCTTGACCGATTGCTCGAGGATAGCGCGCAGAGTTTCCTTGAAGTCGCTTTCCGATGCCGCTTGAAGACGCAGCGTGACCTGTGCCTCGCCGCGGATAATGGTCAACGGGGTGCGCAACTCGTGGGACACATCGGCGATGAACTGACGCCGACGTGAATCAATCTTGGTCAACTGCAGGTTCGCTTCGGTTAGCTCACTTGTCCTCTGCTTCACGTCGAACTCGAGTTTTTTCCTCGATTCCGCTTCGTTCACCTCGTGCTCCTGCAAACGGATAGCAAGCTGGTTAATTGATAACGCCAGCGCCTGAAACTCGTCATCCAGCGGCACCGCTATCGGATTGTCGTAATGTCCTGAGGCTATTGCATTGGTGGCGCCCTGAATCAACACAAGCGGTTGATAGAGCTGATTGAACAGCCAGTAACAACCGTAAATGATCAAGGGCAACGACAGGCCGCCAAGGCCGATGGTGAACCAGACGATTACGATATTCAGCGTATCAATTCTGGCATTGATGGCGGCCACCACGCGGCTCTGGCGCGAGACAGCAGAGTTGATAGACTCCCGGAACTGGTCATCGATCGTGACCTCAAGCAGATTGCGCAGCTTTTCCTGCTGGTTGAGGGGCAAGCTATTGTTGCTGACGACCACCGCGTCAAATTCACCGATGATCTGGTCAATCAACTGGACAAGCTCGTCGGTGTCTTCAACACTACCCTGGGTGATATCGACGCCCAGTGCCTCGCGCTGCTCGAGCTCCAACTGCCTGATCCGGTTCAGAGATTCCTCTATCGACATTTGTTTCTTGCGCACGAACGCCTGATTGGCGTTACGACCGAAAATCACTTCATCAGTGAGCTGCTTGAACAGGCGATAGGACGTGCTCGACAGTTTTTCGTGCTCGACAAGTAGCGACTGGGCAATGGTACTTTGCCGCAGGTTCTCCCGGGTCAGGTGCGCCGATATCGCCGTACTTATAAGAGCCACCAGCAGAATAAAGGCGGTGGTGAATCCAAAGTAGAACAGCTTTCTTTTATACATGATTCGGTATTCTATCGGGTTGAAAATATGATCGCGCCAAACCATGCGCCCGGCATCATTCTACCCCACTTCCACGCCTGCGAAGCTTTGAGGAACTTGAGTCTTATGCCGACCAGCAACTGTTCAAGACGCTGATCTACGTCTTCAACCGCCAGAACATTATCGACCTGACAGCCCTCAGCGACCATCCCCGGGGACGCCCCATTGAAGCTGAGTCACTGGCTACCCGACTTTCGGTTGATGGGCATTCAACAGTTCTTCCGTCGGCCCATGCGCTTTTTTATCTTCATTCTGATTGCGCGCATCCGGATCGACAAACTTGGCCTGTCGATGACCGCCAGACTATTGCTGGACTCCTTCGGCATTGATTACATCGCGCTTATATTGGGCCAAGCAGGCCGGCTACGACATGTCGACTATTCTGGCCGCCGTTCGCGAGCTGCTGAAGAGCCAAGAGCAGGTTCTGGACGATACCGTCAACCTCCGTCCAAGGCAGTATGCGCACGAACTAAGGCCGCCTTGGGCAGGCCGGTGGTGCCGGACGTGAAAATGTAGAGGCAGGGTCGCAGGTTTCCGATACCCGCGCGCAGGGGCTTGAAGCTGTCCATGGGGGCCGCTGCCGGCGCAACACTATCAGGTCCTGTGCCAGGGGCAACGCCGCACTGGTTTACTGAGGCATAATTTATTAGTCTGGCGCACCTGTGTTGGACCACCCCGATTTTGTATCGCCACGAGAAGGATATCGCCATGAGCTACAACACCCTTCGCTACGAAGTGGACGACGGCCTACTGCTGTTGACCCTGCAGCGCCCCGACCACATGAATGCCTTCACTGTGGAGATGGCCAACGAGCTGGTGGATGCCTACCGGCGCGCCAGCGAGGACGACAGCGTGCAGGTGATTGTAGTCACCGGGGCTGGCAAGGCCTTTTGCGCGGGCATGGATCTTTCCACCGAGGGAAATGTCTTCGGCCTCGACGAGAGTCGGCAGCCGACCCTGGTCGATCTGCGCGAGCGCCTGGATGACCCCGCCATAGAGACCGGAGTTCGGGACACCGGGGGCCGGGTAGCCCTGGCAATGCTTGAGTGCCGCAAGCCCATTGTCGGCGCCATCAACGGCGCAGCCGTGGGCATCGGCGCCACCATGACCCTGCCGATGGATTTCCGCTTCGCTTCGGAAAAGGCGCGCATCGGCTTCGTGTTCGGCCGCCTGGGCATCACCCCCGAGGCCTGCTCCACCTGGTTTCTGCCGCGCCTCGTCGGCATGGAACAGGCCCTGGAGTGGCTGTACCGAGCCGATATCTTCGATGCCGCCGAGGCCCGCGACAAGGGCCTGGTACGCGAGGTCACCAGCCCGGAAGCCCTGCTCGAGACCGCCTGCACCTTCGCCCGCAGCCTGATCAACGACCGCTCGCCGGTCAGTGTGGCCCTGATCCGCCAGATGCTCTACCGCAATGCGGCAGTGGAGTCACCGTTGGAGGCGCACCGCATCGAGTCCCTGTCCATGTTCTACGCCAGCATCGGCGATGGCAAGGAAGGGGTGCAAGCCTTTCTGGAGAAGCGCAAGCCAGCCTTCGCAGCGAAAGCCTCGGCCATGCCGCCCTTCTACACGGACTGGCTGAGGGAAGAGTAAAACACCGGAATCGCAACAGCGGACTGCGGGATCTGTTCGGGGTGTAAAAACGGAAACAGGCGCTAATCCGCACCCACAAAATGAGGAAGCAGCATGCATAGACATCCTTCAACGCTGCCCGGCACCGAACAGCTTGCCGAGCAGTTTATCCAGGAGGAGCTGGTCCCGGGAGTCGCCCTCGCCTGGCCCCTGGGAGATGGCGAGATCCACTACCACTGCAGCGGCACCCTGGCACGAGACAGCCAGGTGCCGGTTCAGCCGGACAGCATCTTCCGTATCTTCTCCATGACCAAGCCGATTACAGGCACCGCAGCGATGATGCTAATCGAGGAGAGAAAACTGGGCCTGGACCAGCCCCTCGCCGAGCTCCTGCCGGCCTTTGCCGACATGCAGGTCATGGTTGACCGCGACCCGGCACAGACCCGCCCGGCAAAACGCGCGATCACCATTCGCCACCTGCTCACCCACACCGCCGGCTTTGGCTACCAAAATGCCGGCGATCACATGGCCGAGCTCTACCTGCAGCACGGCCTGGCACCCGGCACTCGCAACTGGGGCCCCGCCCAGGGGCAACTGCCGCCGGCGGCGACCCTGGAGGAGTTTGCCGAGCGCCTGGCGCCCCTGCCCCTGGCCACCGACCCCGGCAGCCGCTTCGAGTACAGCCTGGCAATCGACCTGCTGGGCCTGGTCATCCAGCGCGTTTCCGGCATACCCTTCGAGACTTTCCTGCAACAGCGCATCTTCCAGCCCCTGGGCATGGCGGATACCGGCTTCCAGGTACCCGAAAACCAGTTGCACCGCTTCACCAGCCTGGCGGAACAGGGGGAGCAGGACTGGCAGCTGGTGGATGATCCACAACACAGCGTTTACTCGAAACCTGCCCTGCCCTCCGGCGGCGGTGGCCTGGTCTCCACCGCGCGGGATTACGCCCGCTTTGCCGCCGCGCTGATGAACGACGGCGAATTCGACGGGGTGCGTCTGCTGCAGCCAGAGACTGCCCGCCTGGCCCGCTCCAACCTGCTGCCGGAAGGGGTTGATCACATCGAACTGCCGCTGGGCTACACCTGGCCCAATATGGGCTTCGGCGCCGCCATGTCGGTGCAGACCGGAGACGGCGAAGCACCGAAGGGTGTGTTTGGCTGGCCGGGTGCCGCGGGTACCGCCTGCTGGATTGATCCGGCGCGGAGGTTCTTCCTGTTGTTCCTGGTGCAGTACTGGCCGCCGCACATCAATATCGACATGCGGCCGCGGATGATTGCCCAAGCCTACAAGGATCTCGTGGGAAGTGAGACGGAGCTGTCTACGTCTCCCGGTGCTTGACTTGACTTGCCAGCAAATCAATGCGTTCGGGTGCTCTCGCGGCAAAACTGCCATAGATGTACCTCGCGAAAAATTTCTCAATGGGGTGGTGGGCGATCCGTTTGCTCCCATACCCCCGCCGTGCGTCCGAACCCGATGAACCTGGTACTGGCGTTCGTTCGCGAGAGCCAAGAGCACTTAACGCACGCCGAATTAATGAATTTGCATTTATATTAGTAATAAGCTAATACTGCATAACTGATTTGCAGTTACACGATCACATTCACTTGTATAAACGCTTGTTACTTTTTTCAGTCTGCAGGCGCGCCGCGGAACGCGAAATTCCCGCGCTCGGGCACATACAAGAATCGCACGAGAGGCTATTTGCAATGACTACGCAGGAACGCAAAGAAGCACTGGCCCGGGTACTGCGCCCGGCCTCCCCGCCGCGGGAAATCGACAATGTCTACAGTCAGGACCAGCTGGAACGACTGCTGGGGGTGGTGCGCGATCACGGCCCCTGGAAGCTGATACTGGCCCAGCACTTCGCCTCGCCCCAGGAGCTGCTGGCGACCATGTCCGGTGGCTCCCCGGAGGGCATGGAGATCAGCCTGGACTGGTTCATGACGCCGACCTTCCGCGGCTTCTACGCCAACTATTCGGCGGCGCTCTACCCGGAGATCCAGGACTGCTTCTATAATGAAGGCTTCCTGGACATGGCCAAGGACTACTGGGGTGCGAAGTACGCCAAGCCCCAGATGATGCTGTTCAATGTCAACGGCCCCTGCGGCAACACCGACCCCGGGCACCTGGACAGCCCCAGCTTCCGCGGCGTGCGCTACGAGAACTCGCCCACCTGGCTGTGCAGCGTGATGGGCAAGTCCGGCCTGTTCAAGGACTACCTGATCAAGATGGCCCAGGTCATCACCTGGTTCTCCCACTGCCCGAGCAGCGGCTTCACCTACTGGCCCCAGGGCCCCATGCAGCCGCCCCAGCGCCTGCAGCCGCCGATCTACAACCGCGGTGTGGTGGTGCAAAACGAAATGATGTTCCACCGCGGCGAAGCCAACGGCCCGCTGGAGCAGCAGCGCCCCGACGGCCTGGCGTTTGACAGCGTATTCTGCGGCGACCCGGCGGATCGCGACCACTGGCTGCTGAAGACTGGCGATCGCGTCATCGCCCGCCACCCTACCCGCGATCTGCGCTTCCTGGTGCACTGGTCCGCGGAGGTGTTCGAGGACTTCGACGAGCTGAAGAAGAACATGGACGGCAGCGACGACCTGACTCAGGAGCGCGCCATCGAGATGATGATCGACGATGTCCGCGCCCAGGGTATCGACATCAAGACCCCCTCGGACCCATTGCACGACGCTGAGTTCATACAGGCCCTGAATGCCGCTTACGATACCGGTGGCCCGACACAGTACCCGGAAGATGCGCCGGTAACCCCGCTGTACATAGATGCCGCCTGAGCGGCGGCCAGCCACAGACAGAACAACCGTGGAAGTCTCGGAGACCCCGAAATCACTGGCTAAGTGCGGCAATACCGGCTGTGGAGCTATCCGTGGATCTGCCGCCGCGGTTTGCGGGGGTGCTCCCGATTCGTTTGGCAGGTCGTATACGCAGGATATAGCCCTGCGCGCCTAGTTGTGCGCCAGCATTTGCACGTTCTCGGTCAACGCTCCTTCGGGGTCCTCGGCGAACAACACGCGCACGCCGTGGTCAGTCTGTTCAAAAATATCGCCGAGCGGTTTGCCACCGTTGGCGATAATACGTGCCTTGAGGGCATCCAGGTCATCCGTCACAAAGCCCAGGATCACTTGCTGGTCGCGGGGTTTGGGCCGATCCAGGAACTTGAACATGACCAGCGTTTGCCCCCCGTCCATCGCCTCTCCGGTACCCAGGATGACCTCGCGGAAAGGCTCGCCCATGCCACCCGCATCGCCGCCCACGCGCGCGACCACGTTGAGGCCGTAGACGGCACAGTAGTAATCAGTCATTTTCTCTTCGTCGTCGACGATGAGCTTGGTAAACAGGGACGCGAATGCATTGTCAGTCATGGTGTTACTCCACACAGAGAAATATTATCGAAATGCTGTCAGCAACAGCCCGCAGTATTTCGGGCACCAAACCTGCTGGATACCTCCGGCACCGCAGTGCACATTTAATGACAGATAAGTTATTATTGGAATATATTACACATAAATTTACTACATAAGAACCGGTGACCCGCATGAACACAGAGCAGCAGGCCATTGCCAGCCGAATCCGCCCCGTAGCCGAGCCGCGCATCCTCGATGATGTCTACCGTGAAGAGCAGTACCAGCGCATGCTGGGTGTGGTCCGCGATCGCGGCCCCTGGCAGCTAATCCTGGCCCAGCACTTCGCTTCCGCGCAGGAGGTAGTGGCAACCCTGTCAGGCGCACTTCCGGAGGGTGTCGAACCCAGCTTTGACCACTTCCTGACCAGTAATTTCCGCGGCTACTTTGCCAAGCACGGCACCTGCCTCTACCCGGAGCTGGAAGACTGCTTCTTCAACAGCAATTTCCTGGACCTGGCGCGGGACTACTGGAAGGCCGAGTATGCGCGCCCCGACAACATGCTGTTCAACATCAACGGCCCCTGCGACAGCCATGATCCGGCACACCTGGACGCCACCCAGTTCCGTGGCATCAACCAGAAGAACACCCCGATCTGGCTGATGAACACCATGACCAAGTCCGGCCTGTTTGACCACTGGCTGATGAAGCGTGCCCAGGTCATCACCTGGTTCTACCCGGGGCGAATCGGCGGCGGTTTCACCTACTGGCCACAGGGTCCCCTGGAAGCGCCCAAGCGGGTCTCGGCCCCCATGCGGAACCGCGGCGTGGTGGTGCAGAACGAAATGATGTACCACCGCGGAGAGGCCTGCGGGCCGCAGCCCGAGCGCAAGCCAGCCGGACTGGCCTTTGAGTCCCTCCTCGGTGCCGACCCGCAAAGCCCCGACGGCTGGCAAATCACCACGGGCGATCAGGTGGTGCAGCGCATACCCGCTGAGGAATTCCGCTTCCTGATCCACTGGAGCGCCGAGATCTACCAGGACAAAGAGGAACTGGGGATGGTGATGGAGCATACCGATGATCTCAGCCACGAACAGGTCTTCGACATGCTGGTCACCGACCTGCGCCGCCAGGGCCACCAGTTCGACCCACCCAGCGACCCGCTGCGAGACACGGCTTTCATCAGCCTGCTGACCCGCGCATACGATGTCGGCGCACCTCGCATGTATCCACCGGAAGCACCGGGACCGGGCCAGGAACTGGCCGCCTGATACCCGCAGCAGGGCGCGCCACCGCCGCGAGTAATACCCCATTTACCACAAGGAGAACGGCTTGAGCACGATACACATTCTGGACGAAATCGTCCTCGCACCCGATGCCATCGCGCGGGTGCTGCAGTTGCTGGAGGAGCACTATCTCCCCGGGTTACCCGCACGCCAGACACTCAGTCTGCAGCAGCGCTGGGTCTCGCCGCCGGTACAGCTGGAGAATCAGAACAATACCCTCTGGCTGCTGTGGGAGGTCACCGACGCCTACGGCTACTACACCATGCGCGGCACCGCGGATGAGGGCGTGATGCGCTTCTGGGCGGAGGTCGATCAGCTCTGCCAGGAGCGCCGCCGACATGTCATGGGTGACGCCACCCAGCCACTGCCACAGCCACTGGAGGACGCATGAGCATCTGCGAGACCCTACAGATCCACCTGAAGCCGGGCGCCCATGCCGCCCAGGCTGACGCCGCCATCCGCAGCCAGCTCGCTGGCACAACTGGCCTGCAATCCTGGCATGTGGGCCTCAACCTCGAGGGCTGCTGGGGCGCCGGGCAGCTGACCGTCGACCTGCTGCGCGAGGCCGACAGCGCCGATCGCCCCATCGACTTCAGCGGCGTACCCGGCTTTGAACGCACCGACGGTGTGCAGTACCAGACCATTGAGCAGGGCCTGCGCCAGCCCGACATCCAGGGCGGCATCTGGCGCACACTGATGCTGCAAATCCGCGATGGTGCAGCGGCGGAAGAGGTCGCTAAATTCGAACAGGAGACACTCGGAATGCCACGTTACATGCGCGGCATCCGCAACTGGCGGCTGGGACGGGTGACCTCCCCGGGCACGCACTGGACCCATGTCTGGCAGCAGGAGTACACCACCATCAATGACCTGATGGGCGAATACCTGTTGCACCCCTATCACTGGGGCTGGGTGGACCGGCGCTTCGACCCGGAGTTTCCGGACGTGTGGGTCGTGGATACGGGGCTGTGTCACGCCTTCTGCCCACTGGAATCGACGATCGTCGGCCGCGACTGATCTTTGCCACCGCCACTCATCACATAGCGAGGAGTCTCTCATGTCTGCAGCCAACACCCTGCAGGGCCGGGTTGCCCTGATCACCGGCGCCAGCCGTGGCATCGGCCGGGCCATTGCCCAACGACTGGCCAGCGCCGGCGCCACCGTTTTGGTTACCGCCCGCAGTGTCGACCATTCGGCGGAATTTCCCGGCACGCTGGCGGAAACCGTAGCCCTGATTGAAAAGGCCGGTGGCAAGGCGATTGCCCTGCGCGCCGACATCGAATCGGTTGAGGATCTGGAAACCCTGGTGCCACGCACGGTCGAGGCTGCCGGCCGCCTGGATATCCTGGTCAACAATGCCGGCATCGCCCATTACGCCCGGGTCGAGGACATGCCCCTGGACACCTTCGATCTCACCGTACAACACTACTTGCGGGCGCCCTTCATCCTCTGCCAGAAGGCCATCCCCGTCATGCGGGAGCAGGGCGCCGGCTGGATCGTCAACATCGGCTCGGTCACCGCCCAGCGACCGATTCAGCCCTGGGGCGACTGGGAACGCCTGGGTGGTGCAACTGTCTACGCGGCGATCAAACTGGCGCTCAACCGCTTCAGTCAGGGCCTGGCGGCCGAGCTGGAGCAAGACAATATTGCCGTCAACGTGGTCGGGCCGAGCACCGCGATCAGTACCCCGGGCGCAGACCGCTTTACACCGGAGGATTACCCCACCGAGCCGGTGGAATACCTCACCGAGACCGTCCTCGCCATGAGTCACCTGCCGGCGGCAGAGCGCACCGGGCTGATCACCCATAGCCTGCATTTCCCCTACCGCGAGAAGCTCCCGGTCTACAGTCTCGACGGCAAGGAACAACTGCCACCGCCACAGATCCCGGAATACGCTCACCCGGATATCTGACAGCCATCAAGCAAGGAGAGTGTCATGCGTGCTGCGGTGTTTCACAAGGCCGGCCAGCCCCTGTCGATAGAGACGGTTGCCGACCCCCGACCGGCAGCGGGCGAGGTGGTGTTGCAGGTGGCCCGAGCGGGCATTTGCGGTTCCGACCTGCACATGACGGAATATCCGGATGTCATGCCGCCCGGACTGATCATGGGGCACGAGTTCGCCGGCACAGTGGTCGCCCTGGGCGACGACATCGCCGGCCCCTGGCGCTCTGGCCAGCGGGTGACGGCGCTGCCCCTGCATGTCTGCCACCACTGTGAAGCCTGCGACGGTGGCCACCACGCCCTGTGCCCGTCGGTGGTCTTTGCCGGCACCTCCCTCGACCACCCCGGTGCCTATGCGGAGTATGTGAGGGTGCCCGCCAGCATGCTGCAGACACTGCCCGAAGGTGTCAGCTTTGAGGAGGGTGCCATGATCGAACCCCTATCGGTGGGCTACCATGCGGTGCGCCTGGCGGAGTCGATCAAGGGCGCTTCAGTGCTGGTGCTCGGAGCTGGCCCCATCGGTGCCGCGGTGACACTCTTCGCGCGCATGGCCGGGGCCCGGCAGGTAGTCGTCAGCGAGCGCTTCCCCACCCGGCGCGAACGCGCTCTGGAGGTCGGTGCCACGGCAGTGATTGATCCAGCCGAGCAGGACCCGGCTGAGGCCTTCACCCGGCTTACCGGCGGCAACCCGCAGGTCGTCTTCGAATGTGTGGGCGTGCCGGGGATGCTGCGGGAAGCCGTGCGGCTGGTGGGGATTCGCGGTCGCATCGTGGTCGCGGGCGTGGTGCTGCAGGACGACAGTTTCTCGCCACTCCCCGCGCTGCTGAAGGAAGTTTCCATCCGCTACAGCCAAGCCTACGACGAGTCGGATTTCGAGACTGTCATCCGCGCGATTGCCAGGGGTGAAGCCAGGCCACAGCCCCTGCACACCGCCACGGTCAGCCTGGACCAGCTACCGGAGACCTTCGAGTCGCTGCGCGCTGCGTCACCCCACTGCAAGGTGTTGATCGACCCGGCGATAGGCTGAATAGCGTCTTTTCTCGCTGCCCGCGCTGGGCCAGCGAGGCCTGCTTTACTGTTAACAGCAGGCCCCTTGGCAAAGTGATCTGACCCATCAGCCCACGCCAAGCCCCGCCAGCACCTCCGGCGGCAACATCGGATCCGCCTGGCTGGACAGGTGCTGCGCCCGGTTGGCGGCAAACTCCGCGGTGATTTCCGGGTGGGTGGAGACCCAGAACTTGCCTTCGGCCAGCTGCGGCAGGATGCGCTCGGCAGCCTCGTAACCGCTGATACCATCGGCCTTCAGCATGTTGCGCATAATCTCCCGGTGATGGGCATTGACCGGGTCCTCACCGGTCTTCGAATCCTCAAAGATGCGTGTAGCCACCGGGCCCGGCAGGATCGCTGAAACCTGGATGGGCGCCTTCTTCACCTGCATCTCCAGGTAGAGACACTCGCTGAAGGACAGAATGGCGTGCTTGCTGAGGACATAGGAGGTCTGGATCGGCATCATGCCCAACCCACCGATGGAAGTGGTATTGGCGATCCAGGCGCGTTTGCCCGCCTCGAGCATGCGCGGAGCGAAGGCCCGCACCCCATGAATGGCGCCGTGGATGTTGATGTTGAGGGTCTTTTCCCAGACCGCCGCTGGCAGCTCCCAGCAAAAACCAAGGGTCTCGATGCCGGCATTGTTCACCAGCAGTGTGACATCACCAAAGGTCTCGTGGGTGACCGCGGCCAAGCGGTCCAGGGCTTCGGGCTCGGACACGTCCGTGTGCACCGCCAGGGCTTCGGCGCCAGCCGAGCGAATATCCTCCGCAACGCTCTCCGCACGCTCCATTGCCACATCGGCCAGCACCACGCGCATGCCCTGCCTCGCCGCCAGCCGGGCCAGGCCCTCGCCAATGCCGGAGCCGGCGCCAGTGATAACGGCGACGCCGCCCTTGAATACACCCGTGTCCTGGGTCATTTCACTCCCTCCTGATTGTTATTCCGAAGGGACTATCTTATCACTAAACATTCAGGGGGACCCGCGTTCTGTTCAGCCAGTCGCTGTCACCCGCAGCAGCGCTCGCTACGGGATCCCACATAACACGCGGGCAACCAAGCGCCTAGCGTGCCGCTTCCATCGTCACCAGCTCCCGCTCCACATTGGCGATGATGCCCTGAAACCCCAGCTCCAGAACCTCCTCACTGGCGATGTCGGAATGGTAGCGGCGTAACATGATCAGGAAATCCTGCTCATCAGGCTCCAGTTCGTCGATATCCGAGAGGGAGATCGGCGAGCGAAAAATACTCCCCTCCCGCTCGTTGAATACCAAGGCAATGGCGTTGCTGCAGAACATCCAGGCGTGCACCGCGAGTTTGTGCTCGCGGAAACCGATCTCGTGGAGCGTGCGCGACACCGTCAGGGTGACCCGCAACCAGCCCGGCGAGCTCTTGCCATCCACCCCCATCACCTTGAGCACGAAGGGGTATTCGTCGGAGAGCTTCTTGAAGGTCCACAGCCACTGCCAGAGGGTGTCTTGCCAGGTCTGGTTGCGCTTGCGCGGCGGCATCTTGAAGCGCATGCAGATGTGGTCGGCCACCGCCGCCAGCAAGGCCTTGCGGCTGGGGAAGTAGTTGTAGAGCGCCATGGACACGGTATCCAGGGAGGCCGCCACCCGGGCCATGGTGAAATCCTCCACCGGACCTTCTTCGAGCAGCTGCATGGCCTTTTCCAGCACCATCTTGCGCGAGAGCCGCGGCGGCCGACCCGCGGCCGAGCGTGCGCGGCCATTAGCTGGCGCAACCTTGCTCCGTGCGGCGGCAGGCTTTTTCCGGGCGGCAGCTTTTTTTCCGGTTGCGGCCTTTTTAACGGGCGCTTTCTTCGCCTTGGCCGCCTTGCTGGTGGCCGTCTTGCCTGTGAACGAAGCCTTTCCCGTTGCTTTCGTCACGGCCGTGACTTCGGCCTTTCGCTTGACCGTGCGCGGGGCGCGGCCGGTGTCTTTCCGGGTAGCGCTGCCGTCGACTTCAGTGGACCTGGATGCCATGGTTTCCCCAATTGGAATTCGCTGCCGGGCGCAATGTTGGCGCCCGTTACCTATAGGATTTCAATATAGCGTTGGCTGCTAGTTTACAGCAAGCGAACGTGACCCCAAACTTGCAAACGAACTCACACAGAAGCTTGCACACGCCCCACGAAAGACGGTACTTTGCATTTTTTTATGTATAAGCAAGTGCACTGCAAGAGAGCGCGTGGTAACCGGTCCAGCGAACGCCTGCAATGCACCAACGAGGAAGCCATCATGAAAGCCGTCCGCTGCCACGACCACGAAATCCACGTCCACGAGGTTCCCCCACCCAGCGGTGAGGGTATCCGCGTGCGGGTTGCCTCCGCCGGCATCTGTGGCAGTGATCTGCACTTCTGGCAACAGGGCTTTCCCATTCCCTTCACTCTGGGCCATGAGATCGCCGGCATCGCCGCCGATGGCACCCCGGTTGCCATCGAGCCGACCGTCTACTGTGGCCACTGTGAGCGCTGTGTGCGCGGCGACTACAACATGTGTGTGCGGGGTAGCGAAGCGGTGATGGGCGTGGGCCGCGACGGCGGCATGACCGAGGAATTGATCGTTCCGGAGAAATGTCTGGTTCGTCTGCCGGGCGGTATCCGCGCCGAGGACGCTTGCCTGGTCGAGCCCCTTTCGGTCGCCGTGCGCGGCATCGCCCTGGCGGGCATCAGCGACAAACACAAGGTCGCCGTCATCGGCGGCGGCACCATCGGCCAGTGCGCGGTGGCCATCGCCCGCCAGGCAACCAGCAAGGTGCACCTATTCGCCCGCCACGAGGCCCAGCTGCGGGCCGGCGAGATCCTCGGGGCAACCCTCGGCGGCGAAACCGAAGACTACGACCTTGTGATCGACTGCGCCGGGACCGACAGTGCCATGGAACAGGCGGCCAATCTCTGCCGACCCGGCGCCACCATCCTGATGCTGGCCTCCTACTGGGGTGGCCTGACCATGCCCGCCATGCAAATGATGATGAAGGAACTGCGCACCGTCACCTCCATGGCCCAGGCCCGGCAGGGGCTGGTGCGCGACGTGGAAATCGCGGCCGCCACACTGGCCCGCAATCCCAAGATCGCACCGACCCTGATCACACATCGTCTACCTCTGGAAGCGGCGTCGGAGGCTTTTGCGATTGCCGCGGACCGCAAGCAAGGCGCGATCAAAGTCGCCTTCAATCCCTGAAATTGCGGAACCCTGTGCGGCCCGCAACGGTCTTTTCCCCCGGAAAGACTGACCACACAATCAGCGCAGGCCGTCGTTGCCCTGCACCGCCTCTTTGAGCAACCCGCCCAGACGCGAGTGCACGCGCCCCCCACTGCCCATCACCAGGGCAAAGAGGATTTCATTGGGCCGCGGCGCGTCCTGCAGACCCACGTCCATCGAATTGAAGTGACTGCGCACATAGGCTGCGTGGATGTAATGGACCGGCACCATCATGCGGTAGCCGGCGCAGGCCACCGCCTTGTTGGCGGGCACCATGGCCTTGGGCTGCCCCAGCACCTCACGCATGGCCCAGCCTCCGGCCTCGTGCCACACCGCGCCATGCTCCAATTCACCATTGATGCCGACGATGGCCGCCTTGCTGTAGACCTCGACCCGGTCGGTGCCACCCAGCGCGTCCACCAGCTCCTCCGCCAGCTCGCGTCCCAGGCTGCGCAGTTCTGCCATGAAAGGCATCAGGTCCTCTTCGTAGCGACCGGCATAGGGGTTGCGCACCACGGCCATGGCCGCGGCCATTTTCAGCGGCACTTCGGCAACAGGCCCACCTTCGTGGTAGACGGTTTCAATGCTCAGGGCACGCTTGCGGATTTCAATCAGGGGATTCACACGGACTCCATGCTTGCTTGCAGGGTTTCCAGGTAGCGGTAAATGGCGGTGTTGTCAGCCTCTGCGGGCAGCACGGCCACCGCGTCGGACCAGAGAGACGCGACCCGCGAAAGCTGGGGCATACCCAGGCCGGCGCTGTCGCCCAGGCGTTTCGCCGTGGCCAGATCCTTGGCCTGCAAGGGCAGGGAAAAGCCCCCGGAAAAACTGCCGGAGAGAATGAACTGGCGCAGCTTGGTTTCCGTGGCGACATTGCGGCCACTGGATGCATTGAGGACATCAACAAAGGTGTCCGCGTCCAGGCCCATCGCTCGCACTGCGAGCAGTGCTTCGCAACTGGCCAGCAGCCCCGCCGCGTAGACATAATTGTTCAATGCCTTCATGGCATGGGCCGAACCCACTCGGCCGGTGGGCAGGATGATGCTGCCCATCACCTCGAGCAGTGGCCGCGCCCGCTCGAGCAGATCGCTATCGGCGCCCACCATGATCGAGAGCTGCCCGCTTTCCGCCTTCGCCACGGAACCAGATACCGGTGCATCCACCAGCTGGATACCAGCAGCATTCAACAGGCCGGCCAGACGCGTGGTTTCCACCGGATCCGAGGAGCCCATGTCGATGACCAGGGCATCAGGGCGCAGGACGTGAATCAGCGGATTCTCACCTTCGGCCAGCACCTGGTTGGTCTCGCGACTGTTCGGCAGCATGGTAATCACCGTATCGCAGCCGACCAGCTCAGCGAGTGACGCTGCTGCACGCAGCTTGCCCGGCCAGTCGGCCGCCAGAGACGCCAGCCGCTCACGGTCGCTGTCGAAGGCCGTGACCGCCAGGCCGCGAGTCAGCAGGTGGCGCAGCATCGGCGCTCCCATCTTGCCCAGCCCGACAAAGCCGACCCGGGCGATACCACTCACTGGCACGGCTCAGGCAACCGCCCGGGCCGGTGCGATCAGGCGGTAATCCTCCGGCGCTGGCCGGCGGGTCATGTGCCAGTAATCCACCAGCCGGTAAGGGCAGGACATGAATACCCGTCCCTTGCTGTTCTTGTAGTAGCTTTTCGCCTTGGGGTGAGACCAGATCAGGCCCTTGATGGTTGCGTCGACCCGCGTATTAAATTCCTCCTGCGCCTCGTCCGTGGGCTCAAGGGCCGCCATACCCTCCTGGGCCAGCCACTCCAGACATTCGAGAATGTAGTGAACCTGAGTTTCTGAGGTAATATTCTGGCCACCCGCGTGGTTGGGAGCACTGTTGGGCCCCACCGTCAGAAAAAAGTTTGGATAGCCGGCGACCGTCACCCCCAGATAGGCACGCGGGTCATCTTCGCCCCACTCCTCCTTGAGGTTGCGACCGCCCCGGCCGATGATCTTCAGCCCACCGGTCATGTCGGAGATACTGAAGCCGGTGGCGCAGAGGATCACGTCCACTTCCACCTTACTGCCATCCTTGAGCACGATTCCGTCCTCAACAATGTGATCAAGCGTGTTGTCCTCCAGCGAGACGTTGTCGCGGCACAGCGTATCCAGCCAGTTGATGTCCATGCAGATACGCTTGCCGAAAACCGGGTAGTCGGGCACCAGTTTCTCCAGCAGATCCGGGCGATCCTTGAGCTTCTCCCGGTAATTCTGCATGACGTACTGGCGGACCCCCTCGTTATAGGCAGAGACCGAGGTACCGTCTTCGCTCTGCCACTCCGGGTCCAGCTTGATGTTCTCGTACAGACCATCGGCGGCGAACCAGTAGGCGCGGAAGCGGAACCACTCGGCGTAGTGGGGAATGTTCGCCTGGGCCCAGCGCACCGCCGGGGGCACTTCGACGAAATGATTAGGCATGACCCAGTGCCGAGAGCGCTGGAATACTGTCAGGTGCCCCACATCGGGGGCGACTGCCGCGCCCAGCTGCACGGCACTGGCAGCAGTGCCGATCATCGCCACACGCTTTCCTTTCAGCGCCACCGAACTGTCCCAGCCTGCCGTGTGCATGACCGGTCCCTGGAAATCGCCAATGCCCGGTATGTTCGGCAGCTTCCAGCGATTCAGCGGGCCGTGGGCATTGATCACCGCATTGGCACGCACTTTGCGCTTGCCTTTGGCGTCCTGCAGCTCCACCTCCCACTGGCGGGTGGTGTCATCCCAGACCATCCCCAGCACCTTGGTCTCAAAGGTCACATACTGGCGCAGCTTGTACTTGTCCGCCACCCGCAACAGGTAGCGCTGGAACTCCGGCCCGGTAGGCGTGTAGTGGGACCACTCCGGATTCAGCTCAAAGGAATAGGAATAGAAGTGGCTGGGCGTGTCGACCGCCACGCCGGGATAGGTGTTTTCCCACCAGGTGCCACCCATTTCGGGGTTTTTCTCGATCACCTCGAAGTTGTAGCGCGCTTCGCTGAGCTTGATCGCCGCCAGCAGGCCCGTGAGGCCGGCACCTATCACCAACACCTTGAAATCCGGGTCCGGTGCACGACGCCCAGGGCGCTCGCTGCGCTGCTCGGGGGGCTCGAAGCCCATCTGCTCCTTGAGCATGGGAATGAACTCGTCTTCCACCGGCTCGCCGACATCGGTGCTCAGCATTTTGCGCCAGAGGGATTCGTCCGGCGACTCGTCGGCAGGCGGCGGGTCCTGGATCAGCACCCGGAACAGTCGCTCCCGCAGCTCTGCGAGCAGTCCCTCGGGGATGACCGCCGGTTCCTCGAAGATGGAACCAATATAAGGGCGGAAACGCTCCATGAACGCCACGTCGCCCTGGAAGTGGGTCAGCACCATCAGCAGGGTGGGGACATCCCCTTGCTCGAGCGCCTCGCGCAGGGCGTCGTGATCGCGAATGGGCAGTGTCGGGCTGTGATCGAGAATCTGTGCGTTCATGGCTGTGCCTCTTATCAACCGGGCCGCGCTGCAGCGGCCAGAGTTTGCTGCGTAGTATATTTATCTTATATATAAGTTATATGTAGTGCAAGTGGCGTACGGCCGGCAACTGCTGCCAACCCGGCCCACAAAGCAAAGGGCCGCCATGCACCTGCGCACATGGCGGCCGCGAACACCTGCTGCCTTCAGACCGCTCAGTCGCCGAAGCGGTAACGCAGCGACATGCCGTACATCCGCGGCTCACCGTAGACCGTATTGGTAAAGCCGGATGACTGTGAAAAGCCCACGTATTCATTGACCGAATAGGTTTCATCGGTCGCGTTGGTGACGAAAGCCCGGGCATCCAGGCTGCTGCCCAGAATGCCGTTCCACTCCAGCGACAGGTTGACCACTTCATAGGAATCCACCCAGGCAGTCGGGTCCTCCCGCTCAGAGGTGGTCGCGGACGAATACGTCTTGCCCTGGTGATTGATGCTGCCGAAGAACACCAGCTCCCCCAGGTTGCCCAGTGGCAGATAGTAACGAACGTTCAGCGCCGCAATATGCTCCGGGGTGTTCTGGAAGGGAATGCAGGAATAATCAAGGCTCACCGATGGCTGACCAAGACCCGGCCAGGTGGTAGGGCCACTGCAGGGATAGAGCGTGGTGCCGCCGCGCAACGGATCGGCGTAGATGGTAAGGTCGTAATCTTGGTATTCCGCGTCGATATAGGAATAGGACAGGCTGATTTCCAGATTCTCCACCGGCGCGATGGTCGACTCGATCTCGATGCCGGAAATGCGCGCAGCCTCGGCGTTGAAGGTAATTGCACCCTGATCGAGACAGGTAGCGCTGGCGGCAAAGTTCTCCCCGTTTGGCCCGGTACAGACGAACTCGCTGGTGTCGCCATTACCGTTGAAATCGTTGGTATCGGGCAGGAAGCCACCAATCGGGAAGTTGTCCGCCGCCGCGCGCTGAATGTCATCATAATCCATCGTGTAGACATTCACGTTGGTGCGGGCAGGCATGCCGGCAACAGCAAAGTCGGCCTTCACGCCCAATTCATAGCTGGTCACGAATTCCGGCTCGTAGGTCAGCGTGCGCGGCGCCGCATAGTTGAAGCCGCCGGCCTTGTAGCCGCGGGTCACCTTGCCGTAGAAGAGCGTATCCGCGTTGTACTGATAATCCAGGCCGACGGTCCAGGTCCACTCCTTAGAGTTCTGGTTAGCCGATCTCACCTGCCGCTCGAACTCGTTGGGGCTGCTGTAGACGCGGTCCGAGTAGTAGTTGTTGCTGAGGCGGCGGCCCTCGGTTTCATCATCGGTGTGCCGCACACCCAGGGTCAGGCGCCACTGGTCCCAATCCGGATTCAAGGCGGCCAGATTCAGGGAGCCCTGGGAATAGAAAGCCAAGGCGGTGATCTCCTGCTCGAAGAATAAGCCACTGTTGAATGAGGCAGCATTGAATGAAGCGGTGCCCTGCAGCCCCTCCGGCTCCACACTGGAATAGTAGGTGCCCACAACCCAGTCAAGGTTGTCGTCCAGCGCCATGCCTTGCAGTTGCAGCTCGAAAGTGGTCTGGCTGTTATCGGAGATCACACCGCGATCACCCGGCTCGCCAAAGACATTGTCCAGTTCATTATCGCCAATAAATGGCGGCAGCTGTCCCAGCATGGGCAGCAACGAACCGTCCAGATCCCAGTCGTAATTCAGCTGCATTTCCTGATAGGAAACGATGTTCTTGAGCTGCAGGTTATCGCTGAGCTGAATGGACAATGTATTGATGTAAGCGTCGTGGTCGATGTTGGTGAACTGGTCATGGTTCATGGCCGTCTTGCGTGGGCCGAGCTCACGGGCACGCTCCACCACGCTCTGCGTGATGGTTGGATCGAAGACATTGCCGGTGAAGAGGTTGTTGACACCGTAGGCAAAATTACCCGCCAGGTTAGCGACGTTGGCGCCCGGGCCGGCACCACTGAAGATGAAGCCAGTGCCGTTGTCCTTTGACTCCGACCGCAAGGCCATAAAGTAATTGTCGATGGTCTCGGTAGGCCGCCAGAGTACCCCGAGGCGCAGGTGTGACCAATCCTTGTTGTCGTAGTCCTTGCCGGCAAACCCTGGCGAGCGGGCATCGGGGGCAAAGGCGCCGCACAAAGGCTGCGGAGTTGGCGCGCAGACATCGCTGAAGCCAAAGCCCTCGGGGCCGACATCCTTGGTAAAGCCGTCGCGCTCCACACTCTTGTAGGACAGGCGTAGCATCAACGTGTCGTCGATCACTGGCAGGTTGAAGACACCTTCAAACTCGCGATTGTTATAGTTGCCACCCTGTACTTGGAGGTAGCCATGGAGCTCTTCGGAGGGTTTCTGCGGGTCCAGCAGAAGCGCCCCCCCAGTGGTGTTGCGACCGAACAGCGTACCCTGGGGCCCGCGCAGCACCTCCAGGGAACCCACGTCAAAGAAGGTGCCCGGGGCGCCCTGGTTGGCGATGATGCCGGATTGGATAAGGGGGACCTCGGCAAAATAGTTCACTACCCCCACCGGGGCCAGGTAGGTCGCACCCTGGCCGCGGATGGTAACCACCTCGGCATTGCGTGGGTTACCGGCACTGGTAACTGTCAGCGAGGGAACCTTGCCCAGAAGGTCGAAGGCGCTGCTGATGCCCTGCTGGCGCAGACTCTCGGCACTGATGGCACTGATGGCGATCGGTACGTCCTGAATACTCTCCTCGCGGCGCTGCGCCGTGACAATGATCTCCTCGAGACGGGCGTTATCCTGAGAAAAGGCGGGCGACACGCCCAAGGGCACCATACACACAGCGGCGGCGGCAAGGGCCTGAACACCACGGGCAATCGGAGTGACACGGAAAGAACTCACGGACATGATACACCTCTTGAATTTCTGTTAATTAGAATTAATATTCGAATTATAGTATGCATAAGTTTAAGCACATGGAAAGCACTTATTGATAAAAATATTCGTCGACTCATGACTGTCGGGCGCGACCAGTAGATCCCCCATGAAAAACGTCATGATTCTCGATATGCACACATCCGCCAAAGTCGCCAGCATACAGCGGTGCTGATGTCGGCTTGCTGCGACACGGCACGCTCGCGAAAGCCCTGGCCATCGCCTAGATGGCCAGGGGCGACAGACGGAGCTCGGGCTGAGCGACTGCAAGGCAGGAGCATCGTGTCGCAGGCCTGTTAAAACTCCTCGACCCGGAGCACAGTCTTGCCGCGGTTGTGCCCCCCTTGAATGATGCGGTGTGCCTCGGCCACTTCCAGCAGCGGGAATTCCCGTAGCGGCGGCAGCAAGATGTCACCACTGTCCAGCAACTCACCAATTTTCTGCAGAGTTGGGCCACACCCGACATCGTCCATGGTCGAAAAAACTCGCTTTACGCCCTTCACCGCACCTGCCGCCACCTGTGAGGGAATGTCTCCGTCATCCACCAAGGTCGGTATGGAAACGAGAGTGCCGCCTGGCTTCACCAAGTCGAGCCCGTTAGGCAAGGAGCTTACGCCCACGGCATCCATGAGGTAATCCAGGCCCTCGGGCGCCCAGGCCGCCACCGCATCGGCAATATTCTCCGTGCGGTAATCGATCACGCGCTCTACCCCCAGAGCTTTCAGGTAGTCCACATTGGGGGTTGAACAAGTGGCTGCGACCCGCGCGCCAGCCCAGCGAGCAAACTGCACGGCAAAGCTGCCCAGGCCACCGGAGCCGCCGTGAATCATCGCCAGTTGCCCCGCCTCTAGCCCGCCGCGATCGAACAGGCCCTGCCAGGCGGTGAGCGAGGCGACCGGCAGCGCTGCTGCCTGGGCAAAGCTGAGACCATCAGGAATGCGGGCCACGCGATCGGCACTGGCAATCGCGAACTCGGCGTAACTGCCCTGCCCGCCCTGGCCGTGATTGGTAGGCGTAAACACTCGCTCACCCGGCTGAAATTCCGTCACGCCCTCTCCCACCGCAGCGACGATACCGGCTGCATCAAAGCCGATAATGTAGGGAAAAGTATAGGGCCGGTATTGCGCCAAATGACCCTCGCGGTTCTTCCAATCGGCCGGGTTAACGCCGGCGTAGGCGACCTGTAGCAGCACCTCACCCGGTCCGGGCGTCGGGGTCGGTAGCTCGGCGTACTTGAAAACCTCGGGGCCACCGGTTTCCTCAATAATCATCGCAAACATGTCGCACATCCTTTTTGTTGCTGAGAAGGGATTCCTTTGCACCGGCTAGACTAAAAAGGCGACGCTACTGCCATCGGGAGCCACAATCGATCCAATGTCAGGCGGCGAGTTCGTCGTCGGGTTCAGGCGGAAAATACAGCGGAGCACCCACGTTATACACGCCAGTCAAAAGACCGATGAAGGCGCGATCAGTCAGTGGGTCACCCGGCTCCTCGAATTGAATGCCTCGGCGTTTCAGATCCTGCATGAAGATATCGAAGACCTGCTGGTGGGAGATGTCGTCGGTATGGTCTACGGTGCGCTTGAGCTCATCCAGGTCCATGTAGACATTCGCCCCCCAATGCACCAGGAAACGGAACTCCTCCTCCGGAATCTGCTGAATGACCTGCTCACCGGTACGAATGCGCCAGCCACCGGCAACCTGCGGATCGGCTTCCATCACCGATTCAAAAGCCAGCCCCTCCGGCTTGCGCAAAGCGCTCGGCCCGTTGCTCTGGGCAGTGTGGAACATCATCTCGTTCTCCACCACCACGGCGCGCCCCCACATGGGTGCGTGAATCTGTTTCGGCTGCTCGTGGGGGCCATCCGGCCAGTAGGTGAAGCCACCGCCGACCTTGCCCTTGTAATACCAGGCAATCACCTGCGCCTTGCGCGCCTGCCAGTGCTTGAACAGGCCCGACTTGACCATGGTATTCATCAGCCAGATCGGCGTATTGTCCAGGGTCAGCCCGCGAAAGCGCGTGGCATCGACATGGGGGTTGCCGGCACCGCCACAGGGGCCCTGAATATTGAACAGCATGCTGTCGGGCTCGGCGTATTTCGCACCCCAGTAGTCGCGCACCAGCTGCAGAAACTTAGGGTTGTAGAAGCAGTCCTCGATTTCCGGCTGGCTGCAGACACCACCGTAGGAGTAGTAACCGCGGAACACCGGGCTGAGGAACATGTCCAGGGTGGGCTCGACACCTTCCGGCAGGGAGCCGGAGGTGGTGGCAATCAGCTCCTCGGCGGACTTGAAGTGCTGTGAGATGATCAGTGACCAGGGGCCATTGTTACGGACAACCTCGAGCAGGCGGCGGTGCTGGTCCTCGCTGTAGGCACCCTCGATCACCCGTGGCTCGGCCACCGGGCGGAAAATTTTTGCGCGTTCGATATCCATGTGTTCTACCTCATCGCTACCCGGGACTGTGGCGCCGGGATCCATGCGACCCTCAGGCCAGTTTGCTGTTGAAGAAACGCACCATGATGTCCAGCGCCTCGCGGGTCTCGGGCAGGTGCAGCGCATACCAGTGGGAATGCGGCAACGCATCGAAGACCACCAGCTCCGCCGGCCGCCCGGCCCGCAGCAGCGCGCGGTGAAACATCGTGGTGGAACTGAGCAGGGCATCCCGGGTACCCGACACCAGCAGCGTGGGCGGGAATCGGGACAGGTCGGCACGGTCCGGTGACACCAGCGGATCCATCGGGTCAGCGCCTCCCAGGTAGTTGTGGACCTCGCTCAGCTCATGGTCCAGAGGGAAACTGTGGGCGCCGTAAAAGCCGCTCAGGGTAAAGATGCTGCGGGTATCGCCGAAATCGTAGAGATTGCCTGCGGCGGAAAACACTCCTGCGCAAGCCGGCAGGGGCAGGCCCTCCTTTTCCAGGCGGACTACCGCCTGGCCGGTAAGAATGCCCCCGGCAGAGCTGCCAAAGATCCCCACCTTGTCCGCCGGATGATGTGCCAGCACCTCACGATAAACCGCTACCACATCGTCCACCGCGGCCGGGTAGGCGTGCTCCGGTGCCAGGCGGTAGTCCACGGCAATCACCGGCACACGGGCCAGGTGGGCAATGGGAATGGCTTCGACCAGGGCACCCGAACCGACCACGAAACCACCCCCGTGGAGATTGATCAGCACACGCCCTTCGCGCTCCGCGGGTATGTCCAGAGGCCGTATCAAGTGGCAGCGGACGCCGCCGAGCTGTATTTCTTCGATGTCCACCGGGTACAGGGACTGCGCCTGCTGATTCAGCGCCTCGAAGGCGACCGCCATCGGCTCACGGAACGTCCACATGGGCACCGGCTCGTCCGGCATCGGGGCATCGCCCCACGGGTTGCCGGCGAGGTAGGCACGCGCTTCATCACTGATCGAGGTGGGTACCGGCACCGGGTGATCGCCGAGCCAGGCAGTGCCACTGTCATCAATTCTGTAAGCCATGGTAAACACTCACATCCAATTAGATTTATATTACTTGTAAGTTTAATTAACAAAGGGGACGGGGGTCAAGCACTCAGCTGCAGCGAGGCGAGCGCGTGCTCAGCGCGGATACAGGGCGAGTCCGGCGGGGGGCATGACAAAGCGCTGCAGCATGAAATTCAAGCGCCAGCCGCCACAGCATGCCATGCCCAGAGGCCCCGGAGAAATCAGGCGGCGCTATCCAATGGGGCCTCGGGCGGGAAACGGGCAGGTTGGACAGCGTAGGTTCTGCTCAGCGTATCGATGAATACCGGATCATTGAGCGGGTCACTGGGTATATCAAAGGACACACCCCGTAACCGCAGATCATCCATCAACATGTTGAGTGCCTGGTCCGGGGTCAGGTCATCGGTGTGGTCAAAGTAGCGTTTCAGATCAGTCATGTCGTCAAACACATGAGCGCTGTAGTGAATCAGGAGGCGAACCTCCCCGGCAGCATACCGCGCCATCACCTTGTCATCATCGACCACTTCCCAGTCATTCTCACCCACGGCGCGAATGCGGGATTGCAGGCTGAAGCCGGACGGGAGGTCACGGCGATCCCTTGGCCCACAGGCCTCGCCGCGGTGAAACATGCGCTGGTTGTCGGTCACGATGCCACTGTTCCAGAACGGGGGGACAAAACGCTGCGGTTCTCCCTCGGGGCCATCGGGCCAATAGGTGAAGCCGCCGTCAATACTGGAATCGTAGAAGTAGGTGATGACCTGGCCTGCCTTGACACCCCAGTGATCAAAGAGACCGGATTTGGCCATGACACTCATCAGCCAGGCCGGTGTATTGGTGGGATCCATGCCGCGCCAGCTGCGGCCGTCGAAGTGACCGCCATCAAGGCCATGGCTGGGCCCCTGGAGGTTGAACTGGAACAGGTAGGGAGCTCCGTAGCGTGCGCCGTACATCTGCTTGACCGAATCCAGAAGCTTGCGACTGTAGAATATCTCATGCAGGTCGTCGTAGTAGCAGAGTCCATTGTTACCGAGTATGCCGCGGAAGGCGGGGGTCAGAAAATCCTCCAACTGCGCCTTGTCAGCCGCAACATCCGCGCGACCGCTGACAGCCAGCAGCTCGTCCACCGACCGGAAATAGATCCCCGCAATCAGTGGCCAGGGCCCTGACGTGCGCAGGACCCGGAAGAGCTGCGCCAGCTCCTGCTCGCTAAAGACATCCTGAACAAGGCTCGGGGGAACCGCCGGTATGAACGCAGACGACTCAGGCATGATGCAATCCCCCTGGGGCCGGACAACTCAAAGAAGCCAACCCGGACCGAAAAATTTACTTATACATATTTTATTGTTAACTTATATCCTCCCCGGTCACGTGTCAAGCCATGTCATCGCAGCTCGCCCCTTCCAGCCCCGAGGACCGCCCCCTCCAGCCCGGAAGTCCCGAAATGCCCGGTCTGCGGCTGGCAATGTTCCTCTGTGGTTTCTGCTCCGTGTCGGTGCTGCACGGTACCCAGCCGCTACTGCCCGAACTGGCCACCTACTTCGACGTGACCTCGTCTACCGCCAGCTGGGCACTCTCGGCAACCATGCTCGCCCTGGCCTTGATGCTGCTGCCGGCGGGGCTGCTGTCCGACCGCTTTGGCCGTCGCGGATTCCTGCTGGGTGGCCTGGGCCTGGCCTCCCTGGCAACCGTCGCCGCAGCCCTGGCGCCACGTTTCGTCGACCTGCTTTTCTGGCGGACACTGACCGGCCTGGTCCTCGCCGGCGTGCCGGCGATTGCCCTGGCCTACCTGACAGAGGAAGTTGCGCCTGGCTTTGTCGGTCGCAGCATTGCCCTGTACGCCGCAGGTAACGCCCTGGGTGGCGTGAGCGGGCGCCTGATGGCGGGGGCCCTGGGCGAGTGGCAGAGCTGGCGCCTGTCCCTGGCGGTGATAGGAGGGCTGGGTCTGCTGGCTACGCTGGCACTGTGCAAGCTGCTACCGCGCGAACGACAGTTTCGGCCTGTCCGGCACAGTCTGGCAGCATCACTCCACACCGTACTCGCGCACTGGCGTAATCCGGAGCTGCGGCGCTTTTTCGCCATTGGTTTCCTGCTAATGGGCTCCTACATTTCCCTCTACAGCATCATCGTCTTTTATCTGATGGCACCGCCCTTTTCGCTGTCACTGGGCACCACCAGCTTCCTGTTCCTGCTCTTGCTGCTGGGCATTCCCGTGTCGATGCTAAGTGGCCATCTGGTGGACGGACGCGGACCCTGGCTGCCCATTGGCGGCGGAACGGCACTGATGTTGCTGGGGCTGATGGGCACACTGCTGCCCCACCTGGTCTGGCTGAGCCTCGCGCTGGTAGTCTTCACCCTGGGCTATTTTTTCAGCTATACCGCCAGCAACGGCAGTGTGACCCGGCGAGCGCCCTTCGCCCGCGGAACCGCGGCCGGAATTTATCTCAGCTGTTTTTACAGCGGTGGTGCGCTGATCAATGTCGCTGCCGGTTTTGCCTGGGAATGGTGGGGCTGGCCGGGCGTGACAGTACTGTTGGGAGCCTGCCTGCTGCTGATCTTCTGGCTTTGGTGTCGAATGCCGCGCAAGGAGCAAGCCCTGTAGCGCCAGGTCAGGCTGATGACCAGGAGGGCCTGCGGGCCAAGTCCGGCACTGGTAATGCTGCAACAGAAATGGCCTACGAACAGCGAGGTCGACCGCAAGGGGTGTTGTTTCACTCTGACCATGACCGATACTTCCGGGCGGCAACTATTCGCTCCGGCTCTTCCAGCGATTTACGTGTTGGATTCAGGGCGCACGCGCGGAAAGAACCTGGCCTCCGCCTCGGCGAGCTCTGCGCGCACAAAATCCCTAAATACCCTTACGCGGGCGGGTGCCCCGTGCCCAGCCAGGCTGATGGCGTAAAGCGTGCCCTTGGAAATACTCCAGTCTGGGAGCACGGGTAGCAGCGCGCCGGACGCGACGGAAGCCGTTGCCACCAGACTCGGGATCGGCCCAATCCCGCCGCCCGCGACAACCAGACGCAGCAAGCTGGCGTAATCGCTGGTTCGGATTACTGGAGACACAATGATTTGGTGCGAGCGGCCGCGTTGATCGGTCAGCAGCAGTTGTGTGGCTTCGGGAAAGGCTCGCGACACTATCATGGAATGCGTGGCGAGCGCTGAAGGCACGTCCGGGCTGCCGTCATTGGCCGCAAGGTAGTCCGGCGCCGCGTACAGTCCGATATGAAAATCCGCTAACTTCGACGCCCGATAGGCCATATCCGGCAGGCCCCCCACGTTTGCCCTGAGTGCGAGATCAATTCGGTTGGCGGCGAGATCGAGGGGCGAGTCGGTAAGCAAGAGTTCGACCTTGATTTGCGGGTGCACGCGCCGAAAGCGCACCACGAGGTCGGGCAGCACGTCCATGCCCAGATCGATGGGAGCGGTTACACGCAGGTGCCCCCGGAGCACATCCTGTGACTGTCGTGCCCCCTCTGCGGCATCATCCATCCATTTCAAGGCCTCTCTGGCCTTGGTATAGAAGGCGGTTCCCTCCTCGGTCGGCGAGACTGCCCGTGGGGTACGTGCCAACAGCCTCGCTGCCAGGCGCTTCTCCAGACGCGACAATCGCCGGCTGATGCTGCCTTTGGTCTCCTGAAGTTGCCGGGCGGCGGCAGACACCGTGCCCAACTCCACAACCGTACAGAAGGCCCGCACATCTTCAATCGCACCACCTATGGTTTCCGTTTTATCAACCATGAGTTCCAATCCTGGAGTCTTACGCCTTTGGGGAAACTACCCTATTCTGTCCCCTGTTCCAATACATCGCGTCACAACCCAAACAGGAGCTCCAGCATGAACGCCACCACAGACAAGCGCATTGCCTCAACGCCCTTCCTCGAGAAGGTCAGTCCGCTGGCCTATCCATTGATACGGGTAACCACCGGACTTCTTCTGATGCCCCATGGCGCACAGAAACTCTTTGGCTGGTTCGGTGGCTATGGACTATCCGGTACCGGAGCGTTTTTCGGGGACACCCTGGGCATGCAGCCTGGCGTTCTGTTCGCCCTCTTGGCCGGGCTGGTCGAGTTCTTCGGTGGCCTGGCTCTGGTGATCGGCCTGCTGACCCGGCCGGCAGCCGCTGCGGTCGCCGTGCTGCTGGCCGTGGCACTCAGTGTCCATTGGGCGAACGGCTTCTTCTGGACCAACGGCGGTATCGAGTATCCACTGATGTGGTTGCTGCTCGCAATCGCCCTCATGCTGCGCGGTGGCGGGGAGTATTCACTGGACCGCCGCTTCGGCTTGCGGTTCTAGACCCTGATTCAGCTAACAGCCGGGAGTTCGTACACTATGACCCCTTCTAATTTGCCCACTCTCTTCGTGCCACACGGCGCCGGCCCCTGCTTCTTCATGGACTGGGAGCCCGCGGACACCTGGTCGAGAATGGCCAGCTGGCTGCGCAGCGTACCCGAGCTGATAGGCGCGCGGCCGCGTGCGCTGCTGGTAATCTCCGCGCACTGGGAAGCGCCGCATTTCAGCGTCAACACCCAGGCGGCACCATCTCTGCTGTACGACTACTCCGGATTTCCGCCCCACACTTACGACCTGGAGTATCCGGCGCCTGGATCGCCTGAGCTCGCGGCCGAGGTGCGGGCACTGCTCGCTACCGCGGGCATTACCAGTGAGGCAGAGCGTGCCCGGGGTGTAGATCATGGAGTGTTCATTCCCATGAAGGTGGCATTCCCGGCGGCCGATGTGCCCATCGTCCAGCTCTCGCTGAAACATGGCCTGGATCCCGTGGAACATCTGGCTCTGGGCCGGGCGCTGGCACCTTTGCGTCGAAACGGTGTATTGATCATCGGCAGCGGCATGAGCTACCACAACATGCGCCGCTTCAGCGTCAACAATACCGACCCGGATCCGGACTCGGTACGGTTTGATGCGTGGCTGACAGAGACAGTCGGTTTACCGCCAGACATCCGCGAACAACGCCTGACCGCATGGGCCGCCACCCCCGGTGGACGCGCCTCCCATCCGCGCGAGGAACACCTTCTGCCTTTGCACGTCGTTGTCGGTGCCGCCGGCAATGATGCAGGGCAGCGCGTGTTTCAGGATCGTGTGATCGGCAGCACCCAGTCCGCGTTCATGTTCGGAGGTTGATCACGGCTTGAACCGTGACAACAACGAAATCAATTCGAGAGTACTGAATGCCGCCCAAAATTGCCCCCCCCTGAGCCTCCGGCACTGGTCATGCTGAAACAAAAAACGGCTGGCTCCTGATGGAGCCAACCGTTTGATATTTAACAAGTTTTTGGCGCGCCTGGCACGATTCGAACGTGCGACCGCCTGGTTCGTAGCTCAACAAATGAAATTTAACGTATTGTTTTAAATAGCTTTTCTGGCGACGCCCGTTGCCGACCAAGCACGACAACGCACCACTGAGCACGCTGATGTCGGAAATTTGTCGGAATTGTAAACGTTGTCGATCGAGCTATTTTCGCAGGCTCAATGCACCGTAAAAATACTGACTTTACATGGTCCATCCCCAGTATTAATATTTAATACATAGTTTTTCAGGTACGCGCACATGGCCAGAAACACCTCCGTCACCCTCGGTGATCATTTTGAAGCGTTCATCACCAGTAAGATAGAACAGGGTCGCTTTCAATCTGTCAGCGAAGCAGTCCGCGCCGGGCTGCGAAAGCTGGAGGAGGATGAAGCCAGGCTTGATATGTTGAGGACTCGACTAAGGGCGGGGGAGGACAGCCCCGTTGCTGAAAACTTTGATAGCCGGGAATTTCTGGAAAAACTCCATAAAAAGCCTCTTGGGTGAAGAAGCGCTATTTCATTCGCGAACTCGCTCTAAGAGATTTGGAGGAAATTTGGCTCTTTACCCTGTCGGGGTGGAGTCTAGAACAGGCTGATGCCTATACCAGCTCTATCCTTGCCCGCCTGAATTTGCTGGCCGACAACCCCAGCGTTGGCTACTATCCATTGAACAACTGGTTCGTAGCCACAATTGTGGCAATTTAGACCCTTGTAAATCGATCACCTGGATACGGCCCGCCCTCATTTCACCCCGTATCGACCCGTGTTCTCTAGTAGATACCCTACGGTTAAGCTTGAGGCCCCTCCTTTCCTTGGCACTTCTTTCAAGCCATTGTCGGTGGCGAGCTCGCTTTGAATACAGATAGGGAATCCTGCTGAGCTGCCGATGAGAATGTCACATCAAGCCGCAACTACCCCCCTACTCCCTCTTTGACTGCATCCTCCATAACAAATCTGCTCGTAAACTTTTTGGGAATTTCATAAAGACGCCGCTGTATCTTATGCGACGAGGCACAAGGCATACACGAAGTGCTGCAGAATAGCTGTCTGTGAGCAGGGTAGCTGAAGTATTACCCTGCCCATGGGAGGAGGTGGTATTACATTGAAACTTTGCAACATCCGTCATGACGCCACTTCAAGGGCCCCGACATCAACAGACATCGGTAGCTTTACCCAGCCGCTAAGTATCGGGACAGGAATTCGTTTACCATTCTCAAAATCCAGTTTCATATGAGGAAGTAGATCGACGAGCCATTCGAAAGCGACCTTCGCTTCAAGCCGTGCCAGCGCGGAGCCCATGCAAAAATGTATACCTTTCCCCAACGCTAGGTGATCTTTGTTGCGTCGATGCAGATCAAAAGTCTCTGGGGCTTCATAAGTATCAGCATCGAGATTCCCGGAGGAGAAAAGCAACCAAAGCGTATCACCCTTACTGATGTTTTTGCCTCTGAACTCAACATTTCTGGTTGCAATTCGAAAAAGGCCCATTACAGGGCCGTCATAACGCAACATTTCTTCAACGAAATCAGAAATCAATGTCCTATCATTTCGCAAGTCCGCCAGCACATCGGGATGATTCAATAAGAACACTACCCCGTTGCTGATCAAGTTGGTCGTTGTTTCATTCCCTGCAAGCCACAGCAGCTTGCTTAAACCTAGTATTTCTTCTGTACGTAGATTCTCACCTTCCTCGGAAGCATCAAGCATGGCGCTGATAAGGGTATTTGCCTGTGGATTATGACGCGCCGCAGAGATGATTTCGCTCAAGCCTTCCGTCATCTCTTTACGTGAGCCGAGCTGCTGCTGAATGGAATACCCTTCTCCAGCACCAATGGCCAGGGAATCAGACCACATGCGCAAGCGATGACGTTCCTCCAACGGAATCCCCATCATCTGAGCAATTACATACACCGGCAGCGGACTGGCAAAATCATCTACCAGATCCAGCGCTTCACCATTGCGAATTTTTTGGTGGAGTTCGTCCATTAGATTTTTGGCTATTTCCACCACCGCAGGTTCCATTTCGGCGATGCGTTTTGGCGTGAAAGCCTTTGCAAACAGCGAACGAATTCTGGTGTGTTCTGGCGGATCATGCTGAATCAAGGGTAGGAAACCCACGCCGCCATTGTCATTGCGCTGTTCGCTGTCTTCTCCTGCTACGAGGCCCCCACCGGGTCCGGCTGCGGACGAGTATGTGTAAGGGTCCTTGAGCATCTTGAGGATATCCTCATGCTTTGAAATAACCCAAAACCCATACTCCTGCGCATAGTAAACTGGATCGGTCTCTCGAAGATTCTTCCAAAAGGGTTGTGGCCGCGCAGCGTATTCCGCAGAGAGAAATGGAAATTCATTAGACATCGTATATTTCTCCTATTCGGGACAATCACCCACCATGTCGGCTGGCATCTTGTCCAACTTCCAATACTCTCAGTTTTCCGACAGCAAATTCGCATGTACCAATTTGAGTAGACGGTAAAATTCCTTGGCCTCTTTAGCAGACATTCCGCGCGTTGCCGCACTGCCAATATCGCCTACCAGATCTTCAAGCGGCTTTAGCATGGGGTCGATTTTATCCGTAAGGCGAACCATCTTCGCACGGCGATCACTAGTATCCTGATGTCGCGCTATCCATCCCGCTGACTCTAGTCGGTCCACAACTTTGCCCAGTGGTGGTTTCGCCATCATCAGGGTATCGGCAATACTAGTTTGCGTCTGCTCGCCATTTATGTAGAGCAGGTAGAGCACCTGCCATTGTGTGCGAGTTAACCCCAAGTCCTTTACCTGCCTGTTAAAGAGCCGGGCGACCATCAAACTAATTTCGTGAATTAGCGTACTAACAGGCTGGTCTTGCCCCCTTGATTGTTGCCTTGCTATATCTTGCGTTGACAATTTAGTTATCCTAGTTAATATAACTACAGTTAATATTTTAGTTGTAGGTGTCGCGTTTTGTCAATTCATGTTGCCTCTCAAACTAGTTGGTAGAGATAGTATGCGTTACATCATGCAGACTGTGGGACCCATTTTGGCCGCAGCGATACTCATGGGCTGCGATGGCGAACCCCAAAATGGTACAATCAGTACTGGGACTACTCCACAGCCCTCGTCCACCGTTGTAGTAGTGACTACGAGTCCGGAAATAGCGGCATTATCTGAGCCTATTTTTGTTACCGGCACTATTCTCGCACGCCGCTCCACCAATATTTCGCCGATGGTCGGTGGCCTCATAGAAGAAATCTATGTCAACGTTGGAAGCCGTGTTGAAGAAGGGCAGCCCTTGCTACGTATGCGCCAGAAAGATTTCGAGATTAATGTCTTGCGTCTTTCTGAGGCTAAGCGTCTGGCAGAGGCCGAATACCGAGATGCAGAACGCGATCTCGAACATGCTATCGCACTCAGAGAGAAACAAGCGTTCTCTGTCGAGCAACTTGATGATAGGCGCACACAACGTGAGGTATCGGGTGCGAAGCTCGGTATTGCAAGCGCCAATCTTGCCGAGGCGCAGAAGGAACTGGAAGACTCAATAACCCGAGCACCCTACCGTGGCGTTATCACCCAGAGACATGTGGATGAAGGCGCATACGTCCCATCAATCATGCGCTCTGAGCACCCAGTCCTCCAAATCCAGGAGATTGATGTCATGGTGGCACTGGTGTTCGTGCCCGAAGTTTATTTAACTTCCATTCAGTTGGGTACGCTCGGAACGGTTCACATACCGAGTATGAATCAAACCTATGAGTCGGAAGTGGCGCTGATCAACGATCGAATAGACCACAAAACTCGCACTATCGATGTAAGACTGGGAATACCAAATGTGGATTATGCGATCAAACCGGGGCTTTTCATTGAAGTCGAGCTGATGCCCATTTCAAGACAGGGGCTAGTGTTATCACCCAACGCTACTATGGGACTGGGAAGCAGCCGCTCTGTCCTGGTGGTTGAAGATGGCGTAGTTAGTCAACGAACAGTGCAAGTGCGTGAACTTAGTGATGGTCGGCTTGAGATACTCCAGGGCGTAAGCTCAAATGCGATCCTTGTTGTAGGCCCCAGTATGCGCAAGGTTTCTGATGGTTCACGGGTCGCTATTTCAGAACATCCCTATGTGGATAGCTGACCTCTGCATTCGCCGGCCAGTGCTGGCGATCATGATGACCGCAGCGCTCATGATGCTGGGCGTGGTCTCCATGGGTCGAATAAGCATCGATCTGTTCCCGAGCGTTGAAGTGCCCATTGTAACGGTTGAAACAATACTCGAAGGAGCCTCTCCCAGCACGGTAGAGACAGAAGTTACCGAGAGGCTTGAAGAAGAGCTAATCGCTATATCTGGCGTCGATACAATGCGCTCGATTAGCGGTGACGGTTTTTCACAGATAATCCTTGAATTCGATATGGAGGAAAATCCCAACCTCAAAGCACAGGAGATACGGGACAAAATCAGTCAAACTATGCCGCTTCTGCCTGACACGGTTAATCAGCCTGTCGTTTCCATACTTGATCCGGATTCTGAACCCATTGTCTCGGTGATTGTATCCGGCCCCCGGCCAGTGGGTGAACTCACAGCCTTCGCCAAAGATGTCGTCAAAGAGCGTTTGCAGCGAGTACCTGGCGTTGGCAGCGTGAAACTTGTCGGGGGCCGCGAGCGCGAAGTACGTATCTGGTTGAAAGCCCCACAAATGCGAGGTTACGGCGTAATTGCAGCCGATGTAATCGACGCCATCCAACGTGAGCATGCTGACATCCCTGGCGGCCGTCTGGATTACCACAGCGGGTCCACGGAACTGACTATCAAAACCATGGGCGAAGTGATCAGCTTAAAAGAGATGAGTGAAATCATTATTTCTCGCGATGGTAAGGCGATGGTGCGATTGAGAGATGTTGCCGAAGTTGAGGATGGTCTGGAGGATGAGCGAAGCTACGCGGAGCTAGATGGTAAAACAGGAATAAGCCTCGAAATTCGCAAACAATCTGGAACCAATACCACCAGTATTGCCAAAGCAGTTAAGGCAGCGCTGACCAAACTTCAGACAGAAACACCAGCTGAAATCAACATTGTCACGGTAAGGGACAGTTCGCGATTTATCGGGTCCGCAGTGCGAGACGTGTCAAACGATATTTTGCTAGGCATCCTCCTGGTTGTCATTGTCACACTTTGCTTTTTACTCAGCGTACGCGCCACGCTAATTGTTGCAACCGCTATTCCAACGGCAATCATCGCTACTTTTTTCGCTTTCTACCTACTCGATTTTTCTATCAATATGGTATCGCTGATTGCCATATCACTGTGTGTCGGCCTGCTCGTAGACGATGCCATAGTTGTGCTGGAATCTATACACCGCGAAGTTGAAGCTGGGCTCGACCTCAATGAAGCTGCTTCAACGGGCACGCGAAAAGTTGCCACTGCCGTCATCGCATCCACCCTTTGTGTGATGGCGGTGTTCTTGCCGATTTCCTTTACCACAGGTCTGGTTGGTGTGTTTTTCTATCAATACGGTGTCACCATTGCTGTGGCAGTAGCACTATCTCTGTTTGTTTCCGTTACCCTTACGCCTATGTTGAGCTCTCGTTTGCTCAAAAAAAGTTCCGGCCACAGAGGAATGTTCGCGCTACTGGATAAGGGCTATGTACTTCTGGAAACAACCTACGTTAAGGGCGTTCGCTTCGCACTTCGCGCTCGCTGGCTTGTTCTGCTGTTGGCCGCTGCCACTGTCGGTATGGGTGTTTATAATGCGGGTCAGGTTCCCCTCTCATTTACGTCCGCAACCGATAGAAGCGAGTTTCTCGCCAAAGTCGAGCTTCCTCTGGGAACCGGTCTTACCCAGGCCAAGCGTGTTGCCACTCAAGTGAGTAAAACTGTCAGTGACCTGGAACATATTGAATTGGTGTTCACTGTTATTGGCTCCGGCGCTCAGGCCAAGGCAAACGAACTATCATTCTATTTTGGTCTGTCGCCGAAACAACAAAGGAGCAGTCATCAGTATGAAGTGATGGATGACGTCCGCACAGCGCTCGCTTTGGCCATACCCGATGCCAAGCACATCTCTTTGACAGATGTGCCCTGGATATCCGGAGGAGGATTCTTTGGTGCCGACATGGAGATGGCTTTAAGCGGCGATGATTTAGAACAACTTCGAACATACGCGGATACTATCACGAGCCAGATGGAAGAATCTGGCCTCTTCAGGGATATCAAGTCCAGCTATGAGCCAGGCAAGCCTGAATTGCAGGTTACGATAAACCGGCGCAGGGCCGCTGATTTGGGCATTTCGGTTCGAGATATCGCCGCTACTGTTGGAGCCACGATGGGTGGTGTAGATGTTACAAGTTACGAAGAGTTCGGTAATCGCTATGACGTGCGCCTGAGATATGCAGAAACTTACCGCGACGAGATCGGAAAGTTTGACCTCATTCAATTACGCGCGGCAGACAACAGCTTAATAGATTTCCGTAACGTCGCAGAGGTAAGCGTAACCAGTGGCCCGGCACAAATCGATCACTACAATCGGGCTCGAAAGATCGGTATTTCTGCAAACGCTCCCGCTGGGATCGCGACAGGCGAGCTGATGAAAAAAATGGATGAGATTATTAGTGATCTCGATATGGCTACAGGGTACGAGAGTTCATATCTAGGCACTTCAGAGCAAATCAATGATATTGTCGAGGCAATAATTTTTGCACTAACAATGTCGATGCTCAGTCTATACATGATTCTGGCTAGTCAATTCAACAGCTATACTCAACCAGTAGTGATCATGCTTACCGCTCCGCTGTCTTTTGTGGGCGCATTCAGCTTGCTCGCATGGACTAACTCCGAGCTTTCAGTCTTGACACAAATCGGTCTGGTCGCGCTGATGGGTCTGGTTATGAAAAACGGCATTCTTCTGGTGGACTATGCCAATCAGGCCATAGAGCAAGGCCACAGCGCAGCGGAAGCTATGATCGAAGCGGCTCATTTACGCTTACGCCCAGTACTGATGACTGCGTTCTCTACCATATTCGGTATGATCCCTATAGCGCTGGCCACGTCTGATGGCGCTGAGTTACGCACTTCAATGGGTATACTCGTAATAGGCGGACTAATTTCCTCAACCGTGCTTACCTTATTTGTTGTTCCAGTGGTTTACACATTACTCGCCGACGCCGAAAGTCAGCTTGCCCGTCTATTAAAATCGGAAATCTGAACAAGATGGATGCACTCCAACTGGAAAAAGTTTACGAGTTGTTCAGCGCCGGGATCGGTGCTCACAGTGATATGTCACTGAAATTTGTTTCTACTGAGGAAAACCGAGTCGTATTGGAAATGCCTTTCCAGGAAAAGCATGCAACAGCGCACGAAAATGGTTCGTTGCACCCTGGCGCTCTGGCAGCCGCACTGGACAGTGCCTGCGGTTTCGTAGTCCTTCAAAGCCTCGCGGTGCCACAGGCCATTGCGACCATCAACCTGCGAATCGACCACATACATCCCGCCCCCGTAGGCACTGATGTTCGAATCCAGGCGGAGTGCTACCAGCAGACTAACGAGTTTGCCTATGTCAGTGCATTCGCCAGCAGCCTGGACGGAAAAACGATGTTGTGTAACGCGCAAGGTATTTTCAAAATTGGCAGCCCAGGTCCTGCCCTGGATCGAAGCTTGCTCTATCGACGAGGTGATTGATCAGGATGGACAAACATCTACTCCAGTTTCTCGACGAGACGCCCTATGCGAAAAATTACGGGACCCAGCTTGTCAGATGCGAACCAGATGTCGAATGCCTGACTCCTTGGGCAGAGCATTTTACTGGTAACCCATTGTTGCAAGCGTGGCACGGAGGAGTAGTTGTAGGCGTTCTCGAGCTTACCGGGGCGTTGCAAGCTTTAAAGGTATCAGCCGACGAAGTGTGCCCACTCCTATCAGCCAACATCAATTTTCTACGTCCCACCAAGGGTGATCTAGCCGTGCATACACGCGCTTACCTTGTTCGAAGTGGCAGGCAGATTCTGAATATAGATGTCATCGCCTGGCAAATCTCGCTGCAAGAGCCCACTGCTGCGGCAACACTGACTTTTGCAAGACGTAGTTAGTCACCATCCTGCTGTTCGATTTAGCGCTAAATTCACGAAAAACCATCCCGTACCGCCTGCGTTCCGGCGCGAACTCATTAGCCGCTCGCCCGAGAGAATTCTCGGTAAGAGCCTGGAAGAACACTCTTTCCCCAAGGCAATGGTGGATTTTTGCGGGTACAAATGTGCAGTTTTCGTCTGGCGTTGATAGGGTTTTCACAGCGGAGCATATCGTTTTCCGCATCAAAACCCCACGTCACTAAGGCGCGAAGCGAGTAGTGACGTGGGCAGCGCACGCTCCGGCAATAAAGTCAGTAACAAATCGGGGCAATGTATTTCCCGGGGTGGTTACAGTGGAACCACCGTAAGCGTCCGGTAAACCCATCTTGCCGTACGTAGGCGATCCGCT
>TARA_R100000697_G_scaffold33716_2_pt1 | contig 77939 bp, 70 predicted proteins | sample TARA_R100000697 | Tara Oceans TARA_R100000697 (sample SAMEA2622788) | marine metagenome | biome: marine biome (ENVO:00000447); feature: surface water layer (ENVO:00002042); material: "saline water (ENVO:00002010), including plankton (ENVO:xxxxxxxx)" | depth 5 m
ACTTACTGTACCAGCCGTTATTGCCCCTACAAAAACTGTACCAGTAGCCGGTATTCCAGTTCCAGATACTTGCATACCAGGAACAATTTTGTTACTTGGATCACAAGTCACTAAATTAGCTGTACCAGCTGTTGTGTTAGTATCACAAGTATTATCTGTAAATGTATTACCTCCTGATGGCGCAGTTACACCTACGGCTACACCACTAGAATCTGTTACTGTAACAGTATACATACTACCAGTATTAAAAGGATTTCCTGATGGAGCTCCTAAATCTCTAGCATTCCAAGTAATAATACCATCAGTACCTCCATAACTAGCATCTATACTATTTGCTGTTAATGTTAAAGTACAAGCAGTACAACAAGCTTGATCATGTATAAACAAAACATTAGCATTATTAGCACCTCCAGGTAAATCTGCAGCCGGAATTGTATTACCAGCACAATCTTTACCTGTTGTTACATAATGACTAGCATTACCTTGACTATCACAAACAGTATAAGAAGTTGACTGCGATGGTGTGCATGAAGTAATATTTTCTGAATAATATGCTGTATAGCTAAATATATACTGCTTTTGCATTGCAGCTTGCACACGATTTCTTATATGCTCAAAACTACTTATATCATTATTTGTATAGCTAGTGTCATATCCTTCAAAACCTCCAGATAAAGTTATACCTTGGTAATTTGATTGAAACCAGGTTTCATCTATAAATCCTGTAGTATTATTCCCAAAAATCTCTGTATGGTAGTTTGTATTATTATGCTGAAATAAAAGATCAATTCTTTTAAACGATTGTCTTTGCGTTTGATTATAATCTGGAGTTATAACACCATTTTGTCCTAAATAAGATGTTAAAGGGTCTCCCCAAGAAAATGGTACTTGATTTACAAGCTCTATAAATGCACTATCACTTTGAGAAACACCATTAATATATTCTTTATAGTACCCTGCTTCTATTAAAGTTCCTGACGGATTGTGTATTGGAGCATATCTGGTAAGTAATGAATAGTCTCCTATTGCATTTACACCTTTAAGAATATTCATTCCCTTACTGTAAAAGTATGTATTAGCCTTATTACCACATGCATTTACAAGATTAAACTTTTCAGTATTAGCACCAGAAGACATCGGGTCCCAATTATAATCAAGCATAGTATGATAACGATTTCCAACAGGACACAATATTGGTCCATTATCATTTTGAAAACCTTGAGATGTAAAATACTCAATATGACCAGATTGGAAAATTACTTGTAAATCTATCTCAAAATAACCATTAGTTGACGGAATATTAGTTGCTCCTCCGCCTGGAGTAAATGCATTATTTTGATAGTATAAACTTATATTATCTGTAGTATTTACAGTAGATACTTTAGTAGAAGAGTTAGGAGGTAATGATCCTTGCCATTGTGAGGGAGTATAATTTGTTATATCGACTATTTCTACAACAGGATCCCAGCCAGTTCCAGTACTTGGTTTTTTAGCTACAGTAATAATTAAACCTATGTCTGTATTAGCTGTATCATAAGCATCTTCAAAAATCCTGTGATTATAAGCTTGTACAGAAATCCATCTTTTACCTGTACTAGCAGGAGTTACCATACCACTACTTCTGCCTATCTTGCCCTCTAAAAATGTTCTTGATTCTAAATTTTCTCTAGTCTTAGGGTTTAAAGGATTACTATAAACATCTGCAGATAATTCTATTAAAGATGTACCATAAGAAGAACCGTATTGTGATTCTTCTGCTGATCTTCTTATTTCATCTACCTCATCTTTAACTCTTTCTGCTGGTGTTCTGTCAGATGAAGGGGCCTCTCTTGTGTCTCTAGATCTTACAGCCCCTCTAAGTTCTTCCTCTGATAGTGGATTTTCTTCGTATGCCATTTTAAAGTTTAATTATAAGATTAACAATCACACCCACAACTGTTATCACAAATTTCTTTTGCTTTGTTATACTTATGTAGTATATCAATATAATATGAATTACTTTGGTTTTCTCCTGCAATCTCTACAGAAGAAATAGCGCTTTGTAATAGTAAATATATTTTTTGTGCTTTTGCCATAGCTGTTGCACATCTTGCACAATCACAATGACAATCTATTAATTCGTATGTTAGTTTGTTTAAACAACAATCTATATTACATTTAATTATAAATGGTTTGCATCCATATTCTAGGCCGTTTTCTGATAAACATGCTCTATACACTCCATACTGCGATGGTAAGTTTTCAGAAGGAAAATTTAAAGTTCCTTTACCTGAACCATCATACGCCATAGTTACTGTGTATGAAGTTCCGTCTTCCATATTTTCAAGCACAATGTCAGCTTGTGTAGCTGTCTGATCGTATCTGTCTCCAGATATAGCTATTAACTTACAAGAGTTTTCTACGCTTATATTAAATCCCATATTATTTTATTTTTATAAAAAAAGACTGACAGGGGGACTATGCCCCCTATTAGTCTTATATAGTTATACGATTTTACTCGTCAATCTCAGTTACATACTCTACATGTAAGATAGCTCTACTACCACCACTGTAAGTTCCAGTAGTAGTTAGTTTAAGCTCTCCTCCAGCAGACAATTTATTTGCTGTTAATGTAAGAGCATTGTAGTCATCTATAGATCCAGTTGCTAGTGTACCCATTAAGTCTGTAGAACCACTAACTAGCTTTACATTTGTACCACCAGCTAATGTAGTTATTTCACTTAAATGTGCACGAAGAACTAAAGCTCCCGCAGGTAAATATACTCCACTTCCTCCAGAAGGATAGTCTCCAGCAGATGTCATAACACCAGTGTCAAATGAAGCTGTTTTTACGTTTGATAATTTACTCATTTTTTTAAATTTTAAAGGTTAATATTATAAGTTAACTGGTGCAAAATTTACTGACGCTAAATATCCGTTTAGTACTGACTCAAACGCTTGCGTTATAGAACCTGTACCGTTATCGAATGCAATATTAAACTCAATAATATTATCAACACCGTGAATTTGAGAATTAGATGAACCATCTTTAGTAGCTGCAATGTGATACATGTCGTAAGGACTAGCAGTATTAGTTACTAAAGCTGGAGTATTTGGAAGGTGACCTCTGTGGTAAAAACCATAGTTAACACCTCTTGCAATATCTTCCATCTTTTCTACATAAAAACCATCACCAACTCCTCTAGATCCTGGAGTTGTATTTGTATCTGCTAAAGTAGTACCGTTACCGCCACCATCAATAGCTTCAAAAGCTAATTCCATTTCAACTAAATCTTCTTGAACTGATCCATCAGCCTTAACTTCACCTTTTTTAAATCCAGTAAAATCAATGTCTGTACCGTTGTTAGTAATACTGTTTACCCAGTGAGGTAAATCAGCATTAATAGCAGCAGCAAAATCTATACACTGTTGAGTTGGAGTTGCATTTGCAGCTACACTAATTGTATATGACTTCATTTCAAAAGGTTCGTTACCGTTAGTTTTGTTTATGATTTTTAAAGTGTGCTCACCAGCAATTGTTGCATTAGTAGTTAATGCTCCATTTCTAACTTGCGCAGTTTGTGCAGCGTGACCTTTACCACTCCAGTTAATCACATCTTTACCATAAATCCAAGGACTTACAATATTAGTTGTTCCATTACCCTGTACAATTCTAAATTGTGGAGAGTCTGCTACTGTGTCTCCAGCTACCATACTTGTAGGTCCTGAAGCACTTAATTTTTGGACATCAAGAGCACCATTAGCTAATACACCATTAGTGTAGCTAACCGCAACCTCGTTTCCGATAAACAAATGTCTTGCCATTTTTCTATTTTTTTAAATTAATATTTATTCATTTTTACTCACTTCTGCTTCGTGAGTTTTGTATCGAGGGTCACTAATTCCCTCTAAAATGCTGCTAACTGTCATGTCCACAAGCTCTTGATGAGTATGTTCAGGAAGTTCACAACTAATCCCCAAAGTTAGTGAAATTTGCCTTGGTTTTCTTATATATGTTATTTTTACCTTGTCTATTATAAATATATCATTCGTATACAAGTCAATATATTCTCCACGCATAGTTGTTAATGGTGATGTATATTTTGTAGTATTAAAAGGATCATCTAATAAGGTAAATATGTCGTCGTGTTGTATAAATTTGTTTGTTGCAAATTTTCTCACTGCAAATGCAGGAGGTAATCTTTTTGTGCCTAATCCGTTTTCAGTGTATTGAACATAGATAACTCCATTGGCATCATCTTCTGGTCCAGTAGATCCTGGATAAGATGTAATTATAGGTGTTACTAAAGTAGGAGCTGTAGCATTAGCTTGAGGATCTGCCGCATCCCAATTAAGATATGTTATAGTATTTACAAAGTCTACTATAATTATAAAAGAATTAGGAAATTGTAATTGACCATACTGTTCCCAATATACTTGTATACCTGGTTGCCAATTAGCTGGGTCTATTAAAAAATCTTTAAATGCTTGTATATCCTGCGGGTATGTATATGTACCTTGATTTACAAATACATAATTAAATCCTAAACTAGGATCAGAAGGATCAGCCATAATTGCTGCTCCCTCAGCCATATTAGTTCCATCATGTAATTCAGTCAAAGGCATTACATAGTATGCTGTAGGGTCATTATCATCATAAGAAAATGATATTGGATCACAGTTAATATCTGTAAAAACCTCAGACCTTTGATTTACTAAATATAGATAATCAGAAGGTAATCTAAATTGATCTACCCAAAATCTGTCACTATATTGCTCTTTAAAAATTACTGGAGCTGAATATTCTTTAACCAAACTTCTAAGATCATCTATTCTTTTTTGGCTTTCTTCAAAACCCCTACCATATTTATTGTTTTTTCCGTACTTCGTGTTTAAAAATCTAGAAACAGATTTATTTAATTCTATATCTATTTCTTGAGGTAATAGCATGTCAGCTTGGAGTGAATTTATTTTATCCACTCCTTGCTGTACTGCTATATGCATTTCTGTTACATTCATATTATGTTAATGCTAATTCTTTGAGTTTTGCTCTAAGTATTGTTAATTTACCAGAATTCTTTTTGTCTTTTAAATGAACAACAGTGTCTTCTGTAGTATCACCAAGAACCTCGTCTATAAAAATTATCTGATTACCAATCTTTCTTAAAACCCCAGAAGAAACCATTTCTTCAATCTCTGCTTTTAGTTCTAAGTTTTTATCAGTTGCAATTTTAATAAATCTTTTAGGTTCTTTATTCTTAATTTCATAAAGAGCATTTTCAATTTGTTCTAAACTCATCCTAGCAGGATTAGTATTAGACATTAATCTTAGTATTCTCTTCATGTTTGAAGGATTAGAAGATACTTTAATAAATTCTTTATCTGCGTCTTTCTTAAGTTTGATAAGGTTATTTTTAACTTTATCATCTCTTGTAAGATCTTGGATATAAAATCTTTTATTGTAATCTTTATCCATTTCCTGTTTAGTTAAAGATACATGAGGGTGTTTAAGTGCAAAATTGTACTTAATAAAATCCATAATATTTAATGGTCTCCCATTTTCATCTTTTCCTATTTCTAGTTCTACTCCTGTAAAACCAACAGGTATTGTAAGTTCTGCCCAGAATTTTTTAGAATGTTTAGGCCAATCAACATGATCAGGATTAACATCTAAAATTCCTTCCATATACTTTTTTTCTTCAGCTAAGCTAAATGGTTTAAGTGGTTGTCTGTTTACAAACACACTACTTAATTTCATTGTAGCTTCTGCTCTTACTGCTTTAGGTAGATGACCATCTAGGTCTTTTCTCCTTAAATACACTTTTTTTTCCATAATTCAGTTCTTTTAAAGTTTTAGTTAGTGGGTGTAAAGAATAACTCCCCGATTATATAATTGTAATTAAAGATGTGGGGGATTGTTCCCCCACAACCTTAATCAAAAACCAATATATAGACTGCAAATTAATGCCAAATTAAGATGCTGTACACTCAATGTCTAAAGAAGTATCAAAACGTCTTAATGCGATACCTGCAGTTTTTAACATGTGTACAGACGCCCCATCAACATCAGATGCTCTAGCGTCAGTAGAACTAAATCCTCTAGGGACTACAGATCCAGCTACACACCATCTCATCGCCTCACGGCCCTTCTTAGAAATCATTTGTAGGTTATTCTGACCATCATAATTTGATTGATCAACAAATACCATTCTGTATGATTCTAAAGAGTATCCAGTAACAGGGTGTTTTGCACGAGCTTGAGCAACCGCACCATGATCAAATAATGGTAATTTTACCACATTTACAGTGTGTCCGTCTACGTGCTCGTACGTAGTAAAGTAACCAGTTAAACCTAATGATCTACCAGAACCTGTGATGAATCTATTTTCACCTCCAACTTTAAATGCATTACCTGCAGCTGAGAAGTGAGCTTTTAACGCCTCATCAAATTCTCTAGCACCTCCAGTACCAGTGTAAAGAGTTACTTGTTTTTGAGCAGCATCAGTCATTTGATAAAATAAATCACCGATGATGTTTTTAATTTTTGTTTCAGTCATAGTAGAGTAAGTATCTTTATTTACTATTTGCTCTAATAGACCAGGACCTACAACAACTGGTTGACCATTTTCATCTTTCATGTAAGTGATCCCGTTTGAGTCATAAGTCTTTTGACCATACCAGTAGTACATTTCACACTCTTCTTTAAAGTCAAGCATGTGTAAGTACTCTTCGTAGTCCATCCAAAGTTTAGTAGTAGATCCACCTTTAGTTGGTAGAGCAAACTCTGCTACATAATCTTTAGCGTTTCCAGACATGTGGTAAGATTTTCTAACTGTAGTTAGTTTATTTCTTACTTTACCTGGAGTTTCCCAGTTAGAAGCATTACCTCTAGAGAAGTCAGTTCCTACTGGTGCATACATTTGAGCCCAAAGAGCTCCTACTGTAATATCTGCTGCTGCAACAGTTGCTGTAGCTGCTGGATTTACTAATTGTAATGTATACTTGTATGAAGTTCCACCAGCCACTTGCTGAGGCTCTTTCATTATACGTGCTTGAGTACCTCCTTGAGATACTAATACGTATGGAAATACAAAATGCTTGTCAGGGAATTCAAGCTCGAAGCTTGCTCCTCCTAGACCAACATTTGAAGTTGATGCTGGTGTCGCCGCTACTGGTCTCGTTCTCAATCTATGTGTTGCCACACGATATTCATACTCCAAGCGGTCAATAGATTTTACGTTACCAACACCTTCCGTTAAGAAAGATAGTGGAAATCTTTTATCGTCTTTTCCTGCTAAATGAGTAATAATTGGAGACAGCTCAGTCGGTTTTGCCAACAATGCAGCTGATAGACTGTTCATGTCTGTCATTTGCGAGTCATTGTAAAACGTTTTTTGAACGCTTATGTTTGTTCCGTTAATTGCCATATTCTAATTATTTTTTAAAGTTATATACAAAATTCAAGTCTCCTTGAAGAATTGCCGTTATTAAATTGATAGATCTAAATTATCTAAATCAACATTTTTACTTCTTCTTGTTGATCTTCGAGTAGATTTAACTCTATCTTCATTTCTACTAATACGTTCTCTCAACGTTCTAGCATTTTGAGTTTTAGCTTTAGTAGATATTAAATCACTTAAGTCAAACCCTGTGTACATTAGATAGTCAATAGCTAATTTTATTTCCATATCAGCTTCTGCATGATCTATGTCTCTTTGTGTGTAACCTTCTTTGGTTACAGGTGTTGATAGATAGTCAAAAAAGTCTTCTTTGTCTTTTTTTGGTACTGCTATACCAGCAAAAGAATCTGCATCCTCAATAGTATCAGAAACATTGTTCCAGAATTTTTGTACCTCTGCTTGTCTTGCTTCTGTTTCTTTTCTTTGTCTTTCTACCAACTGTTCTCTTTGACTGTTTTGATGTTTAGCAAGCGCTCCTCGAGCAGCTTCTGCTTTTTGATACAATTTACCTGTATCCTCAAAGTCATTTAACATCTCTTCAATAAAGTCTTGATCATGTCCTTTTAATTCTAAGTAATCTCCTAATATTGCTTTCTGAGACCTGTGGTCATCTTCTTCAATGTTAACTTGATTATAATCCAAGTTAGGGTCATACGCTTCCATAAAATTTTGTGACTCTCCTCCAGCTAAAACATAATCTAAATGTTTTTTAACTAAAGGAAACGCCTCAAGAACTTTATCAATTCTTTCATCAGCCATTTGTGATGCTACGTCTGCAGTCATATTTGCCAAACCTTCAGCTGTGTCATCATAGCTATCACCTTCTAGGTCATATCCTAGTTTATCTAAAACTTCTCCAACTACTGTAGAGTATCCTTCACCTTCTTCATCATCCTCATAAGATTCCTCTTCCTCAGCTTCTTCATACTCCTCTTCTTCTACTTCTTCCTCCTCTTCCTCTTCGGTATCATCTAACGCAATATCCTCTAAAGGTTCTTCTGTAGTTTCTACAGGTTGTTGTTCTTCTTTGGTTTCTTCTACGGGTTCTACAGTTTCTGTAGCTACTCCGTCACCAGCAATAACATCGTCAAAAGAGATGTCATCTAGTTGTATTTTTTCATTTGGGTCCATATATTTATTGTTTTATTAGTTTACAAAATTAGTAATTATATCTATATTTTTTATAGTTTTTTATTTTTTGGTTTTTCTATTATTATATAACACTTTACCAGCATCCATATCTACATTTTCTTTTTTTCCCTCCTTCTTTAAATTTTAATCCTATTCCAGCTTTGACTTGTTTGTCTGTTAAGTCATATCCTAAATTACCTGACAAAGCTCCATACCTTCCATACAAACCAACATCTTTTATATTTTTATTTTGTAAATCATAGTTACCATAAATACCAGCTTCTACTTGTGGTCTAACTTTGTCCATTCTCTTACCAGTAAAAGGATTTATTAATCCTTGATTTTCTTGTCTACGTTCATATCTGTTCCAACCAATTCTACCAGTACCTGTTATAGAGCTATCAATATTTAAATCCTTATCTAAAGTTCCTTCAAAGTTTGTGCCTAGTGCTAAGATACCCCCACCTGTTCTTATTCTATCTCCTCCAAGAGGAACTTCAATTTCTGGAGTATATGATGCAAATAAAGATCTATCTCCTGCATTAAACCCTATTGTAGTGTTTGGTCTGTAAGAACATGCTGAATCTGTTTCTTCACAACTTTTACCTTTGTAATATCTATATCTAGAAAAGAACTGATCATCTATAGGACGAAAACCTTCTTTTGTTAAAGATATTTTAAATCCACCATTTTCTTTTTTAAAACCTCCTTTCCTATAACCTGTGCTAGTTTCTTTATTATTAAATATAGTTGCCCCACCTATACCTCCAACAGGCACAGCACCATAAGTAGATTTATTAAATATATTTTGAAACGCCTTACTATCTCTAAATAAAGCCCATTGCGTACGATCAGAATTTTTTAATTTACCATAAAGTTTGTCAGCAGTACCAGAACCAATATTTCCATAAAGGTCATCTGTATATTTACCCTGATATTTAAACGCCTGCATATTAGGAACTATTTCAAGGGGTTGCCTTTTATATTCAAAAAAATTCTTAAACCTTTTTTGGCTACTTGGTTTGTTTTTCATAGTATTCAAGAGATTGTATTGATCTACAGGCAAATCACTTTTTTTAACAAACTCTGTGTCAAATTGTTCTTTTTTTGGATTCCATTTTGTTGTAAATGTTACACCCTCATCAGTAACTTTTGTAGCTATACCCTCTCCATATCTTATTGCAGGTTGCCTTGGGTCAAAAACTAAATTTTTGTTTCTGTGAAGAGTAAACATGTTATTAGGGTGGAGATTATAACTTACAATTTTACCTGCATTCTCTCCTTTGCTGGGTCTATAGTATGCTTTAAAATTGGTAGGCATACCAAGATTATGAGAGGTTTCATGAATATCAGTTTCTCCAAGACTTTTTACAAAATTATCATCAACATCAGCTTGAGTTTTTATCTTACCACCAATATTTTTACCTACACTAAATTTACTTTTCTGCCTATATCCCATAAGACTCTGACTTTTATTTACAAAACTTACTCTAGGATTAGGTGCGTCATAGTCTAGAAATTTTAAATCACCATCAAAATCTACAGCACGTCTTTGACCAATTTTGTTAATATCTAACGTGGTAGAATAGCCCATTTGACTTATATCACTACCCAACCCTGAACGAGTCTGTGATCCAAAAGTCCCAAGGTCTAGACTAGTTTTATAATTAAGTCTTATTTGATCTCCATACGGACCCATCTCATCTAATTTCTTCTGATTAACAGCCCCCTCAAATTGTTTTTGATAAAAGTTAGAAGAATTGTCTAGAGCCTCATTAATAAGTTTATCTTCTTTAGCTGTAGGTGTAATTATATTTTCTTTGGTTACTATATCGTTTTTAGGTTTATCAACCTTAGCTGTTGTAGGTTTAGTTGTTGTTGTAGTTGTAGTAGGGCTTTGAGATTTATATCCTGGTTTTATTTTCTTTACCTGCTTTCCAACTTTAGGTAAAATTGTTTTACCACTTTTTTGTACAAGATTTTTAACAACTCCTGCGCCTACATATGTTGTAGGATCTGTAGCTAGATCAACAAGCAAACTTGGAAAAAAGCCTTCTACACCTAATGTTTTTGAAACTGGTTCTTGTTTTTTATCCTCATCAAATATAGTAGTATTGTATACATCTGGAATAATATCTTTCCAATTAAACTTAGCATCTCCTTTACCACCTATACCTTCTATGCTTTCTCTAATAATGTTAGAAGGTATGCTTAAAGCTTGTAATGTATTGTCTGCAATTAATAAAGGATTAATATAATTCAAACCAACATTTTTAATTTTATCTAGCAAAGTTTTTTTAGGTTCAGTAGTTACTTCAGATATATCACCACCACTTATTGCAGGCTCTAAACGATTCCCAGTTACCTCTACCTCTGGATAATAAACATTTAATGCAACTTGATCTTTATCTTCTTTTACACCTCCATCTTTATATTGACCAGGCATTATTATATTTCTTTCTGTAGATGTTGGCTCCTGAACTTCTGGATCTATAGACCCTAAAGATACTGGTTGTAAAGGTTGATTTTGATCTCCTTCTTTTTGCTTTTGTTCTATCTGAGCAGCACGCTCTATCATAGCCTGTTCTATCAATTCATATACAGGACCTTGATATTTTCTATCAATAGCTGCTTTGATTATTTCCATCTGTTCCTTAGAACTCAGCATTATTTATCCTTAGATTTAGATTTATTTATATCTGCTCTATTTTTTTCTCTAGCTATTTTTTCTTTAGATCTTTGTTCTTCTCTTTTAAGATTTGCATTATCTCTATTTGTTTGTACTTTTCCTTCAGCTTCTCTAGCTTTAATATCAACTTCTCTGTCTTTAATGTCTAACTCTCTCATACCTTTTGCTAAATTTAACTTAGCATTAGTATCATTATCTCTAGCATGTATCATAGCGACTTTGATTTGAGTTTCTCTATCTTTCTCTTTGTTCATATTATCATTGTCAGCTTCTTTAGCTTGTTGATCAAGTTTAGCCTGCTCCATTTGTTGTTGAGCTTCTTGTTGTTGTTGTGCTAATTTCTCTTGTGCTTGCTCAGCTAATTTAATTTTATGTTTTATTTGTGTAAAGCTAGAAGAATCAAACATTTCTGTAATAGTAGATGCTGGAACTCCGTTTTGTATCATAGATTGTGATAAAGCTTTAACTGCTTCTAGTTTATCCTGCTCTTTACCAGAGTCAGAAACAAATATACCATAGTTAGACTCCATGTGAGTTAAACTATTTAAATCTAAAAAATCTGTTGTACCATCAGGCATCATGTACATAGTTTTCTTTCCTCCTAACCAAGCTTCTTTAGAATAGTCAATCAAACCTTGTAAATCTCTTTGTTCCATTCTGTTAAATTTACGGAACAAGTCTTCTGTAATATGTGATGATTGTACGATAGCCTGTTGTGATGTTGCTTTACCCTCATAACTACCTACTTGTCCTTGTCTTTGTCTATTTACTCCAGATAATTTTTCCCATTCTTGCATTATAGACTCTAACAAAGCAATATATTGTTCTATTGTTTTTATAGACATGTCCATAACAGATTGGTGTTGTGGATTTAGTTGTATTCCTTCTTTATTGTAGTCTACCCAAGCAATACCTGTTCCTTCTACATAGTACATAAACTTATCCATGTCCCATTTTTTAGGAATCATATTTATATCAAACTGTGCAATAATATCTTTACTTCTAGCTATTGCAAGCTCTAATCTATATTTATATATATTGTAATTTAACTGGTAAGGTATACCTAATTTTACTAAAGATATATTTGAAGAGTTTATATTAGAATATCTAATACCATTAATAGGAAGTTTACAAACAGAATTATTATCTATATCATTTCTTTGGTTTACTACTGGGTGTATCTTAACATACATCCTACCATCAATTCTTGTTCCTTCCCAAACTTCGTTTACCCATCTCCAATCCATTTTAGCTCCTATCATCTTAAGATCTTCTGACATTCTAAATCCATCTTCTACTATTTTTTCTTCCATAGCTCCTGTCTGAGGATCGTTAAAAGATAAAAATCCAATTCTTTTTCTAGATTTCCAATATACATGTGCAACTTCTATTAATCTATTTCTATATGCATTTGGATCTTTATTCATAGAATTAGTATATAAAAAATATGAGTCAGACTCAGAATGTCTTGGCTCTTCTAATTCTAGTATTTGTTGTTCAGTTAAATAATCATAATAAGAATCTATTACACTAGATGCGTGTACATATTTTCTAACAATAGCCCAATCACCATCTTCTACAAAATCTAAATCTGGGTCAAGGTCATAGTCTACGTCAAGTGGGTTTAATACTTCATAAAACGGTTCATTATTTCTTACACCTCTATGTGTATAACATTCTCCAGAAACTAAAAAATGAAACCATGCTTTTTGAAATTTATCATGTAGTTCTTGACTATGCATAATATAATCTAAAGCTTGTTGTCCTTTAATTGCTCTATTGTCTACATAGGATGCTTCAAATTGTTCTTGTATATGTTTAGGCAGTTGCACCTCGTTTAGCTCTCCTTGAAACTTGCCTGTTTTTATCAATTCATTTGCAAATTGTTTTTGAAAGTTTTGATATATCAAATCTTTTAAAGCCTGTTCCTTAGTAGAAACTGTGTCTGCATTTTGTACTGTAACAGTGAAATTGAGAGGTCTTTTGGATTTCTCACCTAACAAAAGATCAACGATAGGTTTAATTATGGGATAATTACGCATTTCAGAAGGGAAGTTACTACGGCTTTTACCGTATGGTTTTAGCACGTATTTATAATCCGCCTCGTCAATTACACCGTTATAGTATTCATATAGTTGTTGTAGAGATTCTTTTCTATTACTTCCAGAACTTCTACCTGAATTAGAAAGCTCTATGTATGCTTCTACACAAGACTCTCTCCACTTTTTTGTTTTTTTGCTCATAGGCAGTTTCTGCCTAGGTATTTTATCGTATCCCATAGTTTACAAAATTAGTTATATTTTGTTGATTTTTTACACTACTAAATATTTTAAACCTTTTATTATATATATAACACTACAAGTAGTTACATATATCATATAAACCATACTTTAAAGTTAATTCTTCTCCTGTTTCTATTTTTTTTATGGTTTTTAATTTTTTATAATCCGTATTTTCATCATCATCTATTAACTCACAGTTAGGTTTATCAGAATGGTTTATAAAACCACCTAGAGGTGTACGTATATAATCATGTTGAAAATTTGGGTCGTACACATGACTTATACCTATAACTACCTCTCCCGGAATATCTTCTTTAGCTAGGATTCCCGCCCCGTGTATGTTTGATGGACCTATCATTAAGTATTCTGGTAGAGGGTTATAAGGTTTTTTCTTTTTACATTTATTCATATTAATAATAATTTTGATCAAACCATTTATCGGCTGACCTATCTTCTAGTATTTCTTTTACTTCTGCATTATACAATTCTCTAGTGTGATACATACCAATCATTAACGCCATTACCCGGTCAAAGTTACCAGCATGATTAAATTTAATTAACTCTGTTAATAATGCAGGATCATATATCTTATGCAAGTTTAATAATTTATTTCCATTCTCATCAGTTCTTCTTACAGTATTTAACCAATCTCTTATATATATCTCACCTTGCCTTTTCCTTGCTTCTGTCATATGCATACCATATTGACGTTTTACATTTCTACTTCTCAATTCTTTTTTATCTAACATCTCAAATTCTTCCTGTAGTTTATGTAACTTTCTATGTCTTTTTGCATAAGCTATTACTTCACCTCGATCGTTCTCAAATCCTATCTTACACCCATAATAATCTGCTAACATAAACAAATTTCTATTATATTCATCTTGTGTTTTTGGTCTACCTACATAAGATGCTACAATAATATCATCAGGATGAGAAATATTGTTTGGTCTTTTTAATACATACGCCGCTCCTAAAGATGAGCTATCTGCAGACTGATTTTGACCATAAGGGTCATGACATATTACATACATATTTAAAGGAACTTGTTGTTTCTGATTTTTATACGGTGATTCATATATAACAACAGCTCCTGTAGTATTATCATCTTTTCTATGTGGAAATTTTAGTATTTGTTTTAGATCTCCGTCTGGTTTAAATTTAATTTGATTGTCAGATGCATAATATAATCTACCAACTGTACCTACAGAGTGTAAATTATTTGCTTTTATGTTATTATACTGTTCTTGTAAAGATGCTACATCAAATAAATTAGCTGTTACTTGTAATGTAGCTTCTTGAGGAGAAAAAGGGTGCTCAGCTATATATTGGTCTAATGATTTTGCATCTGCAGCACCTTTCTTCTTTTCCCTCATTTCTTTTTCATATTCTATAGCTTTATTTGCTAAAGAATTACCTTCATCATCTATAAATCCATCTAAATTTTTTTGTATAGGTATAAAATATCCACATTGACTACCCATTGCTCCTTCATCCCATATATTATCATAGTTCATACAATCATATGCTTCTGGGTTGTAAAATATCTCTTCCATAGCCTCAAAATCTGCGCCTTCTGTACCACCTGTACCAAATGCAATCATTAATCCTAATGTTTTTGCTCCTTGACGCATTGTTGGCATAGTCACCTCCCATGCTTTTAATAATCCAGGAAATGATCCGGCTTCTTCAAAGAATACTAGCTCACCTGCCTTACCCCTTACCTTATCTGGGTTATCTTTTAGTGATACCCCCATAATTTGTGACTTCATACCCATTTCTATCTCTATACCATTTACTTTCTTTTTATATCCAGCCATTTTAGTCATTTCTCTATCTCTCAATCTTGGTTGTGCCCATGCAGTATGGTCATCTATAAAAGATAAAAACTCCCACGCTTTAGAAAGTAATCCATCACCAATTAAATATTCTTTTTGTGATGCAAATACAAAGTTTTTAGAATTACGTACAAAAAAATAGTTACGTGCAAGCATAGATCCAGCTTTATAAGAATATCCTTTACGCCTTGCTTTCAAAACAATCATATGTTTGTTCTGTGCTCTTGCTTTATCTATCTCTTGGAAATATTCCCAGTCACCATCGTAAAATCTAGGGAATGTACGCTCACGTTTAGACTGTACAGTACCATCTGGCATTATTTCATCTACCGCTCTGTCAATAGGACAATAGTTTAGGTAAAAATAATGAAATCCTGTAACACTTATATCACCATCTGTGTATCCATACAAACATCTGTTTCTTTCCTCGTCCCAAAAATCATAATAATCTTTAGTTCCAGGTAAAGCAGCTGTATAATAACCATTATCTATAAAAGATATTGCTGATCTTCTGACTCTATCGGTGTTTTTAAACATTTATTTTTAATTTTAACTAACTCTGCACATTTTTCGTATTCTTCTATACTAGTAAAATACTCTATAACAACATCTATTACATCTTCACTTCTACCATCCTCACTAAGAGGGTCAAAAGGTAGTGGTAATCTATTTATTTTTCCTTCTTCTAGATCATAGTAAATGTCATCTAAAGTTTTCTTTTTAGTTATAATTTGATAAGCGTTTTTCATTGCCTCTTCATAGAGTTCCATGTCTTCTAAAAAATCCATTACATACTATATTTATTAACTTCTATTCCACCTCTGTTTGTATTAGCAGCTTGCTCCTGCTTCTTAACTATCTCCTCAAGTTTTGTTAATCCGTCTACAACTTTACCCATATTAGATAAGTTAGCTATTAAATCTTTTGCATGAAATATAGGTCTACCATTGTCATCCATTAAATGTAAATCTATATCCTTAAAATACTTTTCTAACTTAACAATAGAAGTTCTAGCTGCTTTTAACAATCTTACAGAAGATGTTTCTATTAATTTATCATATTTATCACAAGCTGCAAGCACTTTTGCAGAAGGTTTCCATTTTTTCTTGTCACCAAAGATACTATTTTTTACTTCACTAATACGTTGGTCCCAGTCATATATTGAAAAAGGTGATCTATGGTCTACCATGAAGTATACAAAAGCTAATTCAGTAGCTGATAAATCTTTAAACTCTAAAATAGTTAAAGCGTAAGAACTTGGCATTGCAACACCATCATTTATATATATTAAATCATCTTTCACTGTTAAATTGTTTTTTTATTTTATATGTTACATCATTTAATTCTTTGTCAGACATTTTTCCTCCATATCTATTTAGTAAATTATATTTGTAATAAGCATCAAATGGATCTGGTACATATAAATTTACTTTAATCTTATAATCGTCACCATATAACTCTCTTAATATTGCAACTCTGTGATGACCATCAACAAGTTCATACATTTTAGTACTAGTATCATGATAAGTATAATATACAGATAAGTTGTTTTTTAAACCTTCTTCCTTAATACTATTTTTTAGTAAATCCCACTTATATCTATTTGAATTACCACAATATTTTCTTATAATTTTTTTATAAGACTCTAAATCTTTTATTTTTATATAAGCAGGTCTAAAAAACACTAAAGGTTCTAGAGCTACAAAACCTCCAAACCAATATATTAGTTTTACTAGTTTGTGTATTATCCAAGCTCTAAATCTTATCCTTATCATTTTTGTTTTTATTTATATGCTTTAATCTACTTTGTTTTACAGAAAATTTACCAAAATATGGTAAACGAATACTTTCAAATTTACCTTCTTTCATTATCTTCTCTACATATTTAAATTGATGGTTAACTATTTTTTCTATTTTGCTTAATGATAAATTATATTTATTTGCCAAATAGTATATAATTAATTTTTTATTCCTGCTCATCTCCTGGCTTAGGTAAATCGTCTGTATATTCTTTAGGCCATTTCTTTTTTGGGCAATCTGTAGTTCTCCACTTTGCCTTATGCTCTAATAAACAACCACAAGCCATACATCTCATTGATACTTTATTTATGTGTTCACATTCGTTACATATATCTAATCTTTTTGCATAAGACTCTGGTGTTACATTTGGTGCCCCCTCTTTTATCCAATTTGCTAACTCATTAGTGAACGTTTTCATCATTTTGAAAATGCTCGGGGGCTTTTGCTCGTTGTTCTGGCTCATATTCTTCTATTTTTATTGATAATAAATCTCCACTAGGTGATTGTATAATTAAAATTTCATATATATCTATATTATAATAACTAACTACTAGTAAGCTAAACATTATCCTCTTGATATTGTTATTTCTACTGAATCTGTATCTGGATTTAAAAAAGGATTAAGTTTATAAGTATTATTTGATAGTATTATCGCTCCTTTATCTTTAAATTTTTTTACATAGTTATTTAAAGTATTATAATCTTTTATTCCCATTATTTTAGCTACAGATTTTTTATTAGATACACTACATATGTTAATATCCTCTTTAATTATATTAGTATCTATAAAAGATGCTAAAATAGAAAGCTCTTTATCTGTTAAATTAAAAATGCCATTCCATAATTGCAAATATTTATAGGTACTATCTATATTAACTGTTATTTTTCTTTTATTCATCTTTTAATTCTATTTTTGCTGTTGTACCTTCAAAGACTATTCTAGATGTTTTAGATTGTCTGTTAAATTCCTCTACATATTTCTCTATATCTACTCTAGACGTTAAAAAAGACAAAAAAACCTGCAGTTCTTTACCGGCTGTAAAAAACTTTTCTTTTACTTCTATCGTTTTTTCTGCTGATTCTAGTAAAGCGTGGTAATCTTTTAAGTCTATTGTAACAGATCCTTTTACCACTTACCTAATAATTGATGTTCTCCAACTAATAAGTATTGCGTGTCTTCTATATTTGCAATTACAGCTTCTGTTCTAGGATCAACCATAACAGTATCACCTTTTTTTACAAAAGTACAGTGTGGGCCTACAGCCAATACCTCTAAAATGTTAGTTGATTGTTTTCTGGCAGTCTTATCATCTAAGATAATTCCAGAATCTGTTTTCTTTTTACTTGGGTCAGGTAGGACAACCCACGATCCGTTTGGTATAAATTTCATATCTATATATTTTTGTGCAAATATATAAACAATTTTTTTATACTTCCAAATGTTTTACAGTATTTTTGATTAGGATATAGTTATCCCCCTTAGGATTTCTCTTTCAAACTTGGATTTCACTCTAGCAGTGCTTCTTTTTACAGAGACCCAGGGATAATAAAACTGATGTTAATTCATCACACTTACCTATGTGTAATTTACCCCAACTAGAACTTATACACTTGTTCTTTTGCAACTACCGGAGAAAACTCTAGACTTATTTAGCCCTACAATCCGATGTCTTTTCCCTTTTTTGGTTACCGAGGGATGAATATTGTTGCGGTGCAAAGATAAAATAAAATAAATGGAATAAAAAAATAAAATATAAAAAATTTTTTTGAGGTAGATCTGTGAGCGTACGGTCCTCCTTGTACAGACACCCCGGCTAGTGTTGGGGGTTTAGGGTACCCCCCACAAATAATATTAACTATCCTAACTAAAATACTTTTAATTATGATACTAACAGTAGTAAAAGTTCTTGACACTAAAGTGGACAAGAACGGAACACCATGTAGAGTAGGAATCACGGAAGAATCCTTTGATTCCAAAACTGATACTCACACCAAAGAAAAAGTTGTGTACACCAGTCTTGAATCTGCTTTCGCCCGTTGGGACGAAATCAATTCTGGTAAACCACTAAAAGTTGAAGTCTAAGGACTTCTTCTTTTTTTTATATAGGTGGGGATTGTAACAATGTTGTTACTAATCTATGGGTGGGGTGGTATATTACACTGTTCGTTAGTGTGTGTACCACATCACATTCACCACTTTTCTACACAATTTGACAATTAACTAGAATACTAATATAATACAATATAACACTATGAGAATAAATATGAATGAATACTCTTTAGGAAATGAAGGATGTATAATAATTAACATGGAGTCTGGAAGATCTAATTGTATACTTGTTAAAAAACATGACAAGTTTGTAGAATATGTACATGAAACTCCATTAGAAGGAAGAACAACTGCACTTGTAAGAAGATGTAGTCGTAAACTCTGGGACAACCATAGTTACAAAATAATAACACCTGAACAAGTGTAGAAACTGTTCATTTCTAATCAAATGCAACTTATAATAATCACGAAAAGCATAAATACTAGTTGGTGCTTAGTAGTTAACCGACCAGAGATAGAGGCAACGGTTGCATTATAACAACAACAGGTAAGGTAAAGTGGAGTGTTCTGATGATGAAACCACATTTAAAACTTATCGAATATTCTAATATTCACCTAGAACATGTAGTAAACTTACTGTTGTTGTTTTATAATAACTATCATGAGAGATCCAAGGGTAATGGTCTTGGTTAGGTCGTGTGTATCTAATAGTCTAAATAATTACCTAAGACACTCATGATAGTTTTTAACCTAAACATTAACTAAACACAAATAAAGAATAGTAGAACGTCTTGGATAACAACCTGCAGTGGTAAACCGTAAGGCATGTGGACTATTCTTTATTTTAAATATGACTATTAGTGTGTCCTTACAGGAGACTAATAGTAAAAAGTGGATAAATAGGGGAACTGGCTACCACACTCGGTAATAGAGACCAGAACAGAATAGCGTAGGGAGTATTGCAAGACTCCTTAGAATTAGAACTGTCGTTAACACTTGTACTAGCAAGAGTGGACAGAGATGTATAGTCATCCAGACGAATAGGTTATAACAAATGTTATAGCTTCACTAACTTAACAGTTGGATACATCTAAAGTAATAACTAATAATTAAGTAAAAACAAACTGATTGTTAGTATGATACTAAACTATCTATGATGTCACGCCTTTGACTGATGATAGTATATTTTAATCTGTAGTAGATTATTTGATGTAATTATGACGTCCAAGTGGATTAGTAATTATAAGAATACATTGGGAGATGTATAATATGTATCGAGATTTACAGGTGTAAAAACCTGATGGTATTACTTTGGGACTTGTAATCCCCTAATTCGTGCTTAATGTAGCCAAGGACGGTCACAAGCCCGTGAAAATACAGAGTGAGCACAATTAGCTAAAATATTAACTAAAATTAATTAAACATGGCACTACCAATTAACAACATCAATTATGATGAAGAACAAAAAATTAGAACTAAGAATCTAGAATTAACAAGAGCATTGCAAGATGTTGACAGACTAACAACAGAAGCTGTTCAATATAAACTTGAGATTATTGAGTTAAAAGAAAAGAACAAAGCTCTTGAGCAAGACTATGAAAAACTATACGTTGAAATGGAGAAGATGATGAAAGACAATGAAGTAAAATGATGTATAAAAATGATAGTTACAAATATTCAATGAGAGTATTATCCTACAGTTATTGTGGGATATTACTTATCATTGTTGCATTACTTATAGAAAACCATATTATTAACTAAATCAATTAAACATGCCTATGAAAGAGATTAAAATTATCTACGGTTGTGATTCCAAAGGTAATCATGACTGTCATCGTGATGAGATTACATCGTCACGTATCAAAACCTTTACAGACAAGATGGATGCAATACATTTTATTGCTGAGTGTACTAGTTGTACACATAATGTAAAAGATGTACATCCAGAGCTATTTTATTGGGAGAATCCTGTAGATACTACAGAACATACTAATAAGGAGCTTGAAGAATATAGAATCAATAACAATTATTAATAATTAAATCAATTAAACATGAATGAATTAAACAGTGGTGACTTAAACACATTAAAAGTAGGAGAATGTATGATAACAAAAGCATACAAAACATCAACAGACAAAATACAGCTTGAGTTTGCTGAGAAAGTTACATCAAAAGATAGACCAATGTCTGCACTAACAGCATTAAATGCTAGTGATAATAGATTTAGCTCTGGAGCAGCTAGAGGTTGGGCTGTTGCTGAGATAGCAGATGCATCTAAAATATTTAAAACAAACTTTGGAGATGATGGTGACTGGTATTTGGGAGAGAAAGCTAACGGAAAAAAAGTTGAGATGATGGATTTGAATATATTAAATCCTACATTTAACAACGTATTCTTTAGAGTTAGACTTGAGGAGACACTAGAGCCTACAAAATCACAGAAAGACTATGCAGAGGATAACGGATTGGATGTAGTTGAGCATTTTTGTAAAAGAGCAGGTAAAGGAGGAGATGCGATCTTACACAAAGGTCAGCATATATTTAGAAACTCATATGTAGATTTATTACCAAAAGGTAGTAATCCTGCACATGTATTTCTAGCTTCTGATACTAGCCTTCAAACTACTGTAAAACCTAATACAGGTGTAACAGCAGATGAGGTTGAGGTATTGGGAGTAGGCATGTAATTAGTTAATATATAATAAAAAGTTCTACATTGCTTGTGTAGTGTAGTTCTTTTTGTTATATTTGTAAACTAATTGAGTACAAAGTTATAAAAGAATTGTTTATATAATGTTGTAAGTATCTGATACTCACGACTTTAATCAAAAACCAGTCAGATAAGACTTTAAAATCAGTATTTTAGTAAGAATCATAAAGGGCTATATTAATTTATAGTCCTTTATTTTTCTAAACTAATTAAACAAGTATTAATTAAACACAAAACAATGGGACAAATGAAATGGATTTATAGTATGATTATGGATGGATCTTATGAGAGATTCAAACAGTTATACATTAAATGCGTCTTAACAGACTCAACTAGCTTTAATTTTGGAGGACAAACTTTTGTTAAGTCTTTCGCTAAAAGTGTAGTTAAGTATGTTGATGACAACAAACTGGTTGCTAAGTATGATCAGCATATACAACAGCAGTTAGAAGAAGAAGAGCATTATGCTGATAACAAAATTTATTAATTATGATATACTTTATTAGTAACACTAAGAGTTTAAACGCAAACTTTACAGATGCTACTATAGATGATGTAGTAGAATATTGTAAAACTAAGAAAGTTTTGGGTGTAGACACGGAGACAGAAGGATTTGACTTTACATGTAAAAAGATGATAATGTTTCAGATAGGTGATACTAATAATCAATATATTATAGATACAAGATTTGTAAGTATAGAGCCTTTACGAGAGATATTAGAATCAAATGATATTGTAAAGATATTTCACAATGCTAAGTTTGATTACAAGTTTATTAAAAAATGGGCTAATATAACCTGTGAAGGTATTTATGATACATTTCTTGTAGAGTTAATTATAAGCTGTGGTAAATCTCTAGGTTATGGATTAAAAGATTTATGTAAAAGATATTTAAATGTAGAGCTAAACAAGGAGGTTAGAAACTTGTTTATAGATTTACATGGACATCCTTTTACAGATGATCAGATAATCTATGGTGCAAAGGATGTAGAATACCTATGTAAAATAAAAGAGCTACAACAAGCAGATATAGATAAATATAAACTGCACAATGTTGTTAAACTAGAAAACGAGGTAGTAAAGGCTTTTGCTGACATGGAGTACAATGGCTTAGATTTAGATACAGAAGCATGGAGAGAGCTTGAAAGTTTAAATACAAGTAAAGCTGATGCTTTGATGTCTACATTAGATAACATGGTTAAGATGGATCACAGATTACAAAAGTTTGTGGCTAAATACATACAAGCAGACATGTTTACACCTGTAGAAGAGCTTAGAGATGTAGATGTAAAATGGACATCACCAAAGCAAGTGCTAGAGGTGTTTCAGTGTATTGTACCTGATTTAGATAATGTAAATGGTAAACAGATGTACAAACACAGATTTAAATATCCACTAATAGACAAGTATGTAAAATACAAGGAGGCTATGAAACTGTGTACATCTTATGGTGATGCATTTTTTAAGAATCTAGCTTCTGATAAAAGAATACATACTAGTTTTCATCAAATATTAGACACCGGCCGTGTAAGTAGTAGCAAGCCTAACATGCAGCAAATACCTGCTGATAATAGTTTTAGGAATTGCTTCACTGCACCCGATGGTTGGAGTTTTGTTTCGGCTGACTATTCTAGTCAAGAGTTAAATGTTATTGCATTTGGTTCTAAAGATCCTGTATGGATTGAGGCGTTAAAGAATGGTGAAGACCTACACTCCACGTGTGCTGAGTTAGTCTATGGTGATCAGTGGTTAAATAGTGGTGAAGACGATTGTGCTTATTTTAGTCGTAAGCAAAAGTGCAATTGTCCTTCCCACAAAAAACTAAGAAATAATGTTAAAACTATTAATTTTGGCCTGGCTTATGGCATGGGTCCTCATAAACTTGCAGACACTCTCAACATTTCTGTTGACGATGCTAAATTACTTATTGAAAAGTATTTTACAGCTTTTCCATCAATTAAAGGATTTTTGGAGAAGCTAGGTAATTTTGGTAAGAAATATGGGTATATAAAAACATTTCCTCCTTATAACAGACGTAGATGGTTTACTAACTGGTATCCTAGAATATGGGATAACAAGTCATCATCTATGGAGCTAGGTAGTATTGAACGTGCATCTAAAAACACACCTATACAGGGAGCTAGCGCAGATATGACTAAGAAAGCGTTGATATTGATGCGTAATCATATCAATCAATTTGACCTGCCTGTCAAGCTAGTCATGACTGTGCATGATCAGATAGATACAATATGTAGAAACGATTATTTATCTGATTGGACACACAACATGCAAAGAATGATGGAGGAGGCTGCACTAGAGATAGTAACGAACGGTTTGTTAAAAGCTGAGGTATCAGTTAGTAACTGCTGGGAAAAATAAATAATTATTATGACAAGAAAGAAAGCAATAGAAGTTGTTAAAAATCTAAATAGGACAATAAAGTATATGGGTAAAGATGGGATACAGCCAAAGACTGACCATGAAATATTTAAATTACCAAGACCTAAGAAGTCTGATTTAGTAAAGAAAAGAGATAGTATAATTAAAAAATATAATTTATGAATGTACAAGAACAAGTAGGAGAGTGGTATAAGATACTAGAGCCTATATTTAAAATGGATTACTTCCAAGAGCTAATTAAGCAGCACAGAAATAATGTGACTACGAGTAAGGTGTATCCAGAAAGAGGTAAAACATTTAGAGCTTTTCAAATGTGTCCTCTAGAGTCTGTAAGAGTTGTTATACTAGGACAAGATCCATATCATGATGGTAGTGCAACAGGATTAGCGTTTGCAAATGATGGTGGTAGAGCTAGTCCTAGTTTAAATAATATAATACAGGCAGTAAGGAATGATTTTGGACCTGTAAATGTAGATAAAAGTCTAGAAAGCTGGGCTAAACAAGGTGTGTTGTTGTTAAATACTGCCTTGACTGTTCAGAAAGGTAGAGCTGGGTCACATGTAAATATGTGGATGCCATTTACAAGAGATATTATAACTAGACTGTCTGTAGAAAAGTCAGATCTTATTTGGGTGTTATGGGGTAAGAAGGCACAGGAGTATGAGAGGCATATTATGTATCCATCTGGACATACTATACTTAAGGCGCCTCATCCTGCTGCAGAGTCATACTCTGGTGGTAGAGCTGGTTTCTTTACATGTGGACATTTTAAGAAAATCAATACTAAGTTAGAACAACCTATACAATGGGGAGTTCCACAACAAATGAGAGTAGAGCTATGAGTATAGATAGTATATTAGCATTAACAGAGATAGGTCTTACAGCAGGTATTGGTATTGTTTTTGGTGCTGCATGTACATTTTTATTTACATACAAGAAAACTACAGAGCATTTAGACAGGATACATGAGTTAGAACAAATTATAGATAAAAATAAAATATGGATAAAACACTCGTAAAAGCTTTTATTGCAGAGTGCAAACAAGAGCAAGAATGGAGACAAAGGTGGGAAGACAATCACATTGATTTTAATGATTATTTTAAATACAGTGGTGAGATTGAGCCTACTAAAGTATTAATTAGTCATTACAGTTACAATTTTGATAGTAGATGTAATGAGATAAAAGAAAAATTTATAAAAACAGAGGATTATGAAAAAAATACGAAAAACACAGGTAGCTTCTTTAAAAACACTGAAGCCAACTATTGGGAAGAAACAGATGACGGTGTATGGAGTGATTAAAGCTATATCTAAACCTACAAATAGGAATATAGCTAAAGCTTTAGGTTGGGAGATAAACAGAGTTACAGGTAGAGTGACAGAGCTAGTTAACAAGGGTATGGTAAAAGCAAATGGTACACACAAAGATACACAAACAAACAGAACAGTGACATTATGGGAAGCAGTATAACTATGAATATAAATAAAACAAGAGATGAAGAACAAAAGAAAGCGCTTAACAGCTGGGCACAAGCTGGGTATACCGGTTCTATTATTGCTGGTACTGGTTTTGGGAAATCTAGATGTGGTGTTCTTGCAGTTAGTCATGTTTATAATATTGATAGCGATAGTAAAATCTTAATCCTAGTACCTACAGTACAACTACAAACTCAGTTTGCAGAAGAGTTCACGAAGTGGGGACTAGAAGACTGCCTAGATAACGTTGATATTCTTTGTTATCAAAGTGCGTATAAACTTGTAGGTAATCACTACAGCCTTGTGTTGTGTGATGAGATACATCTAGGCTTGTCGCCGGAGTATCGTAAGTTTTTTGAGAACAATACTTATGATAGACTATTGTGTATGACTGCTACACTACCAGAAGAAATAGAGTATAAACAGCTTTTAGCTACACTTTCACCTACTGTCTATAAAATTACTTTAGATCAGTGTGTAGCTAAGGGCATAGTTTCTCCCTATAACATTTATTGCATGCCTGTGCAATTGACATCGACCGAGAAAGATGAATATAAAAAGATAAACAACTCATTTGTTTACTATAAATACCAGCTTGGACAGTTCAATGCATTTGACGAGGCAAAAAGAATTATGGGGGACAAGAATGCGCATCCTGCAGACAAGAAATGTGCAGTCATGTTTTACAGAGCTATAAGGGAACGTAAAAAGATTGTAGATTTTGCTAGCAATAAAATTACACAGTTTCAGAAACTAGTTCTTAATAACATGGATAGCAAGATACTCGCATTCAGTGGTGCAAATGATTTTACAGATCAGATGTGTGCATCTGTTAGCCCTTTGTCTGCTTCTTATCACTCTAAAGTAACTAAGAAAAAGAGAGAGCAAGCTATAGAAGATTTTAGATCAGGTAAGATAAATGTACTGTGTTCTACTAAAGCTTTGAATCAGGGTCTAGATATACCTGACGCTAACATGGGTGTTATGTGTGGTATTACTAGCAAGTCACTGCCTATGATACAGCGTGTAGGTAGATTGATTAGATTCCAAGAGGGTAAAGTAGGTGAAATTTATATACTTTATGTTGAAAACTCGCAGGAAGAAAAGTGGTTAAAAAATGCTGTAAAATCATTAAATAACGTAAATTGGCTACCCTAAAAATATATAGATATGACAATAGAAATAGACTTAGAATTATTAAAAACAACAAATTTATCTGCTGACGAATACATTGGACTTTATTTGGAACTGAGAAAAGGTTATACTTACCTAGACGAGCTGAACTTAAACATCGATTGGAATAAACTAGAGACTCAAGGATATATAAAAGACAAGGCGGTAACAAGTAAATTTAGAAGTTTGTTTTCTAATAATTTTGACGCTATGTTTGAAGAGTTAATATCTGTATATCCTAGCAAAGTTGATAGTTCTAACGGTGTCAGAGTTCTGCATGCTGTTGATCCTAAAGCTAAATCCAATTTAAAAGCCAAAAACAGATACAAGAAAGTTGTTGGCAATAAATTGCATGTACACAATAGAATAATTAAGCTATTGAAGGTACAATTAAATGTACAACAAGATAACTTGGCGTACTTACAGAATTTAGAAACATGGATTAATAACCATACTTGGGAAAAGTATGAAAACATAAACGAGAATGACAAAAGAACAGTTGCCCAAAGAATTACAAGATCCCTTTAAAGATAGCGGATTTAAGAGCATCAAGACAGCTATTGGTGCTTCGTTACATCAGGTAGAGAATGGTATTAATGGTAGAAGACAGGTTTATCCTACAAAATGGACAAGGTTAAACAGAAACTTACTAGGTGGTTTACAGCCTGGTAAAATGTATGTTATAGCTGGCCGTCCAGGTGTAGGTAAATCTGCATTCAGTAACCAATTGATATTTGATTTACTAGATAATAACAAAAACAAGAAACTACTAGTATTATACTGGAGTTTTGAGATGCCTGGTCATCAGCAAATTATGCGTGCTGGTGCTAAAGGTGTAAACAAACAGGTTAGTGAGCTTCTATCTGTAGAACAAAAGCTAGAGATGGATGCATACGAGAAGTTTAAGAAAGAGGTATTTAAGTATGCACACTACCCTATTTATTTTAACAATATTCCTAGAGATATGGAGTTTGTTAAAAATGCTAACGTTGAGATAACAAATAAAAGGCCGGATCACACAATCATAAATGTATTTGACCACTCTAGACTTATCCTTAGTGATAAAGACAATGAGTTGCAGAAACTAAATGAGGTGTCAAAAGGTTGTATGTGGCTACAAGCTAAAATGGGCACTATAAATATTTTATTGTCTCAGCTAAATCGTAACATTGAGCAAGAACATCGTGCAAAGGCACAGTATCAACCACTGCTGACAGATTTGTTTGGCGGTGACAGTATTGGTCAGGACGCACATGTTGTTATGATGCTACAAAGACCACATGATTTGTATGGCATTACAGATCTATATTGTGGTGAAGATCCTCTTAAGCTACTAGCATGTCACGTTGAGAAAAATCGTGATGGCCTGCTAGGTATGATACCTTATGAGGCAGAGATGTCAACATTTACTATTAACGAAAGAAAATAAATTATGGAAGAAATACCAGTAGTACCAATAATGTTAGCTGTTTTAGGTATAGCTGTAGGTATAGCATATACTCTTACACAGCTAGAAAATTATATAGACAGTAAAAAGAATAATCTAGAAAAAAATTTAAAAGAATATGAGCAAAAGGAACGCAAAAAACAAAGCCAAGCTGGCGCTTCTAAATGAAATAAACGCTATAGACAAAAGACTAAAGAGGTTTAAGAATGACGAAGAAAAAACAACACAGTTAATGTCTAGAAGAGACGCAGTTAGAAGTAAATTAAAAACTAATTAATATGGAATTACCAAAAGAGAAGGTAAAGGCTAGCCGTAAATCGCCTAAAAACATGATAATCTATGGTCCGCCAAAGATTGGCAAGACTACAGTATTATCACAACTTGACAACTGTCTAATCATCGACCTAGAAGATGGTTCAGACATGGTTGATGCTTTAAAGATTAAAGCAAATAATTTAAAAGAACTAGGTGATGTTGGTAGAGCTATTATAACAGCTGGAAAACCATATAAATATGTTGCTATCGACACTATATCTAAACTTGAGGAGTGGTGTGAAGCAGAAGGCAAGAAAATTTATATGAAAACACCTATGGGTAAAAACTTTGAGACTAAAAACCCAGGAATGTCAATATTATCATTGCCAAATGGCGCTGGTTATCTATATTTGCGGATGGCCTACAAAAAGTGGATAGATAGACTAAACCTGTTGGCGGATCATGTTATCTTAGTTGGCCACCTAAAAGACAAAATGCTTGAGAAGAAAGGTAAAGAGGTTGCTGTAAAGGATCTTGACTTAACTGGCAAAATCAAGCAAATCACTTGTGCTAACGCTGATGCTGTTGGTTATATTTACAGAGAAGATGACCAGACTATGGTTAGCTTTAACTCTCTTGATGATATAACTGCTGGCTCACGCTGTGCACATCTAAAGGGCAAGACCATGCCTATGAACTGGTCAGATATATATATAGACTAATAATTAATTAAACGTAAAAAAATGATTGACGTAAGAAAAACACCTGAGCCGGGTAAAACGCCTGCTAAAATTACTGTATCTATGATTGATAATGATCTAAAGAATGGTATCAGCAAAGCAGAAATGGCTGTAAAGTACAACATTAAACCATGGGAGGTAGATGAGATGTTCAAGCATCCATTCTTAAAAGGTAGAAGGCCTAGTAGAAAGAAAGCACTATCTTTTGACTTTGTTGATGATGTATCTACAAAAGAAACTGGTATGATAGAAGCAGTGGAGGCACTACAAGAGGTAGATCCTAATCAAGTAACTCTAGAGCAAGCTATTGACGAAGTTATAGATACAGTAGAAGATGCTAAACAAGAACTGCAAGAAGCAGAGAAAGCTATTGTTGACATGATGAGTCCTACTGAATATGAAACTCCAGAAGAAACTTTATTGAAAGCTGCATCTAATACAATAGATGATTTACATCAAGCAGTAGAAAAATCTGGAGGCGAAGTAATATCTACAGATGATGAAGATGAAATAGAAATGGACGATGATACGTTCGAATTATAATTAATAACCAATAAAATTTTAAAAACATGGCAATACAAAGTAATGCAAGTAATCAAGAAGTTGTAGGTGGAATTAGAACCTACTCAGGTCTAACAAATGTAAGAGTTGTAGCAGTAAATCCTACTATGGCTGAGTTACATGCGATGGACATAAATGTAAAATCAGAACCAAACTATTCAGTGACTATGCCAAATGGTGAATATAATAAAATTGTATTCTGGCTAGCTAACGCAGATGGTAACTTTAAACTAGAGATTCTAATGCAGAACACACCTAGAGTATCACAAACTGGCAAACACCAGTGGATGAATAACGTTGGTCAGTCTACATGGTCTGAAGACGCACCATCGTATGACTGGTGGAAGAAAGAAGGTGAAAGGAAAGCTTATACAGGTGAGGAGACTCTTATAAATTTTGTAAAAGCATGGGCTAACGTAGCGTCTGGTGACAATGTATATTTTGACACTATGCCTGCTATAGCTGCTGGTAACGTTACAGAGATAAAAGCTCTTCTAAAAAGTCTTACTAATAATGAGGTTAGAGTTCTTATTGGTGTAAAAGATGATAAATATCAGCAAGTGTATACTAAATACTTTGGCAGAATAAAGCCACAGCGTGATGATTTATTTATCAAAGCTTTAAATGATGACTATGGTCAGTTTAACGCAGACTTTAACGCAGACCTTAAGTGGGGTCCACACGTATCTTCTGCAGAACTAGTTAAGCCTGACTCTCCTGATACTATCGGTGAAGATGAAGACTGGACGTCACAACCTGCAGCTGTTGGTAGTAACAGCGAAGCAGAGGATTTACCGTTCTAATGCCAATAAATAGCAGAGACAGTAATGATCATTTACACACTGATGTCATACTTAGTAAAATTACTGAGTATGACATTTTTGTGTATTATATACCTGAGTTTAAAAAGTTAGGCAAGAAGTTCCGCAGTAGTTTGCGTGATGATAATTCTCCTACAGTATATATAACCATGTATAATGGTAAATTACTGTACAAAGACTTTGGTAACCCTGATCATACGTTTGATTGTTTTAATTATGTTAAACATAGATTTAATTGTGATTTTATTGATGCTCTGCGAATTATTGATTGTGACTTTAATCTTGGGCTTAGTCCTAAAAAGTCAGAAGTGCAATTTACTATGGGTTATATGGCTTATAGACAAAATAAAACTATTGACTACACAAAAAAACAAGTTATAATTCAAAAGAAAAGGCGACCGTGGACAACAGTAGATGCTAAATTTTGGTCTAAATATTTGGTTAGTAAAAAAATATTAACTAAGTTTGCGGTTGAACCAGTAAGTCATTTTTGGGTTAATGGTAACAGATTTACTTGTAAATCAATTACTTATGCTTTTAAATTCAAAAATCGATATAAAATCTATTCTCCTTATGAAGAAAAGAATAAGTGGTTAAGTAATACTAATAAAAGTGATATACAAGGTTATAACCAACTCCCGAACAAAGGTGAGAGACTTATCATTACTTCTTCCCTCAAAGACGTTATGTGTTTACATTCTGCAGGCTATCATTCGATTGCTATGCAAAGTGAGATGCAAATACCTGATGAGAAATTAATAAGTGAGCTAAAACAAAGATTCAATACAGTAGAAATTTTATATGATAATGATTTTAATAAAGCAGATAATCCGGGCCAGAGAATGGCAAAGAAAATTTGTAACTTATATGGTTTAAAAAACATCTGCATACCAAAAACATTTGAGTCTAAGGATCCATCTGACTTGGTGTCTAAGGAATGTAGTTTTAATGAACTTAAACTTATATTAAATGACACGAGATGAAATTATTGAGAAATTTAGAACACGTAAAGGATTTTTAAAAAAAGGAGCACAGTGGTTAGCAGATAAGTGGGAGGTAGATATAGCTATTATTAGAGATTGTAAAAAACTTGTAACATCAGAAGAGTGGATACAAGAAAGAATGAATAATGATAATGGTCATGAACTTACTACAAGTCAAGCTTTCCAAAAACATTTATTAGACAATGGATTAACAATGGCAGACGTAAAGTCTGTTAAGTTTTGGCAGAACTTTAATGGAGAACAAAGGTATAGTATAGTAACACACAATCAGTGGCATGAACAACCACAGGTAAAAGAGGAGTTACTAGCATACATAAAAAAACGATCAACCAAAGTTCCAAAACTTAAATATAAAAAATCAAAAGATCCTATAGCGTACGAAATATCACTACCAGATATACACTATGGAAAAATAACAGATGAGGGCCCAGAAGCCTTAGAAAAACACTATTTACAAGCAATACAAGATCTACACAGAAAAGCAGACGGTTTAGATATTGAGAGGTTTGTTTTACCTGTAGGTAACGACGGACTTAACTCAGAAGGTATGAGCCGAGCTACAACTAAAGGTACACCTCAACAAGATAGCATGCGTTGGCGTCAGTCTTTTAGAGGATACTGGCATTTAGTTACAAAAGCAATTGACTATCTATCACAGTTTGCCCCTGTAGACGTAATAGTAGTACAGGGTAACCATGACTTTGAGCGTATGTTTTATGTTGGTGAAGTATTAGATGCTTTATATCATAATAATAAAAATGTGACTGTAGACAATAGTTTAGAGTCACGTAAGTATTATGAATATGGTATAAACATGATTATGTTTACACACGGTGACAAAGAAAAACCTCAAGAGCTTCCACTGTTGATTGCCACTGAGCAACCAGAGATGTGGAGCCGATGTAAGGTTAGAGAAGTGCATTGTGGACATAAACATAAAGAAATGCTTAATGAATACATGGGTACTAAGGTTAGGTTTATTCCTAGTATATGTGCTAATGACACTTGGCATAAAACACAAGGATATGTAGGTACACTGCGATGTGGACAGGCATATATATGGAATAAAAATAGAGGATTAGAAGGATATTTACAAACTAATGTTATGAATTATGGCGTGGAAGAGAAAAGCTAAGAAACCAGGTAGGACTAAAGTAAAAAATGCTAAAAAGTCAGTATATGATGGTAAACAATTCCAGTCTAATTTAGAATTGTATTGTTATAAACAACTAGAAGAAGCAAAAATACCAGTAGATTATGAGAAACATACATTTACTATATTTCCTGCTACTGTATACCCACAAGCTTGTTATGAGGGTACAGCTAAAAAGCTATATAACAAAGGATCTAAAATTAGACCTATTACATATACACCTGATTTTGTAGATCCTAGCGGTAAATTTATCATAGAAACAAAAGGATACGCAAATGAGTCTTTTCCATTGAGGTGGAAACTATTTAAGAAACATCTTAAGGATGAAGAACATCGTTATGTCTTGTTTATGCCTAGAAATAAAAAACAAGTAGACGAAGTAGTAGATATTATAAAACAACTATAGATTGAAGGGGGTTAGTAATTAAATTTAATTTAATAATGGCGGTTATACTTTGGGTGCAATTACAGTTCCCCCCTTCTTTCTTTTTTAAAAATTTATTATGGAAAAACCTAAACCAAGAAGAAAAAATAGAAGTCCAAGGTCTTGGAAAATAGTGGGTAAAAAAATTATTGAGTATTTTTTTAGCAACCCACACGCTAATAGTCATGAAGAAATAAGTAAAAAGTTTGATGTAGACAAATCTTCAATACGTAAAATATTAGCTAAAGAATTAAATCGCAGATTTGAACATGCGAAAAAAGTAAGAAATCAATAATCAATTAAATATAAAATTATGAATTACGATCAATGGAAATTAAGTAACCCTATAGATGATGGTTACGGATACTCTATGGTAAGCAACTGTTGTGGTGCAAACTTATATTGTCATGACTTGACAGATGAGTGTGATATTTGTTCACAATGTAAAGAACAATGTGTACCTATAGAAGAATATGAATACGAAGCTGCTAGAAAAGAAGCTTATGCTGAGATGATGGCAGACGGAGAAAGAGACGAGAGATGATAGATAAGGTCACCAGAAAGTCTATGCTTATTAGACCTTCAGGTAGATCTACAGATTTTATTAGTCCAAGCTTTGGTTATGGCTGTTTGTATAACTGTTCTTATTGCTATATGAAAAGACATAAAGATAAAGGTCTTACTATAGCAACTAACACAGGAGATATACTTACAGCTATAAATAACCATGCATACTTTACACCTGTAGATAAACCTAATCAGACACACGCAGAGTACACAACATACGATATAAGCTGCAATGAGGATTTTGCTCTGCATGCAAAACACCATCAGTGGGAAAAGATATTTGAATTCTTTAGAGATCATCCTATTGCTATGGGTAGTTTTGCTACAAAATATGTAAATCCTAAACTAACCTCATTTGATCCGCAAGGTAAAGTGCGTATAAGATATAGTCTTATGCCACAGCACAAGTCAGACCTACATGAACCAAGCACTTCTAAGATTATAAATAGAATAAAAGCTATCGATGCATTTATAGATGCTGGTTATGATGTGCATATAAATTTTAGTCCTGTTATAGTATACGACGGATGGCTAGAAGACTATGCAGATCTGTTTAACATGGTAAACGACTATGTGCAATACAAAGACCAAGTGTTGTCAGAGGTTATATTTCTTACACACAACTTTAAGAAACATGTTGTTAACCTAGCAAGGCACCCTGAGACAGAGATAGATCTGTGGGTTGCTGAGAGACAAGAAACAAAAGTTTCACAGTATGGTGGAGAAAATACTAGATACAAACTCAGTCTAAAATCTGAGTATATAAGACAATTCAAACAATTACATAACCAAATTATACCTTGGAATACAATTAGGTATATATTTTAAATTAAACATGAGAACAGTACAAGATCAACTCTCGAGAATATCAAAGACATTAATATTCTCAGAGCCTTTCTACGGTATCTTCCTTATTGGATTACAAAAAGAATTCACTAAAGATTGTGATACTGCAGGTGTAGGAAAACACGGCATAGGAATGCGGCTTGTTATAAATCCGGATTTCTTTGCAGAGCTTAGTGAGCTACATCAACAAGGTCTGCTAAAACATGAGCTATTACATATAGCTTTTGGGCATCTTATCTTGGCAGATAAATATCCTGATAAAAAGTTATTTAACATAGCTGCAGATATAGAAATTAATCAATATATAGATCGTAACATGCTGCCAGCTGGCGGGCTAACTTTGGATACGTTTAAAGAGCTTAGACTGCCAAGAAAAGCTGGTACGAGTGAGTATTATAAACTGCTGCAGCAAACTATGGATAAAAATGGAAACAGTAGCTGTGATGCATTGCAAGGTATACTAGACCAGATGGATGGCAATAGTCAGTATTGTCATAAGCATTGGAAAGAGGTTACAGAATTACCTGAGGCAGCAAAGAAGCTAGTGCAAAAGCAATATGAGCATCAGATGAAGCAGACTGCAGAAGAGATACAAAAGAAACATGGCACACTACCGGGGGAACTTGCAGAAATTATCGAGAAATTATTTAAGATAGAACCTCCTAAGTTCAATTGGAAACAGTATCTTAAAAGGTTTATTAACAACGCATCTAAAATCTATACTAAAAAACTGCGTAGAAAGTATAACAAAAGATACTCAGGTAATCCAGGCCTCAAGATAAAACATAGAAATCATGTGCTTGTAGGTGTTGATACTTCAGGGTCCGTTAGCAGCAAAGAGCTGGTAGAGTTTATGAATGAGCTAGTACATATGCATAGAACTGGCAATAAAATTACAGTTGCACAGTTTGACACAGAGCTGACTAGTGTAGAGGAGTTTAATCCTAAAAAACATTGGGAAATAAAAGGTAGAGGTGGTACATGCTTTCAGGCTGTTACAGATCACTACAATGACCCTAAGAATAGATACTCTGCTTTTATATGTCTTACTGATGGTGAGGCTCCTAACCCGGACAATTGTCCAAAGAACGCATTGTGGGTGCATAGCTCACGTTCTAGCATCAACGAAGAGTTGACTGGAATTAAAATTCAATTAAATTAATCAATTAAACAATATAATTATGAACCAAGTAAATTTAAACATTGATGAGCTGCAGGACTTTGTAGATCATATTATTACAAACAACCGTGTATTGCAATCACAAGGCAAAAAGCCTGTAGCAGTGGAGGTTGTAGGTGAGTCTGGTATTGGAAAGACTACATCTATTATGGACATGTCTAGGGCCCACAATCTAGACTTTGTAAAACTAAACCTAGCACAGATTGAGGAGTTAGGTGACCTTGTAGGCTTCCCTATAAAACAGTTCCAAATGTGGACTACAAAAAATGGTAAGAAAATAGGTAAGTGGGTTGATGAGGTAGCAGTAAAAGATTATTCTAGTGATGGTTGGAAAACTACAGGTAAAAGCAAGATGTCATACAGTGCACCGGAGTGGATTGCGGACAAAAAAGCCGGTGGTGTTTTGCTTCTTGATGACTGGAACCGTGCTGATGTTAGGTTTATCCAAGCATGTATGGAGTTGGTGGATAGACAGCAATATATATCATGGACTCTTCCTAAAGACTGGCACATTATCTTGACTGCAAATCCTGATAATGGTGACTATATGGTAAACTCTGTTGATGCTGCTCAGAAGACTCGTTACATTACAGCAAACCTTAAGTTTGATATAAATGTATGGGCTAGATGGGCTGAGGAAAATGGCATTGACACTCGTTGTATTAACTTCTTGTTAATGCATCCTGAGCTAGTTACACAAGAGACTAACGCACGTTCTATATCAACGTTCTTTAACGCTATATCAAGTATAAAAGTGTTTGAAGACCAGCTACCGCTAATTCAAATGATTGGTGAGGGTTCTGTTGGCAATGAGTTTGCTTCTATGTTTACGACGTTTATTAATAACAAACTAGACAAACTAGTTACACCAAAGGATATAGTTCTTGGCAAAGAAGAGGAGGTATTACCTAAGTTAACTGAGTGTATAGGTAAGGGTGATAACTACAGAGCTGATATAGCTAGTCTGTTAGCTACTCGTATAGCTAATTTCTCTGTTGCATACTCAAAAACTGACACTGTAACGCCAAAAATGCAAGAGCGTCTCGTTACGCTGTGCACGGGAAGCTATTTTACTAACGATTTAAAGTATCTTGTTGTTAGGACAATATTTAATGGAAATAAAGCGAAGTTTAACCAAATGATGATGAATCCACACATTATCAAAATGACAATTAAATAATTATGGCAAGTAAAAATATACACGACGGAGGATACCCAGACCAAGCATTGGTTGATCTTGGATTTGAAGATGCAGAGGTTATAGGTATGGTCCAAAACAATTTAACTGTAATAGATGTAATATTATCAGAATCTCAAGCTCAATATGACAAAGTAAAAGGACTTTTAGAAACTGAAACAACTAATGATTTAACTACAGTTAAAAAAGCTTTTATATTACCTATGGCTGATGTGTCTACAGATAGACTAAAGTCAGCGCTTAAGGAACATAAAATTACTGTTACTAATGATTATGAGAAAGCTGATTTTATTATACCGCATATTAATTTTTATGACAGCTATGGATCAATAGAAACTATACCGCAAACTAAAATGATGTTTCATTTAAAGAATGGTTATTATTGTAATGATCATAGAACATGTGTAGAAGATTATTATGATGATACAGGAAATAGCGTTATACTAGATAAAAGAAGTCTTGGTGACCGGTATCAGCATAATATAAATTATGATAGTTTACCTTATGACTCTTTTGTATTTAGTAATATGGCTATTCGTATTGCTAATCTAGTAGAAGCCGGTGAGCTACAGGTTGTAGAGACAGATACTATACTTAATCAGTCTGCTAACAGGGTCCCTATGACAGAAGAACTCATGGAGGATCTTAATAAGATGATTAGTGGTTATTCTGCTAGTGAGGAGGAAGTACAAATGGCAGGTAAAATTATACCCACTATTGATCCTACAGGAGAACCATATCTTTTGTATAAGTATTCTAAAGAATTCTTAGGCAATATAGATTACAAGTATAGTAGAAACAAGGATGTTATATATTGGCTACAGAAACACCAGTGTGGTTATTTGTCTCGTATGAATGCTGAAGATGCTATTAAACATTTTGAGCAAGAAGGTATATTAGACTCTAGATGTTTTAGAGCGCTAGAGGTAGAATGCCGCAAGGAGATAGTAATTAGTAACAGAGAATTATATACATTTAAAGTTCAAGTTAAACCCGAGTATAGAAAGTACATGAAGTAACTGAGAAGAGTTGTCCTGTACAGCTCGTGTTTAATTGATTGCATAGAGGGGGAGTGTAATGCTCCCCTGATATGTTTAACCATTAAAAATTAAAAACATGAAGAAGAAAATAGCATTAATAGATGGCGATAGTTTAATCTATTATGAAATGGGTAAGCCCACCCTAGAAGAGGCGCTAGAAAGTCTAGACGGTAGATTGCAACAGATCTTTGAAGAAACTAAAGCAACACACTATATGGGTTTTCTAACAACAGGTAAATGTTTTAGATATGCTGCAGCTAAAACTAAAGCTTATAAAGGTAATAGAAAATATGGAGCCAAGCCTATTATATTTCCTGCTATAAAAGAATATCTTTATCAGCACTGGGGATTTAGATCTGTTAGTCAGCTTGAGGCTGATGATCTTGTTTCTATATTTCACATGGAATTTAACGAAGATATTAATCCTTTTGGTGGTACAGTTATATGTAGTCCTGACAAGGATGTTTTATATCAAAACATTGGTACACATTATAACTATGGTAAAGCAGAAACTGTTGTAGTTGATGAGGTCGAAGCTACAAGATTTTTGTGGAAACAAATGCTTATGGGTGACAGTACTGATGGTATTACAGGTATACCAAAAGTGGGCCCAAAGACTGCGGACAAGTGGCTAGAAGATGTAAATACAGACGAAATGCCTACATTTGTACTACAAAAATATATAGAAAAGTTTGGATATGCCAAAGGAATTAGTAACTTTGCTGAGACCTTTAAGTTGGTATACATACTAAAAAACAAAGAAGATGTGTGGCGTGAAACAGATTGCCAAGAATCAGACCTTAATGTACATTTATTTGAAATTAACAAAACCAAAGAAGAAGACGAATGGGTATAAATTGCAAGGAAGTGATATTTAAACCAAAGGCCCCTTTATATTTTATTATATCTGGTGGGACTTTGAGTATCACTCCACAATATAAAGATGGAAAAATAGTTTCTTTAGCAATGCCTGACAATTACTTTATTACTGTAGGGGACACAATTAAAATTAAAAATGAGCCGTATAAAGTAAATATTATTAATAAAGTAATGCATAATGGTGTGCTTACCTATCATCTTAAAACTGCAGAAAGAACCAAGTCTTCTATTTTTGTTTTACCTATGCTTTCTGGTAACAGAAATTTGTTTTTATATGACAGTCATTTAATAAATGCTTTTATAAAAACAGATACTATAGAAGATCATATAATTTTATTGTACAGCTGGTCGCAAGATCCGTTGTTTGCAAAGTTTGATCTAGCTCTAAAGAAGTTTAGAAATTTTGTTACTTCTTATGATGCAGATCCTAACCATGTAGTTTATATATTTTCTGTTCCTAAAAAACATAGAAAAAACTTTAAACTTTTTAAAGACGGCAAGTATTCTAAACTAAGTGATGAGTATAAACTTAAGATTTTAGACTTTCACAATATGGGTGTAGAATCAGCTCTAGCTAAAATTTTATTTAAATCTAATGAAAGAAAAGTAGAGTTGGAACGAAAATTAGATGCAGAACTTCCTGAAGATTCTGAGTTACTCAGTATTATGGATATAGATAAAGAAACCTTAGACTTAAATTATTATTTATGAAAAAAGAAAAGAAAGATATAAAAATGTCAGTCCCAGAGGGTATGGAGTTTAATACTCCATATTCTTTGAACAGCACACACAGCCATTATTATTATGATTTTGACAGAAATAAAGGAGCACGTCTCTCTTTTGATGAGAAATTAGATATAGAAGTTAAAGCTATAACTGATCTGTTAAAAACTAAAAATAAAGCTTATGGTAACACAGCGCTTAATCCTACTAATATATTTAGTAAGTTAAATGCTACTGAAGCTATATGTGCTAGAATAGATGACAAGTTAGCTAGAATAAGTAACAAAGGAATTAATGATAAGACAGAAGATACTGTCGATGATTTAATTGGTTATTTATTATTGCTTAAAATGTCAATGTGATGTTGGTAGTTATATGGCCATCATAAAAATTAAAGGGGAGCCTTATGGTTCCCCTTTTTCATTTTAGTATCTTTCATATTTTTGTTGTGGGAAGAACTCGACTGCTTTTGTAATTGCGTTTAACCCCGGAGTAAGTTTAAATGTGTAGTAAAATCTTTCTGCTCTATCTCTTTCAGTGTAAGGTTCTTCTCCTGTTATAATATCTGCAGTTTCATCTATAGTGTTACCTGCTAAGTCAGCTATTTGTTTACCTAAACTTAACAATGGTATACCTGTAGCTCTCCCTCCCTCAAAGAATCCTCTTGGATTTGTAAATACTCTAGTTTCTCTAGATGCTCTTTCCATTATATTATGGAATTTTCTACCAAGATATGTTTGTCTAATATCTGTTTTCCCATCTTTATCTTCATCACCACCCAGTGCCGCTAACATCAAGAAAAATGCTAAACTAGCTCTTAGTTCTGTAAGAACAGCTTTAATATTTCCTTGTTTCATTTTTATAAACTCTTGGAATAGCTCTTCTCTAGCATCTTTATCTTTTAATTTCTCTTCAAATTGAGGATTAGTAGCGTTGTTAGCTGCCCATAAATCAAACTTAGCTCTTGCAAAATCTTCTTTTGGTTGTGATAAATTAAAATAGCCAAAGGTAACTACATCAACTCCTATTTTAGCTAGGTCTAAACCAATCGACTTAACATATTCTAATAGGTGTATTTCTGTATCTAGTGCTTCAGGTGCGGTTAAATCTTTAGAGATTCCCATATTACTAAATACACTTGTCCATGTACCTTCATCAAATGTTTCTAGTATATTATTATACTTTGTTTTTCCAAATCTAGCTAGCGCTACACCAGGCAACCAAGACTTGTAGTGCATCATTAATCTTAAAAAGAAATTACTATTGTACAATACTTTATCTTCTGAACTCATTGTACCCTTCACTTTATTCGATATTTCTCTTCCTACATTCCTTAATTTTCTTTGACCCTGGTCCGATAACCCTTCAATGTTAACTTTATATCTATCTACTGCCGCATCTGCTACATTAGTTGTGGTTCCTCTCCATAATGGATTTTCTGTAAGTTCCATTAATTCTACAATGTTTTTAGATCCTTCAGGTAAAAACTCTAATCTTTTTACATTTCCATTTTCATCAACACCCATATTTAAAGCTGTTGCGTATATTGCTATAGCATCTATACCTCTATCAGCTGTAGATAAAAATGCAAACCACTTGTCATTTGTTAAATGTCTTGTTGCATACTGAGCTGACAACCTCTGTGCTCTAGACTCTGCATCATCTTTTTGGTAGTATTCTAAATGTTCTACTAAAGCTCTCATTTTAGGGTCTGCTTTTATAAGTGCTGCTCTAGCTTTGTTTAAATTCTTTTTAGTTATAAAAGATCCTTTAGATGCTTCGTACTGTAAACCAACCATACCAGCTATAAACGCTCCAAATGCTACGGGAGCTTTAAGACCTAATTGTGTGATCGAGTGTAAGTTTTTTAATCCTAATATAGACTTTTGACTACTTAGGCTAATACTTTTACTTCCTATCTTAAGATCTTTAGAGTCTAATTCTGTACCATATATGTATGCATCTACAAATCTTTGATACGTTTTATATAAGTTTTCTGGTTGCTCTGAATATTTTTTATATATGTTTTTAGCGTTAGTTAAAATGTTACCAAAACTATCTGTAGACTCTACCTCAATTGCTTTTTTACTGCTAAGTATAGCTTCCATACCTTGTATTTCTGGTAGAACCTGTGATTTAAGTTGGTAATCTACAGCTGCATTATATAATAACAAAAGCCCTTTACCTAAATCTCTAGTTTTTAATGATGGGTCTATATTACCATTTTTATCTCTTATAGGTCTTATATATAGTTTAGGTATTTGTTTTACTAGTCTCCCTGTATTTTCGTCTCTTATACCATATGTTAAATCATGTTCTCTAATTTGTAAATGTTCTATACCGCTATCAATACCTTCACTTATAGTTCCATTAACATATGCAGACTCAACAAATCCTTTATGAACCTCAGCTGTAAAGTTAGGTCCCAATCTTTCACCATACATTTCTTCTACCTCTTGTACGGTTTTCATATACAAATCATAAAATTCTTTTATTTCTGGTGTGTTTTGTATTTTCTTATAATCCTCACTTATCCATTTTTCTGCTGGCCTCAAAAAGTACTGACCTCCTTTGTTTATTGCAGCTGTATTCATGTGGTTCTTTACATCATGTGCTAGTTCCCATTTTTTTATTTCTCTATTTATTGCTGCTTGATTGTCTTTAAACTTTGCCTGTAAAGCTTTTAGTTTGCCTGCTCTAAACTCTTTGTATTTCTTTTTATAATAATTTTCGTCTATAACTACATTACCATTTTCCAAATTAAACCAAGTATAGTCTCCGCTTTGTAGTGCTTTAGATCTTGCCGCATAAAACTCTTTAGAGAATTTAGATTTAAATGTTCCGTCTTCGTTTAGTATATCATCAAAAGCTTTTATACCACGGTTACCTACAAACGCATCTTGCACTCTTTGTATTTCTTCAGCTTTATTTTTTACTAGTTTACGTTTAGTAAAATTAAGCTCATCCATTATCTCCCATAGATTTCTTAGGTAGGGATTATTTTGTTTAGATAGGTTTACAAAGTTAGAGGTCATCCAATTTACATCAACGTTAAAGCTTTTTATACCCTGTACACCCCTCTCCATTGCCTTGTCGTTTATTCTTTCTAATATCTTACCTTCTACCTGTGTTATTGTTTGTGCTAAAAACCCTGCTAATCTATCTCTTAACACTCTATACTCTTCATACTTCTCTTTATTGGTATTTTTCATGTAATCTACATAATCATGTAGCTCTACAATTGATTGATAGAAAGTCAAATCTTTTAACAACTCATTTAGATCTATGTCTGATAAGTAGTTTGGGTTAGGACTACCATCTTTTAATACATCTATGTTCTCCCCCAATCTTTGGTTTATAGTTTCTATGTCATTTTTTAAAGACTTAACTATATATGCAACATCCTGATCTATTTGTAATACTCTTAGTTGTTTTGTTATCTGCGCCTGTCTTGCTTTCAATGACTCAAAAGTATTACCTGCTTTATATTTTTTAGTCTGTAACTGTCTGTCTACCAACTCTTTACGTGATATTAATTTTTTAATTATTTTATTTATATCATCAAAGTTAGTCATCTCCTCTGCTACGGGTAATTGTTCCAAGAACTCACTGTACTTTGTACCCATTTGTACTACACTAATTTGGTTTGTAATTTTACCATCATTAGTAGTTTTAAATCTTATGTGTATAGGTACAATTCTAGATTGCCTTACCTGTGTAACTCCATAGTTATCTAGTAGGTGGTTTTTATACTGTGATATTTGCATGTCGTAAGTCTGCATCTTAACTGAGTGTGGGTCCTCTACTATTCTATTAGTCATCTTATCTACATATCCAGAATATTTAGATGGTGATATAAATTTGTAATCATATATAGACGCACTACCATCGCTAAATAATGCCATCAAGTCAATGCTTCCCCCGGTATCTTCTGCTCTGTTTACAGTCATCTGCTCAGTTCTTATAACAACTTTACCTTCTGGGTCAATTGCTTTTTGTTGTGCTCTGATCTTAGATATAATGTCTTTTACTCCGTTTTCTAAAACCTGGAATTGTGCTGCAGTAAACAAGGAGTTATTTAATATCTGTTGTCTATTACCTTTTCTGTTTGCATATAGATCTACTAAATCCTGTAACACTTTGTGGCCCATTGTACCAACCATTTTACGCATCTCATTATTATCTAAACGCAACTGCTTCTCTTTACCGCTCAGATCTCTAATCTTACCTCTATTTATTTTATAGAAATGTTTTTTAACTTCGTCAGATACTCTTCCTTTTAAGAACTTACCTGCATAAGGACCACTCTTTTTACCTACATATCTTTCTGTCTCATTACCCTCTTCTACAAACCATGGCTGTTTTAGTCCTGCCTCTTCTAAACTCATAGACTCTGTAGACCAGTTTTCATTTTCTTGATTAAGCTTTTCTAATATAGGCTTAGTTACATCTTTAGGTTCGTTTCTTTTTGTAGGTTCTACCTGATAATACTCACCCTCTATATTTCCTATACCTCTTTCTGTATCTATATAGTCATTAATAGAATCATTCAGTGCAAGAAGCGATGCTTCAGCAAAAGGATCTGATTGCACTCTTCCAAATACCTGTTTTAGAAATTCAAGAACTCTGTCAAACCAAGTTTGTGCTCTAACTATTTTAACAACTGGCTCACCTTTTATATTATTTATTATATGCTTAGCTATAAGTTTACCTATAGCTTCCTGTTTAAGTTTGTTTACATCTCCTTTATATAATTCTTGGTATGTGTCATTCTCAACAACATCTCTGTATACTTTGTAACCTGTTATGTTATTCATCATTGCTTGAAATAGCGGGCTGCCCTCTACTCTTAATAACTCAACTATAAAGTGTGCAGCCTCTTCTGGTAATGTATCTATACCAGATTTATTTGTAGCAACCTGTACAATTTTGTTAACCATGTCTGCTAAAGCAACAGCATTTACAGTCTCTCCTTTACTATTTTTTATACTGTCTACCTCTCTAAGCCTAATACCTAGAGATCTAAAGAACTGATTCATTGCCCTATCAACCTGTCTATCTCTTTCTAGCATTTGTTCTGCTTGCACCTGATGATATATATTATCTACATCAAGGTGCGGTGTAACATCTAGTTTAATAAAATCACCACCTACATCTTTTAATATAAAAGCTCTAACACCTGGATATTGTTTTTCTATAGCATCTTTTATTGCAAATATATCTCTAGATGGAGAAATATTTTTTACAGTTCCGTCTGTTTTAACTAAATCAAATCTTCTTTTTATAGAATTTAATAGTGGACTAGGATCTTTTTTAGATATGTATGTCCCTAAGTTTTCTGTAGCGTGCTTTGTTGTATTGTCGTCAGCTGTAAACACTGGCTGGTTATCTATTATACTTATCATAGGCTCACCATTAGAATCTACTACACCTTCTCCAAACCATTGTCTAAATGTAGGTGTATATGTATTAGCCCATTTTTTTAGAGCAGTTTCTTTATCGTAACCTAATTTAACTATATCTCTAAACAGTTTAGAGTTGTTACCATTTTCTGCAGTAACATTTACTAATTTTCCGTTTTCATTTCTTATTATATTACAAGCCATTATTTACATTTTTTGTCTTCAATAACATCATTTATCTCTTTACCTGTGTTTGCTTTTAGGTCTAGAACAGTATTAACTACTTCTGGTTCTGATGCTGCTATGTCTTCAGATAGATACACTATATTTCTATTTACTACCGTACTATTCTCTCCAGTAGCTTCTATTAAATTATTTTTAACACCTTTTGTAGAATCCGCAATATACAAAGTTTTACCATTTTCTAAAAATTTATTTGCCTTAAACAATTGTGTGTTGTATGTTTTAATCTCCCTGTTACCTACACGTTCTATTCCTTTAGGACTTGTAACTGATATGTATTGGTCTGATCTATTTAATATTACAAACGGGTTTCCGGTTTGCTTAGACAGCTTAACACTGCTTCTGTATACATTAGGAACAACCTTATTATCTGAGTAATAGTTTCTATGAAAATCTTGCCATAAGTTTTCCATATTACCTTTATACAATATGTTACTAGTTCTATCTTCTTTTTTATTTGTTGCAAAGTATTTAGATAAAAACTCTAATGCTTCTGTACCAGGTATAATCTGGAAGAATGAGTTAGGATTAAACTCGTATCCAGATTGTAGTACACTAAATACTATAAGATCTTCTGCAAGCTTTGGATTTATTTCTTTTAGTTCCATAAAAGAATCTGCTAATAGATCTACATCATACGGTTGTAATTTTTTAGTAAATAGTTTTAAACCATCTACAGAACTTTCATTACTCTCTTGAGTATAAACTTGTAACACCGGTGTAAGTTCTTGCATTAATAAGTTTTGTGAATACTGACCAGTTCTCTTAAGGTTGTTTATTCTTCTTGGTAAGCTATTCTCACCTGTAAACAATTCTTTTGTTCGTTCGTGTAATTTTTTGTAGTCCCACGGAGTGCTCTGCACAACTGATGTTGCTAAGAAGTTTTCAAACTTTTTCATTTTGTATATAATGTCTTCTGACTTTACTCTTACATTCTTATCTACATTCTCAAATAGTTTGTTATCTATAAACTCTTTAGCATCTGTTATGTACTCACTTAATTTAAAGTCTGCAAACAATCCATCTGACTCCATAAGTACTTTTGTAAATCCTGCTACAGTTGATGCTCCTTCATCGTTACCATATAATAATTCATCTAGGTTTACAAAACGTCCTTCTTGCTCTAGTGTATTTATAGATTGTACCAGGTACCTTATAGCCATACCGTTGTTTAGCAATGATGTGTCTACACTAGTAGCATCTTTTAAAAGTAATAAGTCCTCTGCTAAACTTTGGTATACTTTAAAATCTTCTAGCACTTGTACTTGTATTTGTTTCTCTACATTACTTAAATCATTTCTACCAAATACACCTCTTCCAATCATACCTCGTAGTAATTCAGCATTAAGATTAGCATTAGAAGCTTGACCTCCATATCTTTTCTTTAGTTCACTGACTATTTCCGTATCTGTTTTTAATGGGTATGGTGCATATAGCGGAGAGTTTAGATTCTTTTCTGATATGTATTCATCTATTATAGGTTGTGACATAAAGTATATTACTTGATCTACAGGAACACCTGATCTAACTAGTAACATGTGTAGTGGTGCATAGTCTATACCTGCATTAATGTCAAATATAAAATCTTCTTTTGTAACATCTACATATCCAGTTACATACTCACCTATAATACTACTTATCTTATTACCATTATTTACATCTCTAACCCTAGATAAAGAGAAAGGCTCAAGACCTTCAAACCTAAATCTAATATCATCATGTTCTGTAAAGTTCCAGTTTAATCCTGGTCTTTGTCCTTTAGCATGTTGTGTAGAACTTGTAGCAACTATACCTATACCACCTAATCCAGAAAATAGTCTGTGAGATGTGTTTATCATATTCTCTAACCCAAACATTTCACTTAATGGTTTCTTAATTCTATTGCCTTCTGAGTCAAAGTTCTTAGGATTTCTTAGAATTGCTACATCTTTTGCTAGGTCTTTAATTTTATATGCTCCTACAGGAGATATTAATTGGTCAAAGCTGGCAGGATGTTCTAATACTTTCTTAATAATTCTTTGTAGTTCATTCTGTAATGCCTTTTTACTTTGTGACTCAATTGACTTGTTAGGGTCAAACTGTACAGATTGTAGTTTTCCTCCTACTCTTGTAGAGTTAAGGAAGTATATATTTAATTTATCAATATCGTAGTCAGATCCTGCTTTACCTACAATTTCAGACGGAACAACAACTGTGTCACCAAATGACTTAGGTAAGAATCCTGCTACTTCTATAAAGTCTACAGAGTTAGGACCCTCAGTTGGTATACGGAATCCTATAAGTTGTAATAACTCAGAGTCTAGATTAGAGTCATTCACATCTACTATACCCTGAAACCTACTAGGTAGGTATACCTGCATAGCAAGTGTCTTAGAGTTAGGATTATTTGGATCCTCTTTCCTATAGAACTTTAATGGTTTTAATTTTACGTCGTCTAAGTCTAGACCTAATTCTCTTGCTCTATCAAAATCTTCTTGCTTTAATGCCTTAAGACTAGCTTCAAATCCTGTAGCTGCTTGTAAAACAAATTGCCCGCCCGGCATTTTTCTCTTAAGTACATTATTGTTTACCAAGGAGAATAATAAGTTTTCTATCTTGTTCTTTTCAAATAACTGTTCTATAAATTTTGTATCACTGTCTAGTAATCTTTCTATAGACTTAACTGTGTGTACAGGATTATCTCTCTTCTTAAACTCTTCTATAAGAACCTTTTTAAACTCTTCTAAATCATTAGACTTAAGTTTGTACATACCAGACTCATCTTTAACAAGTTTAAGTTTGTTTAGTAAACTGTTAAGGTCTTTGCTGACTAATGCATTATTTATCGCATGGTAATCATCTATTACACTTTCTAAGTCTGCATATTCTTCTGCAACATTACCATTGTCATATATATTTATTGGTAGTAAAGATCTTAACTGTGACCCTTCACTAGTCTCCTGTTTTGTTTTAGGTGCAGTTTCTACTTGTATACCTAAATCAGAAAAAGCTAATTCTTGTAATCCAACTACCTCTCCACTTTCATCAACAGACATAGGCTTATACACACTAAAGTCATCAGCTTCTATATAGAAAGGATCATACTCTTGTCCTTCTTTTATACCTCCTACTTTTACTGCAGATTCAAATATCATATAATCAATATCATTATTAATCATATCATTATTTATTGCTTCAAAGTTAGTACCCGGTAATAAACCTGGTATTATTGGGAATAGTGCATACTTGTGGAATGTCATAAGTCTAGAACCATCTATAACTTGTGGTCCAAATAGTTGTGGTTTTATAGGCGGTATTATAGCCATGTCTTCTGGAGCTATAGGTTCACCCTCTACAACTTTTTGATAAAAGTCTTCCTGTGCGGCTGTCCACTTACCTGTTCTATATGTTAAGCTTCTATATGCATCTAATGTAATAAATCCTCCACCATCAAACTCTTCCATGTCAGAGTATGTTCTTCTTACAACATCTAGAAAATCTAATGGCGCTCCCAGTGCAGTAAGAGTATCTATATACTGATCTAAGTATGGTGCTTCTACCTGTACAGCAGCTCTGTTAGACACTCTTAACATGTTAGAATGATCTTTATTAGATAAAGAGTTAGGCATATTAGTATTCATCCACTCTAATATTTCTGGATCGGACGTTGGGTATGTTTTAGTACCACTTATACCAGACGTTCGTTTGAACAAGTCTTGACCATACAATGCAAAGTCTCCTAACAATAGTTTACTCTGTTCTATAATACCAGTCATATATTCATATGTAAATTGTTCACCTATAATTTGAGCAGGCCTTTGACCGGTCAACACAGCACGTTGCATTGCTATGTCCATCAAACTAGAATCTATACCTGCAGGCGCAATATTATATTGAGTCAATGTGTTTGTAGTTTTTTCTACCTCATTTGCTAAGTATGTTTTTAAGTCTTCTACTACATCTTCTCTATTTACAAGCTCTAATATTTTACTCTCACTTAACTTTTTATTGTATTCACTTCTAGGTAAACTAGGAACTATACCTGCAAAAAATCTTAAGTTACCTCCATTATCTTTTAGTTTATCTACACGTCTTAGTTTAGAGTTTCTTCTACTATTAAATTTAGAAGCAACTCTTAACTCATCAGATAAATATCCTTGTAGCCTTGTAAGCATTTCATCTCTTGATAGCGCTAGTGTTGGAGCACTAAACTGTATACCAAACTCTGTCTTTTTATCTGCAGTTCTCAGTAAAGGTATTATACCATTACTAAGCACAGAGTTTACATACATAACTCCTATATCTACAGGACCAGTTCTTGATAAAGGTTTGCCTCTACCAAACTGCTGTTGTACACCTTCTAATACTACTACCTGCATTGTCTCTCCTCTTTCTAGCATAGTATTTAAATAGTGTGAATTAACTAAGTTGTCATGCTTTAAAAGATTTTCTATCTCTACTCTCCCTTTACTACCATTTAGTTTAGATACTAAGACATCAGCATATGTTTTTAAATTAACTCCATGTACAATTTTACCTTCAGGGTTTACATGCTGCGCATCTACCGCTAAAGGATTAGAGCTTGCTTCTATATCAATAAGTGTTCTTAAGTTTCTTTGTATGTTGCCTTTAAATATATCACTAACCGGTTTGTTGTATACTTCCTGTAGTACAAAGTTAACAGCCTCGGACACACCAGAAAACTCTTCTACATATAATGCTGCAAATAGGTCAGGATCTGTAAATTGTATACCTAATCTATCTAGTACCTGCAATGCTTCGTCTGGAGTCTTTCTAGTTGTACCCCAACCTTTAAAGGTTTTTTCCTTAGCACCAACTTTTACTTTTGCTTTCTCATTTAGGATTAACTCTCCGTTTACATCTTTACCTAACCCCCTGTAGTTTTGTATATTATCTTTGAAGTTAGCAGACCACATAAACCTAACTTTATCTTCTACTCTATTTTGATTGCTATCTACTAAAACTCTACTATTATCTCTAGTCATTAGCTGTGTGTAGAATTTATTGTTAGACTGATCAAACTGCATCATAGTCTGTATTATAAGCTTAATTTGATTACTACTTTTATCAGACAAATCTTGATGCATACCTAGCCTGTTCCACGCAGATCGTAGTTCTGGTCGTTTGTTTGCTAACATGTCTAGATTCTTCATAAAGTCTAGAGGATCAGTATTAGCCATTTCTTTATACATAAAGTTCATTATACTACCAAAGTCAACAAGTTTAGGCAAACCGTGCTCATTCATATCCATAACTCGTTTACTATTAGGATCTTTAGGATCTAGTAATCTACTCTTTGGTAATGTAGCAAATAATAGTCTAACTGCTTTTGGTAGATATACACTAGGATCTATCTCATTTTGTGGTTTACCAAACTGTTCTCTAACTCTATCATTTTCATTCTGCTCATCTGTAACTTCTACTTTAAATCTTTCTAAGTATTTTTTATGATCTTCTTTTAACTCTTGCCAGTTATTTTTTATAGCTAACATTGTATTAGTTAGCTTTTCTTCTGCTTGTGGATTAAGCTGTATAGCTTTTCTAAGAGTTCTTTCTATTTCTGTATATACTGTATTACCTATACCAAATCCTCCATACATCAGCTCTGTTATAGGATTACCACCCACAAAGTCATCTAATGTAAACTGGTTGTTTCTTAGCGCTTTGTTAAATAGCAGAACTGTCATACCTTCCATTACATTGTTTTTCATTGTAGCGGTAAGTTTTGATCCCTCATAATACGCCCCTTCTTTTACGTCGTATATAGTAACATCTGTAGTAGGATTACTAAAGTATCCACTATTTATTCTAGACATAAGTGTTTCTACTTGTGATTGGTTGTTCACAAAGAAATTTAGCGCTGCATATATCTTGTCAAATATTCTATCAATAAGACTTTTCTTAACTCTTGACCCTACCTTATAGTTACCATCAGCTAGAACATATTCTCTAAACTCTTCTGCTAACCACTCATCTGCTTCTTTATCACTAAGCTCAGACATTTTTTTAGTGTCTCCCTTAAATGTTTTAGTAGAACCTCTCATACCTCTAACCTCAGCATATAACTGAGCTCTTTCTGCAGGAGACATAAACTTTCTAGTTATAGCATGAAACGCCTCGTGGTATACAATACCAGGTGTAGTAAGTAAATCAGATAATAATATATTACCATCTTTAGTAAACTTACCAAGCCCCTTACCATCTATTAGTCCTCTTATTAGATCTATACCTACTAGTGGGTTACCATTTTTATCTTTAGGCATATTAGCATTAAACCATTCTAACTCTTCGTTTAAGTCAAAAGGAGCTGGTTGTTGCATAGACTCTAAGAAGAATACATCATCAGGATCTTCATTTGATATATCTGAAAATGCTCCTCCAGTCTGCTCTTCTAGTGTAGGCCCTTGTGCTTTAGATGTATTAACTTCTATACGATCTTTATCTTCTATATCAGTATTAACAACCTGAAGAGTTTTTACTTCTCCTGTTTGCGGGTCAACGTAAGTCAAGGTTGAACTCTTTCCAAGTTCTAACTCTGTTGACTGTGTAAAGGGAGAGTCACCTATTTGGTCAGGGTTTGTTTGTTGAGAGTCAGCCTTTTGATTATCACCATTGTCTTTAGTAAACGACTGGTTGTAATGGTTAAGATATATATTCATAAACTGTGGAAACTCTGCCTGATTAACACTCTTAGAAGGATTAAATGCTAGCGGCATGTCAACTCTTACAGGAATATCTTCTAGTTCTCTATTTCTTTCAGATGTTAAGTAGTGTGTATAGTTATCATACTCTACTGTTTCTACACTTAAATCATCTCTTACCAATACTTCTATAAATGGTGTATACTCAGGTGCTACAAATCCTGTTTGCTTTGTTGCTCTTTTTCTATCTAATGCATCTTTTCTAGCTTGTTTATCTTTTTTTAATTGTGTTGCATTAACATTAAAATACAATGTCCTTAAAAAAGATTTATACTCTTCATGTTTATCCTCAAACTTAGCAGGATCTTTTAATTGTTCTAACGTAATACTACCGTTTTCACCAAAGTATATAGTATCATCTTTCATATATATAGCAAACTCTTGCCTTACCCGCTCTTGTGATCTACTACCATACATGATTTGATCTTTAAGTATAGTTGTAAATCCTTTACCACCTAAGTTTATTCCGGCTTCTGTTGCATTCTCTGCAAAATACCTAGACAGGTTATATATATTATTAACTTGGTTTTCACTTAACCTAGAGATCAACCCTGGAACTAAGTTTAGAGAGTTGTTGTATCCTCTGCTAGGTGTTCCAAAATAAACAAACCTGCTTGTAACAATAAATCTATCATTAAATAGAGTCACTTTCTGATTAGGACCCTTAACTCCTTCTGTAGGCAGTGCTAGCTCAAGTTTAAGATCTTTTAAATCTTCTTCTTTATTTACAACTACAAATCTACCACCCTTGTTTATCTTTAGTCTTCCCATTACAGAGCTTTTTACGTCTCCAAAAGATTGACCTTGTGGTATTGGCATTCCTTGAGACTTACTCTTTATATAGAAAAATCTTTCTTGATTATCACTTAGTATTTTATTTCTTTCATTTATAAATGACTCTTGTGCAATACGAACATCTTCTACTAAGTTGCCATTAGCATCTAGATCTACTCTTTTATCACCTTTAAACTCGCCTTTAGAATTAACCGTGCTAGAAGAGTTCATATTAGTATAAGCAAACTCTCCATCTACAAGTATAGGTTGACCGTTAGCATCTACTAGTAATAATTTAATATCCTCAAGAGTTTCATCTCTTTGTACTTCAGATGTTTTTGTTTTTGCTGCTCTTGTAGGATCTACTCTTTCTTTTTGTTCTTGAGTTAACCTATCAAACATCTGCTCCCTCATTACACTTTTGTAACCCTCAGTTTTATCAAGCGTGACAGTAGAGGTTGGCTCTAGATTTTCTAATACTTGTTTTGGAGTAATATTTTCACCAGCTTTTATGTCTAGCTTTTTAGAAGTTGCTGAAAAATCACTTTCTCCTTCTTTTATCGCTTGGAAATATACAGAACCATCTAAACGAGTAATGGCTCTATATTTTATTATTGTTCCATCATCTAAAGTCTGAGTAAAAGTTTCTCTTTTAACAGGAACTTTGTTATCACTATACCTTGGCTTTTCTTTTGTTTTAGTTTCATTAGGAGTTAAATCATCTACATACTTAAAGTTAGACTCATCATCATATCGTCCTGTCTTCTCTGCTTGTGCAATGTCAAAGAATACAATTTTATCTTTCCACTCTGGTCTTATATTATATCTAGTTACAATTTGTAATCTAGCTCCTTTTGTTTTACTGTAGTCAACTATATCATATGTCTTTCTAAAGAATCTAAGCTGACTCATAATATGTTGTAACTCTAACTGCTCTGCTTTAGTAAGTTCTTTACCACTGTCTACTAATGGTTTGTATACATTTCTCCATCTATCTAGTGCAGCACTATGATTACCTGAAGTTTTAGTCCAACCCACATCTGTAAAAGAAGGACTATATCTAGTCTCATACTCAGACAGAGAAGATAGATCTTCTAGTGTTGTAACAGTTTCACCAGAATCTAGCTTTGCTTCTTCTGCAGGATCTAATTGAGTGCTCATTAACCATTGTTGGTATTCATTAAATGTGTCTAGTATTTGCTGCGCTGTATTTGTAGCTATTCTTCTTTGTTGTATTACATCAGAATTTACAGCATCACTAATACCTTGATCTACTTCTGCTTCCATCATATCTATAATGCTTTGTATAGTAGCAAGGTCCTCATTAACTAGACGTAACTGTGCTTGTAAGTAAATTAAATCATCTTGAGTCAAACCTTCTTCAGGGAACATTATAGCTTGACCAGTAGCTGGATCAACCATTTTGTTTATAATTCTTTCTATGTCCTGTCTATGTTGAGTAAGTAGCTCTAATTCTTTTCTAAAATTAGCTAACTCACTATTCATTAAATCTAGATAATCTTTAGATATGTTGTCTTGCCCCGCTAAATCTAAAAAGTCTTGTAATAATTGATTATCTACATCATAGCCACCCTCTTTGTTTTTAGTACCTATTAACTCTGTAAGCTCATTTATGTTAAAGAACCCTGATTCTCCTAGTTGTTTATTAAACTCTTCTAAAGAAGTTAAACCTAACATGTCATCTATAAAACCATATATCTCTTCTCTAGTTGCATTTCTATTTAAAAAGTCTGAAACAATTTGTGGGTTAGTTAAAGCTGTGTGAATTGCTTGTATTCTTAGTGCGTTTTCTTGTAAGGCATTTACACGCTCTGTAAAGTCTTTTAACTGTTGTTTGTATACTTGTTCTTGTATTATTAGCTCAGCTATCATAGACTGCGCCGTAGCTATAGAGAATGCACCTTTCCTACCAATAGAATTTAGATTTACATATGTTCTACCTCTAGTGTCTGATTTAGCATTTCGTATAGCCTTTTTTATATCTCTTACTTGTCTAGCAATGTTTAAAAGCATTTCTTTAGATTGTGCTAAAGCTTCTGTAGCATTTGCTATATCCTCTCCTATACCTTCTTGAATAACAGATGTAACAGCCTCTAGCTGGTTTAACAATAACTCTTGCTCAGTCATTATTTTTATATCAGCTGCTTTTTCTAATATGTTAAAATTAAAGTGATCTAACCCTGTAATGTGATTACCTTGTTTTAATTCTTCTGCTATTAGTTCTAACTCTGCTAGATCATCTGGTGTTTTAACAGCTTTATTATTTAAATCTTTTTGTCTTTGTAGTAACTTAAATGTTTCTTCTTTAGGTAGTTTTACAAGACCCTTTGTGCTTGTATCTTTTACAAGAACTCTATGTCTTCTAGTGTTTCCATTTTTATCTGTATAGTCAAACTCTATTATTTTACCTTTATATTTTCTAGCTAGTCTTTGCTCTTCTGGTGGTAAACTTTTTCTTTCTTCTTCTGTTAGTATATCATTTACTATTTCCTCAAAGCCTTGTATTGTATCTTCAGCAGCAGCAGGATCTATCATTTGTTGTACAAGGTTTAACATTTGATGTCTCTTAGCTCTTATTCTTCTAAGATCTTGCAGCTTCGTAATCATCTCCTCTTTGTTCATTTCATAACCAACAGGATCTTTTTTCTTGTACTCTTCTAGTATCTGTTTTTCCTCTTCTGATATATTAGGTGCGATTCCTTGACTTATAGCTTTTTGTAATTCTGCTAATTCATCTTCTAAACTTTCTATCTTTTCTGTAATCTCTATGTACTCATCTACCTGATCATTCTCTTCATATATTTCTCTTTGTTTTTTAAGAGATTTTAGTTTTAGTATCATTCTGTGTGCAACAAAGGCAGGAGATCCTGGTGTGGTAAACTCTTTTATACCAACTTCTTTTTTTACCGTTTTACCAGTTTCAGAGTTTTCCATTATATCTTTACCTTTAAGACCAAGTTTTTCCATAGTAAACTCTGCAACTCTTTGTAGTATGTTTTGGTTAGCCTGCGAGTCAGACTCCTCTCTATTTACAACTGCCGTTAAGGTAAATCCTCCTTGCTCTTCTAGCTCTTGGATAAGTTTTTGTTCTCTTGCATCTAAGTCTGCAGTAGTAGACAATGCTTGAGCCATCATCTTTTTTGCTTTATCTCCAAGTTTAGTATTATCTAGACTTTCATATATCTTTTTTATTTTTTCTGCTCTTTCTAGGTGTGAGTCTGCAACTTTAGTTTTTCTTTTATTTAAAAACTCTTTACGCTCTTTTTCAGACATGTTTTTTGTCTGTTCTTCATACTTAAACATGGTTTCAAAAGTATCATCATCCATGTTTCTTATATCATTTATAGTATCTGCAACATCCCCATAATACCCTGACCTTAGTCTACTAAATACAAAAGCAAAAAACGCATCATGATCTGCATTTTTATATGCAAAGTCATTATTAGATGCATCAGCATAATCTCTTTTATCTTCTGCGGTAGATATATCATTAAGCATATCAAAGTTTTCCTTTATAGCTTTTAAGGCATCAGGATTTTCATTCATATATTTAACTAAATCCTCTACCTCTTTTCTACTTTCTGCATATTGCTTTAAGTAATCTTTTACACCTCCTGCTCTACCATAAAAGAATCCATATTGTTTTTCCCCTTTTTCATTTGTTTTAACAAAACTAGGTAGCCCTACTGCAGCTAATACAAACCCTAAAAATATTTCTTTTTGCCCTTCAGTACTACTATAAGCATCAGCCATACCGTCATGAATATTATTCATTATACCTCCTATAGCTTCCATTTGGCTTGGGTTCTTGCTAGATGTATACATATCAGATGCTGCATACTGTCCTGCTAGATCTAAAGTTTTTTGACCTCCCTCTTCTACCATACCTTCGTATGCTGCGTATCTACCCCAAGCGCCTTTACCATATATATTTCTATGAGTCCAAGTTCTAAATCCTCCCCAGTCTTGGTGCTTTGCTTTATACACACCCTTATCGTCTTTCATTATCTTACCTTTAAAAGACTTATTAGCTTTCATACCACTACCAAAAATTTTAGGAAAGAGTAACATGTTACTATACCCAACCAAAGCAGCGTTACCTGCAAAGACTCCATTAGATACTTGTGTAGCTATGTTTTTTATTTTTGCCATTTCCTCATTAGTAGGAGGCATTCCTTTATCTTTAATATGTTGCTCAGTTAAACCTTGAACTACACTGTCATAGTTATGTCTAGCTTCTACACCTGCCTCATAAAAAGCACCAGTAAGTAAACGTCTACCTGTAGTTAAACCGTCATATATTCTATCAGCTCTAGATATTTTATTAAGTGCATTTAATGCTGCAGTAGATTTTTGTGCGTATGCAGTATTTCTTAAAGCAGATATTCTTTTAAGTGTGTTAGCAGTTTTAGCTGGTATTATAGCGGTAGCTAACCCTCCAGTTGCATACTCAGCTAAGACAGCTCCGGCAACAAAGGACAATCCTTGAGAAAACTGGTCAGTCCAAAAGTTAGCTGCTCCCGGTCCAATTATAGATTGCCAAAATCCTAAATCTCTTTCTTGTGATGTGTAGTATGCAGGAAATTTTTCATCTAATGATTTGTTAAAGTCGTCTAATGATCTTTGGAAATCATTATTAAAAAATTTATTCCAATTAGATGCTGCAGGACCATTCTCATATAAATCCATCCCTACCTCAGCAAAACCATTTAAAAGACCTATTGTAGATCCTACAACATGTGTACCTATTTTAGGGGCAAGTTTAACACCATAACTGTTCCATAGCTTTTCTCCTAGACCCTGGCCCGACGCTCTTCTGTCATCAACAGAACTATCCATTAATGAGAAAGGACCATCTATTAGTCTATCATACTCTTCAAACTCTCCCTTCTTTAGCTTTGTGTCTATAGGAGCAAAAGATGGATTGTTTATGTATTGTAGCTTTGTTAAAGATTCTAATAAATTACCTTGTATTCCTGGCTCTCTTTGAACAGTATTTATTAAGTTGTTAGCATCTAATGTTTGATCTCCTGGTTGGATTAAATCTGTGTTGTCTAATCCTCCTGTTTCTTTTTTTTCCTTCATATTGGTTTATATTAAAAGTCTAAGTTTGCAGCTTTATTTAAAGACATCTCTAAAATAGTTTTTCTTAATCCAGCAAGTTTGTCTGGTTGTGCTTTTAGTGCTATCCAAGCTGCCTCATTAAATGATCCATCTGCTTTTTGAAATGGTATCTGTTGATTAGTTGTTCCAGAATATACTGTACGCTGACCATTTGAATTAAACGGGAAGTTTTGTAAGTTTACACTAGGATTTAGTAATACATCCAGAATAATTTGATCTTGCATTAACATATCCATTGCAGCAATATCTTCTTGTGTTCCTCCAGCAAATGCAACTTGCTTTGCTGCTAGTGCATTTGTATAATCTGCTACTGTTACATTATCATAACCCTCAGCGTCAAATCGTTGTCTAACATTTTCATCAAAGATAGTTGTATTTAATCCTAATTCATTTCCTAACATATCAGCTACCCATCCGCCTGGCTGTATAACTGTAGGATCTGTTACATAAAAATCTCTAGTGCTACCACCAGAATTGTCCCCATCAAAACCAAAACTTAGTTTCATAGGTATGTTTCTCATTAGATCTCCAGGCTTAACACCTTGAAAGATTAAATTTCCTTCACCCTCTTCAATCCAATCATTAATAGCACCTTCATTTAACATACCGTCAGAAGTTAAACCAGAGCTTAATAATTTTAAATTATTTTTTACAAAGCTAGATGTATTGTTTCTCATCTCTTTACCTTCTTTAGAAGAATCAAAACCAATAAGAGGTTGAGTAGCTATTAAGTCTTCTTCTGCAAATATTTGGAACATTTCATCTCCTGACAATCTTTGATTACCTTTCTTTTCATTACCCTTTTTAGTCATAAAAGTATAGTAAGCATTAGTCATTTTGTAAAGCTCTTCTATATCTTTTTGATTAAAGTTAGTGCCAAGCCTTTTATTAATTTTATTTACACTCATATCTCCTAAATCTTCATCTCCCCAAAGCTCTTCAGCCAACTGGTCTCTCTCACTATCTCCTAAAGCTTTGTGTAGTAAAGGCTCTTGTCTTCTCATAAAGTCTCTAACATTTCTAAACTCACTTAGTTGTTCTAGTGCGTCAACAAGAAAAGTTGTACCACCAACACCTATAGCACCTGGTACAGCTCCAACAACAGCAAAAGGAGCTCCTGCAACAGCACCAGTACCAGCACCAATAGCTGTGTTTGTTAATAGTCTACCCCAATCAGTATCGCCACCAGAGTTACCATATGTTAAATATTGTGTCAATGCAAATAGTTTTTGACCATCTTCACCAAACTCATCAAACCTTCCTTCAAGTTTTAAGAACTTATCGTATGCACGTTTTCCTTCTACTCCATTTTCGTCTGCAGCTTTCTTAAGTTGCATTTTAATAATCTCATTATTGTTTTTAATGTTATTACTAATTTTATCTCTATCTTCTTGAGTAAGATCTGAGTTTTCTAATTGTTTTACTAGTGCCAAGTTTTCAGCATTTAATCCTTTTACCTTATCATCAAACTGATCAAACCTTGTGCTAACTTGAGTACTTTCTGAACTTAAGAAGGCTAGTCCATTCTTTAATCCTAATGCACCGCCACCACCGCCGCCGCCAGATGCAGTACCAGTTACTTTGTTAAATTCTTGCTGTTGTGCAACTTCTTTAAAATCTTCTAATATAGCATTTTTAGCAAGCCTAGTTCTTTCTTCTATAGGCAGTGTTTGTGGTAAATCTATTTCTACTAATTTTCTAAACTCTTGTGCCCCTTCATGCGTGTCTGATATATACTGCTCAACCATCATGTTAGCTATTTTGTTAGTCTTACCTCTACCAATTCCCATCCAGTTACCTCTTTGATCTGCAGGTATCTTACCTATCATTCTTTCTTTTCTAGTTCTATAGTCTAGCATTTTTTCAGCCATAGGCTCATATATATTAGTTATATATGTATCAGTTTCTCCATCGTAAAAATAAGACTCGTGTGTCTTTCTCATTTCTGACCCAAAATCAATCATAGGTATACCGTTGAGTTTAGCTTCTCTTATAGCTTGTATTTCAGCCTGCCTAACCTTAAACGACTCATTAGCTGCAAGAAGGCCTGCATCTGTGCTAACTAAGTTTGTAGCATCTTGCATTACAAGTGTAGAGTTTTCCCAGTCCCCTCTATCTATATGCTTTTTGAGCATATTCTTAACCTCTCCTTTTACACGTTCGCCATGAACTTTGTCTCCATCTAAAAGTTGCATTTGGGATAAAGTTCTATCTATAAGATCTTTAGACTGTTTATTCTGGTCATACCTTTGTGACAATAGCATTGCAATCTGTGGCTGTTTGTTGTCCACATACATACTTTGAAAAGGTCTTAGTTCATACCTACTATATTTATTTGCCATATTTATTTCTTTTTTTCTTCATGCTTCTATAACCACCCCTTCTAGCTGTAGTTGTAGTTTCTGTTGATTCCTCTGTACCCGTAGTGGTTGAGTTGTTTGTAATACCTGCTTGGGCATCTAAAAATCTTTGCATTGTGCCTCTCTGCCCATCTATAGCTGCCGTAAGATTATCTTGAGCTTCATTCATTTTTCTATCTCTATGTAATGTAGCTAAAGTGTCAATACCATACTGTACTGCCATTAATTTCCTATCTTTAGTTGCAGCATCAGCAGCCCTATTAAACTCGTCAACATACATTTTATTTCTAGTATTTTCAACCTCTGCCTTTTGTTGAGAACTAACATTAAATTTACTAGCATCAAGAGCTGCTTGTGAGTTAAATACTTTTCTTTTATTATCCATCATCGCCTCTTGATTAGCTATTGCAATATTTGCTTTAGCCTCTTGTGCTTTTATTTCTCTATCTCCTTGTTGTTTTTGTGCATAAGCTGCCATTTTATTTGACATACTAGCAGGACCTCCACCAGACGTTTCAATATATTTTTGCATAGCAGTTGCGTCATTTGCATTACGTGCTATCTGATCATTAAAGTCAACTCTATCTAAATGTTGTTTAGCAACTCTTTCTGCCTTAACAACACCAGGAGTTGTAAGATCTGGGCTTTCCATATAATCAGGGTTATCCATAAATGCTGAAACAGCAGGTATCATGGCACCTAGACCTATTGCAGTTCCTAAAAAGTCTTTCTTTTTCTTTGTTGGTACTGGCTCTGGATCTATATCTGTACCTGAGCCGTCATCTATTTCTGGCTCATCCCCTGGATCTTCTGGCTCTACTGGATCTGGTTCTGGGTCGTCTTTTGGCTTGTAAGCTGTTCTAAATGTCTGTTCTCCAAACAAACCATCTTCATCAATCTTATTGTCTGGATTTAGTTTGTTCCATTCTTGTTGATACCTCAATACATTCTTTTTACTATTCATATCAGCAAAGCTAGTAATACCCGCATTTTGTAAAACCTCAGCATTTACATTACCAAACCAAGCATCTCCTGCACCTTGACCTTTTATAAGATCTCTAAATGCTTTATCATCTTTATCTGCATACATCTGCACCCCATTAACTACAAGACCTGGTTGATAATCAGCAACTGTACCAAGTTCACCTTCTAAATCACCATAAGTTTCATAAGATGCTACAGGGTATCTACCTTCTTTAGGACCACCTTCATCATACTGCATTACACCACCAAGCTCCGCCATCTGTACTTTGTTAGGATCTCTACCAGCTTTCTTCTCTTGCATTCTAGCTAAATAGTCTATATCTTCCTGAGTACCACCCATAGCTAATATATTTTTATGAAGCTGCGCATAAGGAACTCCACCTTCTTTTAAATGGTCGGAAAAAAAGTAGTCTTTTAATCCACCTTTTTTCATAGTAACTTGGTCCATAGTTTCTCCGCCCTCTACTTCTGTTTGTGGATCTACCATTATACCCCCATCATCATGACTTTGACCTATAAACTCTACAGCATCTGTTCCAGGTATTTGTGCTGCCATTCCTCCAGGTAATTGTTGCATACCGCCCATGTTATATTTATACATATGCATACCACCATGACGCATTCTTTTTTTATTTTCTAATCTTTGTAATATTCTATTTCTCATATTATATATTTTTATGCCATTTTAAAACCATATCTAGGGATACCCATTCTCATACCACCATTTCTAGCCACAACGTTTCTACCTAAGTCATATCCTGAATATGTTTTTTGCTCTAACTCTCCAGCTCTTGCCTGTGCCATTGCAGAAGAAACTTGCTCAGTAACCTTTTTATTATAGTCTGCAACTTTTTTCTTTCTTATTCTAGCTAATCTATCTGCTTCTTTTTTAGCTTTTTTAGTTGCAAAAAATTGTTTACCTGCTCCATATATAGCCCCTACACCTGCACCAACTGCTGTACCTACAGGTCCTAAGAAAGATCCTATACTAGCACCTGTACCTGCCGATGACAATATTGCTCCTGAATACTCCCCAAAGTTAGACTTAGTAGGATCATTATCATCTGACAACATTTTAATACCTGTACCAGCAATAGATGCAATAGTCCCAATACCAGCTCCTGATGTAGCAAACTTAGCAAATCCACTAGTACCTGCTGCCCCTGCTCCACCTACGCCTGCAAATTTACCAGCACCTTGTTTAACAACTTCTTTACCAACCTCTGCTCCAGCCTGTGTAGCACCTGTCTTAACAGCTTCACTACCTAATGTTTGTACTGGGGCTGTTACACCTGGAGGGGTTATCCCTGGTGTTGTACCACCAAAAGAACTTAATATACTTGACGATCCGCCTGTGCTTCCACTTAAACTTAGTTCTGCTCCTTTTTGAACTGTTTGATCAGCTAGTATTTTACTAACCTCTTCTGCACTTTGTTGTCTAGCTAAATTACCAAACTGTTCTCCTGCTATAGACTGTGCTGCTTTTTCAGCTGCCAGTTTTTGTGCTTTATTACTTGCTATATTTGATCCTATTTCTGAGAATTTTTCATAGGCTTGTTTTCCTTGCTGAAGTAAAGCTTCTCCCTTTTGAAACTTTTGTTCCTCTTCTGCTGCAGCTGCAGCAATACTTTGCTGGTCTGCCTGATCTTGAGCTGCTAAGTCAGATGCAGTTTGTTCACTAGTTGCCATAGCATCTTTTTTAGCTTGCTCTAATTGATCAAGTTTAGATTTTAAAATATTAGGATCGCTTTCTTGGAAAACAATATTAGCTGTAGAATTCATTGCAGACTGTCCTGCACCTGCCACAGTATTATCATTGTACATTCCTGCAGCGGCATATTTTTTAATTTTATATTTGGATTTGTAACTTCTTTTCTTATTCTTTTTCTTCATATTATCTATGCATTTTACGTACAGCCGTAGAAGTGCCGTACAAATTTAAGGAATTATTTGAAATATTGTTATAGATTAATCGTATTCCTACCCATTTATCTATAAATTTTCTTTGTAAGTTCCAATTTTTAGTTAAATCTAGGTATGCAGCATTAACAGTTTTACTCATACCATTATATATAAACATATTTTGTACATTAGAAGTCGTTACAGTTCCAACGTTAGTTCCTCCTGTAACATTAATGTTAGTAGACATATAGTAATTATTTGTATTAAGAGCGGCAGCAGCCATGTCTCTAAATCTATTTACTTTCCAGTTATTACCTATACGTCTAGTATTTATTAAATACTCTAAATTATTTTCTCCAGAGATCTGGAATGTATTGTATACAAAAAATGATGTAAATCCATTTTCTAACACACTTATATTTTCTTGGTTAATTGTTTCTAAGGTATAACCAAAAGAACTCAATAAGGTGTCTTCTGTTTTATATTCATTGTGTATAAACTCAATTGCAAAATCATAGTAATCAACAGTTGTTAACCACTCTTCTTGAGTTATATTACCTGTAACATCTTTCCATTCTTGGTAGTATATACCATGAGCTTCTGTTGAGTTGTGTTTCCATATACCAGCATTACCAAAAGTTGTTCCTAAGTGGCTCGTAACATTAGTACCAGCAGCCCACACAGGTCTTGGATATTTGTCTGTTAAAGAATAAAACTCTGTAGATGTATTAAAATATATATAAGGAATATAGTCATGGAAACTACCCCATATACCTAACTCAGGATAATATGATATAGTAAATCCTCCACAATTAAAAAAGCTACTACTGCATGTAAACTCAATAGTTCTCCAGCCACATCCTCCGCCTTTTAGTGGACCCCAAACTTCATACCTACATATTTGTGAATTAAATCTAATTTTACCTTCTGGATATGCAGGACAAGGTTGCACACCTGTTCCTGATGCTTCCCAACCATCTATAAATTTTTGTGTTGGTGTAAACTCTCTTTTAGTTAGTATGATACGTTTAAATTTAGGATCGTATATAGCATGATAACCAAACCCTATTATAGGATTATCTAAAACACAAGCAGCATTTAAGCCATAGTTGTCTAACTCAAAATTTAAATTATCTTTAAACCACTCATCCATACCTATAGCGCTTATTTCTAATATACTGTCCTTCATCATAAAGACTTTATTAGAAGCAGCATCTACAAAGAAATATCCATACCTTGTAGTTATAGCAGCGTAATGAGATTGTGTTCCACCAAAACCTCCATCTGTTTGTATTAACTCATTTGGTTCTTGTGCAAATATATCTCCACTTCCTATAAAAGCTTCACTACCATCTTTCATTTGCATTTGTTGCTTACCTTGTGCAGCAAATAAACTTTCTTCCATGTGGAAGTATAATAAATTATTAAACGATGATAACTTCCATAAGTCTCCTCTATTTTTAGGTAAGTCTTTAAATTGATTAGCTAAGAATATTCTATAATTATCTATTAAACTTGTAGTGTCATGCTTAGCACTTCTGTGTACTCTAGTAGCAAAATCATCTTGTATTACATCTCTAACTGGTAGTGGGAATGCAGGTCTTATACTATTTAATTCAGAGTAATTATCATTGTACTTTATATTATCAAAATGATGAAAATCTTTAGTACCAGACTCTCTAAGTATTAATTTAGATACACTATTTGGAAAATATAAACTATCATCAGAATCACTATATCTAAAGTTAATATTATCAGTACTTTCTACTATATGATAATGTATTGCTCTCATAGGAACAGATGATGATACATCATTACTAGGCTTTAATGTAGGAGTAATACCATGTCTACATATATGTGCGTCTCCGCCATAAATGCCTTCAGGATGAGTATCTATTGTATTACCACTTCCTTGCATAGTCCCATCTTTATCAAATACATACTCTTGTAGCTCAGCGCCTAAAACCTCAAACCCAGTCCACACTAATTCTTGATTATCAATAGATTTATATACATCTGTTTTATAAGCTTTTAAATTAACCATTGCAGACATACTTCTATATTTATGACTGTGTGTTCCTGTCCCATTAAAATTACCTGCAGCATCTAAAGTAGTTGTTAATATGTGCCAACCATCATGAGGTCTACCATAATGACCATTTTCTAATTCAGGTGCACCAGCTCCATACGTATCAAAGAAGTACCCAATAGTGTTACTATAAGGCATACTTCTAACTTTATATGCGCTTATTGCATGGTTATCCATAAGTCTAAAAGTAATAGCACTTTCTCCAAACTCATTAAATAGTTTACCACCAAACCCTAAAGCATCTCCTTTAAATATAGTATCACCTAATATATATGTTTTAGCTTTTTGTCCTAACAATCTAGGTTGTGTTCTTGCTGACGGTGTTACATATTCACACCCCATAAAAACAGCTGTAGCTACATCTTGTGGATAACAGTTCTGATCTGCATCCCAACCCCATATTTCTTTTACTTTAACAGTATCACTAGTACTATTAGGATCATTCATCAACCGTGTATTCATTCTTTTATCTTGTTGCGTAGCTGATCCATTCCAAGCTAAATTATGAACATAGTATTGTATATCTATATGTGTTGCTGCAGCTAAACTATTCTTAGTTCTTTGTAAATAAAAATCATGAAAAGAAAATACATTCATACCTCTTTCATCTTCTACAATAGGTCCTACAGGATCATTTGTTCCATTTTCACTATAGTAAGGCATTATAGGATACCTTGTCCATGTGTCTGCATATGGATGCATATCATAAAAAGGTTCTGGTGTAGTTTGCAATGTTTGCATTGCATGTAATGCCTGATTTAACGAACCACTTGATGTTGCTTCTTCGCACACACCAAGTAAAGCTCTTCTATACATAGCTGGTATTATTATTTGCTGCCCTAAAATAGTACGATCAGAATGTTTTCTTTTAGCATAGTATACTCTAAATCCTTGAACTTTATCTGCAATTGATTGTGGTATTTTAATATCTTCTAAATCAAATCCTAATCTTTGCACATCATGATTTATTTGAGCGTCGTGTAAATCATCTGTATCAACACCCAAAGCTAAACTTTTCATTTCTATTTCAAAAACAGAAAAACATGGTATAGTATCACCAAATTGAACACACTGAGTTTGACTAGCATAACAATTTATTTGACTAGGTGTAGCTGCATCATATGCTACACCTCCTGATGAATTTTTTTTAGTTTCTAACCACACTTGATCTCCAGGCTGTAGCTCTACCCATCCACCACCACAAGCTCCAGGAGCATTACCTCCACCTCCAAATAAATTAAAATTAGTACCCGGAAAGTCCCAAGTAGCATCTGTTTGAGCTCCCCCACAAGAACCTCCACTACTAAAAGGCGATGCACTGTTTGTGTCATCGGTAATAGTCCAATTACCTACATTGTTTCCATTACAATCTAATGCTGAAGTTCTAACTCTAGTTCTAAAAGATTTTGTTGTCCACCCTGTATTTTGCTCCCACCATTGAACAAATTTAACTCTTATCCTCATAGGAGAGTCTGCAGTAAATGTATCAGTACTCCAACACGCTAAAGCGTCTGCAGTATTATTAGAATTAGGAACTGATCCTGAACCATTTAAATTTGTAAATCTTTGTTTTTTCCAAGATGAAGAACTAAGATTACCTAAATAATTACCAGTTGTATCATACACAGTTAAAACAGTATCATGCAATACAAAGTTACTTTGTGTACCAGCTGTTTTAGCAGTTCTACATTTTTTATCATCTAATATAGTCTTCATCCTTTTGTTTCTGTTAGACGGAAAGTGATGATGTCTAACATTTTCATTAACCAAAGTTGATATTTGTCCGTTGTTCCCAGCAGCGTGTGCATCCCAAACTTGATAGTTTTCTGTATCAGGATAAAACTCTGTAGCGTTTTCCCAATAGTTCATTCCCATATATAGTAGAGCGTTATATGGATTTGGAGATGTTGGACCACTTATAGAGTCTACAGTAGAATCTATCCAGTGAAACCTTTTAGAAAACTCTGGACTAACTTTATGAATATCGTCCCATAAACCTCCAAACTGATTAGCACTTAAAGTGTCTACAGGTTCTTTCTCAAACCCTAAAGCTTCTCTACCTGGTATATGATATGCGTAAGACATACTACCATCATTCATAACAAATGCAATATAAAATGCATATATCTCATCTCTCATGTACCCTCTACGACTAAATAGATTAGGAACATATCTGTAAGATTGTGTATGCGGTGTGTCTATAACAGGGCCTGGATTACCAATACTACCACCATAAGAATTTACAGGGTAAAAACCCCATCCAGATTCTAGGTTATCTACTGACGCTATAAACATATCAAAGTCTGGTATTCTATCTACCCTTGCTCTTAGCTTTATATTATTTGCATACTTTTGATACCCAACATCTTTAGTTCCTGTAGTGTTACCTATATATAAAATATTATCTAATTGTTGTATAGTCTTTGCTGTGTCGTAAGATACAGTATCTATTATAACTTCTGATGGAGATCCAGTAGATTGTGTTTCTAATCCACTATATACAATACTTGTAGTTGACGTTGTAAATACCATATCATTTAACCTAAACGCCTCTTGCGCATCTCCTTTGCTTCTTATTATTACAGGTCTTAAATATTTATAGTTTTTATTTAAATTTGATATTTCCCACTTAATAGCCTTAGTAGTTTGACTACCTTCCTTAGCCCCATCTTTTTTATTTGTAGGTAATGTATAGTCGTATTCGTCAACAATAGGAACAGGATTAGAAACTGTTAAAAAGTTTGTAGCTACAAGATCATCATCAACATATGCTAGTGCTAAATAGTATACACCAGTTAACAATCCTCCTCCTTCAATAACACAGTTTTGATGTGTGCCTTGGTCATCTATATTTATATGTGGAATAGATCCTGAATAAGGAAATAGATTTAACATATCTATATGTTGTATTTGTGCTGGACCTAAACCATACAGCATATTAACATTTACACCTGCTAAAGTTCCGTTACCACTTTCTCTAAGCTGTCTATCTACATTAAAAGCTCTAGGAGGATTTAAATCGTCTGTCCAATATACTAAAAGATCTCCTTTAGAGTCAATTTTAAAAGTACCGTTAATAGGGTTACTTTCTCTAAACCCTAAGTCATTAGTTATCCATTGTGTAGGATTACCTGCTGGACCTAAAGAAGGATTAAATATAGGATAGTAAACACCTTTTTCCCATAGCCCTATTTCAGATCTAGGGGGATTACCCGTAGTAGCTATACTCTGTACAACGTTAACAACAAATAGAATAGCTCTATCATCATCAACCTCTATAACCCCAATAACCTTATCACTTTGAGCTCCTCTACTAGGGTTTGTTCCTAAGAACCCATCTAATACAGTACCACCTTCATTACTAACTGACCCATCTTTTAAGTTTAAAACCATATTATGTGCGTGTCTCCACGTACCTTCTGGTTGATCAATGTGTCCAGTATCTTTAAATAAACCTTTTATAAATCTTTTTTCTGCCATTAGCCTCTATATAAATCTTCTCTTGTATTTAATTGTTCAAAACCTAAATCATGTCTGTTAATGTTTGGTATCATTCTTACCCATTGATTCATGTAAGACTCGTATTTATCTATGTCTGGATAATTAGCTGCATTTCTAGCTTGTGTGCAGTAGTATTTCCATTTAGAATCTGCAAAATTATAATCTATACCATTGTTTTTAAACCTTGGTGTGCTTAATAATATTTGCTTATATATGTACCAAAACAAAGCTTCTTGATAACTAATGTCTTGTGGTACTAATGGAAAACATTCTTCGTCTGTAGGAAAAGCCATATAGCTTATACAAATTTTACCAGTCTCAAAAGAAGTTTTTATATAGTCACAATCTACAATATAGGTTTCTTCATAGTGCGTATTCTCATTAACACAATCATCACAATGCATGCTTCTGTGGAAAGTAGCAGCACCATATTGTAAAGGTTGTAGTTGATTACTATCTTTAAAATAAATATTTTCTAAAACAACAATTCTATTATTTATTTCATTTAATGCTACTGTAGTACTAGAATATTCTAAACCATCAGCTTGCGCATCAATTATATTTTGTTGTAATTCTTTTACCTTAGTTAATAAAGTATCTAACTCTTGTTTTGTTTTTGGTGATACAGAATTATTTATTGCTACTTGATTTATGTAATATAAATCTGTAGGCATTAGAGCTTTGTGGTCTTTAACCTCTAACACACATTGTTTTTGACACAACTGTGCAGCTGCTCCAATGTGCTCTAAAGCTTCTCCTATCCACTCTATAGCATCATCTATCCAGTTATCTCTATCAGGTTTAAGATCTCTAAATATTTTTCTAATTACTGTTTTGCTTGATATTGTTTTATATATACTCATTATTCAAATATGTTTGGTATTGCAGGCTCTAAAAATCCTCCTGTTTTATATGCATTAGGACCACAAGGCCCTCCATCTCTACACTTCCATTTTTTTAATGATAAGCTTAATCTATCCTTACCTGTATTATTGCTCTTCTTTTGTCTCTTACGCATACCCCTCATTCTAGCACAAAAAGATTTTTTTCTAGCTTTTCTTTTACCTTTAGGGTTATCTTCAGTTACAGGCGCTTTTATGTTTTGACCTTTAGCTTTTAATGATGCACGTCCTTTTGCATTTAAACCTCCTGTAGGATTCTGACCCTCTTTTCTAGTCCAAGCTCCTCCATCTTTTTTACTAGACTTTTCTATAGCTTCATCAGATACAGTTCCTTTTCCAGGTCTAGATGTACCACTTTTCTTTCTTTTGTTCATGTAGTACCATAAACCTTTTCTAGCTTTTTTACCGTCTCTTGTTATGTGATATTTACTCATAGCTTTAATCTTCAAATAATAGTGGTGTAGGTCCTTCTAAGAATCCGCCCATTTCTTTTTTCTTTATAGGCTTACAGATGTCTTTTTTATTCTTAGCATCGTAACCTGCATAGTAATAACCTTTCCAACACGCTTTACCATCAGATCCTTTTCTCTTTCCTCCTTTCTTAAGCATCATTTGATCTGTTTTATCTGCATACTTTACATCTTTAGTTTTCTTACCTCTATTATAGTTCACAGTTTTTATTTTTATTTTACCTTTATTTTTACCAAATCTAACTTTACGTTGTGTACGCTTTGTCATTTGATTTCCATCATCAAAAACAATTTTTTCTTTACGTTTAGTTTCTTCTCCCTCTTTGTTTACTTTAGATTTAAATCTTCTTGACCAAATGTTTTTATCATTATATTTAATGTTTTCAGGGTCACGACCTAGATACTGTTTGTTGTACTGATCAACTTTTTCTTTAGTAGTAGTTGTCCCTCTTCTATTTGTTTTAACTACTTTTTTAGATCTAGCATCTTTAACATACCCCTTAGTAACTTTTCTTTTTCTTTTTTTATCAGACATGTTATTGTTTTTTAAATTTTAAATAAGCTAAGTCATCTTCTTTTAAAAGATTAATTAACTTTTCTTTGTTTCCTTTTATACCTCGTGTAGCATCAAATCTATATACAGATTTATTAGGTACTTTACACTTACCTTTTCTCCAGTAATACCTACAATAAAACTCATCAGTATGATAGATATGCCATTTAGTTCCAAGTTCTGTTATAGGATCATATAAAGCTTTACCATCATCTAATAGTTCTTTTTTATATTTATTACTTTCACCCCAATCTATTCTAGGAGATCTAGGGTCTCTGTCTCTCCTAGTAATAGATAAGGTTGATAAATTATTTCCCATATTAAACTCTTTACCGTCTAAAATATAATCCATTATCATAATGTTAAACTCGTGACATATATTAGTAAATAGTTCCTTGTCTATGTCTCCGTTTACTTTACAGTAATCTTCATATATTTCTTTTAAATTGTGCATTATTTTCTACCGCCTCTTCTTCTGTACCCCATTTTGTAACCTCCTTTTTTATATTTAGGACCACTCATCAAAACTTCATTACCAACAGGAGCTTTTTTCCTATTATATGTTGTTCCTTGATTTGCATGTTGCTCTTTAGTTTTTGGCGTAGTGCTTGTCTTTTGTTTTTGTTTAATTGGAGTTTCGTCCTTTTTCTTTTCTTTTCCTTTATCTCCTTGTAATTCTTTTTTTCTTTCCTCTTCCGTTTGTTTTTTCTTCATTTCTTCTTTTAGTCCGGTATGATATTTTTTACCTTTCCAAGTAAATACACCACCCTTACCTCCGTGAGAATCACGAGCTGTTCTAAATGCTTTACTAAAAGACATGTCATTAGTTACACCATGATTAGTAACTTTTTTAGTTTCTGTTTTTTTCTCTTCAGTTTTTGGTTTATTATCTGTATTCGTCTTAGGTGTAGTATCTTTTTTAACTGGTGCCGGCTTAACAGAAGAGCTTTCAGATTTATTTAACTTGTCTAATTTATCTTGAGTTAATTTATCTTGAGCTGCTTTTCTTCTAGTTCTTAAATCTGATCTTTCAGATCTTTGTTTAGCCCTCATATCTTTTCTTGCTGTTCTTCTAGCTTGTCTTTCTTGCTTTCTAAATGTTCTAGAAGCTCTTCTTGTAGCTCTTCTATCCATTCTTCTTTCAGATCTAGTCATTCCTGTTTCTTCTCCTGCATCATTTATCTTGTCTCTTCTCTTTAGCCTAGAAGTTCTTTTTAATGTTCTAACAGCTTCTCTATCTGCTTTTCTATCTGAACGTCTATTTCTACGAGCCTCTCTTCTCTCTTCTCTTTGTTTTTTTCTTAACTCCCTCATAGAAAGGTTTTCATCTTCTCCTCCATTTTCTTTCTTTACTCCACCTTTTTTATACGTCATCATTTTTTTACCACCCATTCCTTTTTTTGACTTCTTTCTTTTACCTCCTTTTTTAGCTGTAAACTCTGCTGGGTTTTGTTGAGCCATAGGTTGTTGCATAAAAGGTTGTTCAATTGGTGGTTCTATAAAAGAAGCTGCTGGAGGAGTAGTTTGTTGCATACCTCCCATATTGTAGCCCATTTTTTTCTTACCTCCCATACCATAACTCATCATTTTTTTCTTACCTCCTTTTTTCATTTTATTCTTTTTAGCCCCAACAATTCTATCGGCAGCAGTAGGGTTAGGATTATTATCATATCCTGCTTTTACACTTAGCATACCAAAAGATGACTTGCCACCTTTTTTCATCTTTTTACCTGCTTTTTTATACATCATTTTTTTCATTGTTATATTATTTTAAAATTATTTTTTTGGGGCTACTCCCCTAACTGTTTTTTGATCTTGCATTCTATCATTCTCTGTGTCACTAAATGATCCTGACAATAATTGCAATTCTCCAGACACAAGTCCAGAGTTTATTAAACTTAACATGTCTGCTGATATTGGATAAGGATGCTTACTATCATCATAGCAACCACCGCCATCACACTGATCAAACTCAGACACTTCTCTAGGGTCCTCAAAAACACCCCTAACATTAATAGCTTCTATTCCTTGTGCATTATATATGTATAAAAAATTTGCTATCATGTATGCTTTCATTTTACCTTTTGTATACTTATCATAAGGTAACCATCGTATTGTATTAGAATTTACCATAGGTATAGTTCCAAATCCTGTTATATCTCCAACGTGAGAGATAGCTTCTTCAAAGTTATATCTAATAGTTTTAGGTATAGGTTTTACTGTTCTGTATACAGGACAATCTGTATTTAAGTCACAGCATTTACTTGCGTCAACTGGTTTTATCATAACGCATCCTAAGTCTTGTTCTATGTGTCTACTTGTAAATCCATTTTTAGCGTGGTCTCTTCTAATAAACATTGCTCTATAATGCATAATGTTAAATTTAATTTGATCTAATGATATATGTTCATCATTATTAGATCTACCACCCCTAACAAGATTTAAAAGATTATATGCTATCTCGTCTAATGTCATTTTATTTTTTTACTTTTTCTAGTGATCTACCGCCAAAGTAAGCTCCAATCACTGTTATCAATACTAGTTGTAATAAATCAACCCAAGTATTTTTTACTTCAAAAGCAATAACACCAGCATCAATAAATATTAATAATACTGTTGCTACTACTAAAAATATAAGTACTAAAGGTCTTATGTTTTTACTGAGCCATGAATCAGATTTCATATCCATACCCCATCTTTCAGTTACTTGTTTTTGCATTTCTGCCTCGTAACCCATTATCATATCTTTTATTTGTTTTTCAGCCTCAAGCTTTTCTTCTTTAGATGTATGTAAATTATCTATAACACCACCTACACCTTTTACTAATTCTGCTGCCCCTCCGGCAAATATTTTATCTAACATAATTTTTGTTTTTATTAATAACTGCCTGACCCCATAGAACCACCAGTAACTGGATTTGTCCTACCGCCAAGCCTCCTGTTTAATTTTTTATGTGCAACATCTTCTTTGTATCTATCACCATTTCTTTTAATAGACATACTTTTTTGTAAATCAAAAATCATTATATCTACAGAGCTACTAGCTCCACTTAATTTTATATATAATCTATATTTTAAATTGTTTATATAAAAATCTTCTTCGTTTAAAATTACTGTGCTACCATAAGGTACTAAACAATTTTTTAAAATATAGTAATCCTCAGTAAATTGTTCTAAATCACTATAGTCATTTTCTACAGCTATTTTATACTCTCCACGCTCGTTAGTAACATATGATAAATATAAATCTACACTCACGTCATCAGTTGCATGTGTATTACAAATAGATATTCTATTGTAGTTATACTCCTTAGTAGTCATTAAATCTAGCCTTGTAGCTGTATTACCACTTATACTTTTATATATTTCAACTCCTTCCATATTAGTATCCTAAATCTGTTAAGTCCTCTTCTAAAACTACAGTTATGTAAGTTTTATCACTATTAGCTGTAGGTCCAGTGCTAGCCCAGGTAAAACTAATACCCAAAGAATCATTTTGATTAAATGGATATGATGTTCCTAAATCTCCAGTTTTTCTAGTGTTGTTATCATCTGTTCCATTTTGAGTTGGAGCCGCAACAGTTATGTCACTACCAACTTGACCACTACCATTCATTTTTTTATTACCAGGTCTTGTATAAACTTTTATTGTTATATTTTCAGAAGTGTATGTTCCGTAATGTGCTCTTATCATAATCTCTCTAACATGTCCTCCAGTTGGCATAAGTAATACAACCTGCTCATTAGTAAATCCTGTTTTCTCATCTGGAACACCAGACAAAGGTATAAAAGTTTCACTAGTTCCGTGCGGTCCTTTCATATTAGCTGATACAAACCTCATTCTTTTTTGTTGCGCTAAACTAACAGCCCCTGAGCTTACAGAAAAATCTTCTGTATTAAAACTAGCTACACCTTTATTAGAAGTAGACGCTTCCTCCCCAGCCACAGTTATAGTTGTTCCAGAATTAGTAACATCTACACCTTCACCACCTAAAATATTAAAAGTTAAATTACCAGAAGAACCTATACAATCAGCATTACCAGAATCTGTAACAAGCTTAACAGCTGTTACATCTCCTATGTTAGCAGTAAAACCAGAATCATTATTAAAAGAACTTATAGACACATTACTTAAAGCGTTTTGTCCAGTACCACCATTTGCTACAGGTAGTACACCACTAACATCACTAGTTAAATCTGTTGTACCTCCTCCACCTACAGTATTTTTTACTATCTTATTATTCGAGTCTAAACCTAAATTACCACCACTAGCAATAGTCCCAGTGCTTATATCATCTAGGTAAACATCACTACGAAATCTAGATATAAAATCTACTATATGTTGGCCGATCCTTTTCACTTTATATAATTTTCAATATCTTTTATATATTTAGTTTTACCGTTTTTCTTAATAGCAATAACTTCTTGCTTTCTATTAGGTCTGTGTGACACCCAACTAATATGAACCCAGTTAGGATTACCGTCAGGATATTCACCACCAAACTCCCACACCATTTGATCAAAGTCTAAATTATCTTTTATATAATGATACATCTCTGCATTTGTTTTATGTCCAAAAGTATCATCTATATCTATAGCTTGACCTTTCATATGTTGTGAGGTTTTAGATCCCCCAATAGCTGTATTGACAGGTTTTCCTCTAAAAAAACTATTAATTTTTATAGGACCTCCAACCCATTCTCTTAATGGTTCAAACAAGTTTTCTGCAACTTCTTTCATACATTTTATTTGATCCTCGTTAGGAGTGTTGTCTAAATCCAGCCTTTCGCCTGTCCTGCTATAAGTACCCTCTTTCCAGCTTATATGTTTACTTATTCTTTCCATCTATTTACCCTTTAGTAAAATATCCATACTCAACTACTACATCTGCTGTATTTGCTTCAAAGTTAAATCCTTTAGCTTTATCAATTGGGAAAAATGCATACTCCTCATTATTTAATACTCCAAAACCCTGCCCCGCTGCATTTGCTAAAATTAATTTTCCAGAACCAGCAGTATTAGTATTTTTTGCATATAAATATACAGAGCCTGTACCAGACGCAGCTATAATTGATAGAGAGTCTCCAGAAGCAATACTAACTCTTGTTAATCCCTGTGTTGGGTTAGCAGTTGTTAAAGTATCTGTTACTGTTAAGTTTAAAGCATCGCTTGTAGCGTTATTACTTGTTAGTGTTAATTTTGCGATTAATGTTGCCATATTATTATTTATTTATTTATTATTATTTTTCTATTTACACTTCCATCATCATATATATATAATAGAAGTTTATTGTTTATATTATTTACAGGTCTTCCTAAAAGATCTGTAATACCTATTAATTTTTTAGTTGTTACTCTTTTAGGTATAGGTCCCACCCAATTATTTTGACAATGTTCATATGTTAATACACACACACTATCCCACTCGTTATTACAACAGTACTCATCTACCTCAATTACCCAGGCATAACAAGGATCGTTTAGCCAATAAGGTATACCCGCCCCAGTGACACAACCAGCGTCATATAAGCAAGAACTGCTATCATTAACATTAGCAAGTATATTATAGTTGTAGGCACCATTGTCCATACAACCTTCAACCACAGCCACACACGAACCATTGTCAGTATTAGCCAGTGAATCATAGTTAAGAGCAGTACTATCCATACAACCATAAACATAAGGAATGCAAGTAAAGTTTTCTGTGTTTGCTTGCGGGTTATAGTTAAGCATAGAAGGATCGGTACAACCATAAATATAAGGCACACAATTACTAGGATTATATTCTGCATTTGCTAAAGGATTAAAATTAAACATTGTAGAGTCTGTACATCCATATACAAATGGTATACAAGAGCCGTCATCCACATTAGCTGTAGAGTCATAATTAAACATCGTTGGATCTACACACCCATAAATATATGGTATACATGTATCAGGGGTGTTTGCCAATGGATCATAATTAAAAGCTAAAGGTTGCATACATCCTAACACTACAGGTATACATCCTCCATTGTCTATGTTTGCTAATGAGTCATAGTTGAAGGCTGTAGAATCAATACAGCCCCACACGGCTACTGTTTGGCAAGTCCCATCGTCATAGTCTGCCGTATAACCCTGTGTATAATATTCCAAATAAGAAGAATTCATACATCCAGGTGTATAGTAACAGCTGCTATCTTCTGTATTTGCTTCGTCGTCATAATTAATTGCCAATGAATCTAAACAACCATATACTTTTTCTTCACAAGTATTACCACAATTAGTTATTATATTATATGGTAATAAAGGTTGTATAAATGGAGGCATAATACTTATTAAAGTATCTCCTTCTGGATTTATAAATGTAAACCCACATTCTATTGTTGTTAAACTAGCCTGTGACGATATATGAAATCTAAAGGTGACTGGATCTGGTGCTGTAAGCCCTACTTGGTATTCATCATTAAAACCGCCTGTATGTGTAAATTGATACGATGTATCAGGATGTATTAATTTTAAATGAGAACCAACCCAACCATTACCCATAAGATCATGTAGTATTAACGTATACTCACAAGTATCTATAAGCTCCATTGTGTTTGCATTAGGATCATAGTTGTACATAGTACTATCTACACATCCAAATATTTTTAACGTTTGACAGCTTCCATCATCTACTGTAGCAAACGGATTCCATTCTACATAATCATCATCTGTACACCCTAATATAGGAGGACATGAATCAGAAACAAATACATGTGATGTATCATTTCCAAAAGCTGGATCAGTCCCATATACTAATGTATCATTACATTGTTTTATAAAATACGAACCATCTTGTCCTTGCCATAGGCTTCCATTTAAACCATCACCATACGTATCATATATAGTAAAAACTAAATCTCCTTTAGGTATTTGCACAGGTATAACTACTGTAGCGTAGTCAGGCTGTGTATTATAATTACCTCCAGAAGCATATATTATTCCATTTGTATCTTTAATATCCCAACTAGTTTCACTTTGATATTGATCTAAGTTTATTATAACTTTAGCAGGAACTAACTGAATTGGTGGAGGTTGAGGCATACATTGTGGTACAACCCTA
>TARA_R100000697_G_scaffold116535_1_pt1 | contig 71770 bp, 62 predicted proteins | sample TARA_R100000697 | Tara Oceans TARA_R100000697 (sample SAMEA2622788) | marine metagenome | biome: marine biome (ENVO:00000447); feature: surface water layer (ENVO:00002042); material: "saline water (ENVO:00002010), including plankton (ENVO:xxxxxxxx)" | depth 5 m
CAACTGGAGTCCATCCATCAAGGTGTGATGGCCGGACGCTTACCTAAGAAACACAGAAAGTGCAGTGTAGTTGGTAGAAGTGAACGGGGGTGAACAATCGCCTTTGATCGCTGAGGCTTTGCCGAAGGTCCACCTGCCACTTGACGGTGAGGCTGCTGCTGAAGTTCGAGCCTGAGTCTTCGGTTTTACTGCCGACGATGGTATTCCAATGGGATTGGAAACACCTTAAGCCGGCGGCAGTTAACGGCGGGTTAACACGCTTGGGTGAGGGTTTTCGTCCCACGCTACCGTGAACCGCCCGTGCTTGACCTGGATTGCGTTGGCCTCTTATCCTCCGGTAGCTTGAATAACAGTTATAACAAGTAATCGGGAGCCACGTGCAGACCGTCAGCACACGTATCGGCCTGGGCACCACAGGCTTGTCTATCTGCAGGCGCTGCCGGCCAACCGATGTGATGATTCATCTGTAGAGGAATACCCATGCTTAACCAAATTCTGATTCGCGGTGGAATGGTCGTCGATGGCACCGGCGCCCCGGCGTTTACAGCGGACGTACGCGTACGCGACGGCCGTATTGCCGAGGTGGCTAGTGGCCTGCAGCCCGAGGCACAGGAACAGGTGGTGGATGCCAGCGGCTGTTATGTGTCACCGGGCTTTATCGAGACTCACACCCACTTCGATGCCAACATGTGGTGGCAGCCAGATCTTGATCCCTTGCCTGGCTATGGTGTGACCACCACCATACTCGGCAACTGTGGCTTTACCGCAGCGCCGGTTTCCGATGACCCTGCAGTGCGCAGGGAGATGATCAATATCTTTTCCTTCTTTGAGGATATTCCGGTGGCGCCCTTCCTGGAGCATTTGCCCTGGGACTGGCGCAGCTGGCCGGAGTACAAGGCGTCCATGACCAGCAAGGTCAAGGTGCCCGCCAACTATGGCGCTTTTGTCGGCCACCTGGCGATCCGCCTGGCGCTGATGGGCATGGAGGCCTGGGAGCGCGGCGCAACGGCCGAAGAGGTGCAGCGCATGTGTGCCATGTTGGATGAGGCTCTGGCCGCAGGGGCCCTGGGTATGTCCTCCAACCTGCTGGACCACGACGGTCAGGACCGTCCAGTGCCAACCCTGAAGGCGGATGATGCCGAGTGGCAGGCCCTGCTGGATGTGTTGGCGAAGTACCCCGGCGCCACCCTGCAGGTGATCGTCGATACCTTCATGCGCAAAACGGCCCCGGACTCCATTGCGCGCATCGACCGCTTGATCGGCGATCGAGCGATTCGCGCTCAGGTGGCGGGCATGGCGCCGACCCTGACGTTCCAGAAAGATATCGAGGACAAGGTGGGTCCTCTTCGCGAGCGCTTCAAGCGCGAGGGGCGGGATATCCGGGCAGGCTTTGCCCACGTGCCCCCGACCAGTGTGATCAGCATCAAGAAGTCGCTGATTTTCGCTCAGTCCAATGACTATGTCTGGCACGAAGTGGTGCTGGCGGAGAGCGAGGAAGAAAAACTGAAGCTGCTGCAGGACGAGGATTGGCGCGCACGCGCGCGCGCCAGCTGGGACGAGAAAGTCTGGAAACACTCACCTTTCGCCAACCCGCAGAGCTTGCTGCTGATCAACTCGGAAAACGGCGTGGGCCCCGTGGATATTTCCCTCGCTGACTATGCGCAGCAGCTGGGTGTGCATCCCTCTGATGCCATGGCCGAATGGCTGGTAAAGAACTCCGTGCACTCCACAGTGCACATGGCACCCTTCCCGCAGGACGAGCAGATGGTGGTGCGGCTGATCAAGGATCCGTGGACGGTTCCCAACATCTCTGACGCCGGCGCCCACGGGCAGATGCTCTGTGGGGGCGGTGAAAACATTCGCCTGCTCAGCTATTACTGCCGGGAGAAGGGCTGGATCAGCGTGGAGGAGGCGGTGCACGCCCAGACCGGCAAAGTGGCAGACTTCTTCGGTCTGCAGGAGCTGGGCCGGATCGAGGTAGGTCGACGCGCAGACATCACGGTGTTTAACCTTGAGGAGGTGGACCGCCGTCCGATGAAGAAGGCCTTCGATGTGCCCGACGAAAACGGCGGCACTACCTGGCGCTTCACCCGTGACCCGGCGCCCATGCGCCTGACCATGGTCAACGGCGAGGTCACTTTCGCCGACGGCAGGTCCACGGGGGCCGCCCCCGGCGAAATGCTCAGCCCGGCCGGCGCCTGAGGCGCCGAGTTCACCCGCCAATGTGTCGGAGGCACCGATGACAGACAAAAAAATACCGTACCTGATGAAGGGGGCGACGGCACCCACCTCCGCAAGCTCCATATTGATCAGCTCGTCGCGGTATCTGAATGACGCGCGGGTGCGGGAAGGCATAGCCCTGCGCATGTTGGGACGTAACGGGCGTGATCTGCCCCCGACCTACAGCCTGCCAGCGCTCTACGAGGCACTGGGTGCAGTGGAGGATTACGCAGAGGTTCAGCGACTCTTCGATGCGGAAAAAGAGGTGAATCCGCGCTTCGCGGACTGGCTGTCGGAACGCTATCTCTCCACTATGGAACGGGATGACTTCAGGCACTACCCGCCGGAGAGTGTGGGCGCTATCTACTATCGCTACTTGCACGACCGCCAGTTCGAACCCAACATCATCGAGTTGCACGAGCCGGAAAGCGACCTGGATTACTGGCAGATGCGCAGCTCCCAGATTCACGACGTGTTCGAACACATCCTCGCGGCGGCACCGTTCGACATCATCAATGAAATGGTGCCCACCGCGATGAAAATCACCAGCTGCTACAGCGTTCTCAGCCCCGGGCTCGCGGGCAAGTTGACCATTATCAACAGCACGCTACTGTCGGGGCAGCTGATGCGCGCCACGCTGCATTACCCCGAATGCATGACAGCTATCATCGAGCGCATGGAGCGCGGGCTGCTGATCGGCCGCACGTCCGAGCCCTATTTCATGCTGAAATACGAGGACATCCTGCACCTGACCCCGGAGGCGGCGCGGGAGGCAATCGGCATGCGCAATGTGCTGGCGAAGGATTATCCGGAGCTGTCCAATGTGATCAGCGAGGGTGCGTACTTCGAGGAAATGGAAGAAGTGAGGGCGCGCGCGCGTCAGCGCGAAGCGCTAGAGGCCGTGTAAGGGGCGATCGCGCCGCAGGCTTGCCAGCGGCCGTGACCACCCGATTCTCACACAAACTTCAGCAGCAGCTCCGGCGTTTCTGTGAAGTCTCGCACGCTGTGTGGTCGGTGTACCGCTTGCTCGACTATCTCCGCTGAGTAGCTGTAGCAAACATTGCCATTCTGGTGTTTCTTAACCGGCTCATTTGCCTTTCCGAGTGCATCGGCAAAGCGCCGCGCCTGTGCCACGAAATTACCGCGCTGCAACACCAGTGCCGCTTCCAGGGCATCGCCGCTGAAACAGTCTCGCGCCCAGCTGGAAAAGCCGCGGAACAGTGTGCGCCCGGCAAGCGGTTCCGGCGCTGTCAGCGCGAGGCCGCTGGCATGCCACCGGTGCACGGCCACGCCGTTGCAGTGCACACTGAGCTCTGAAGCACCGTCGCGTTCATCGGTCACAGCGACATCGTATTGCCAGTCAACGGCGCCACGCGGGATATGGTTGATCGCGAGTATGCAAAGGTCCAGCCAGTGCGTGCAATTGCTAGCCGGGTCGGCGCGCCGGCTCAGTTGCGTGGCATCGCTGTGAACGGCAGCGCCCACCAGCCGTTGCAGGCGGGCGAGGGCGCCGGGGCAGGTCGACAGCGGCGTGCGCAACGCATCGCCGGTGATCCCTGTGACAGACACTCCATCGTGCTCAATGCCAACGCGAAAGCCGTGGTTATTGTCTTCCAACTCGGCAAACACGTGGCCTTCACCGGGCATCAGCCGGATACGGCGCCGGTACACGCCCGTGCCGTAGTGTGGGTTGGTGATAGGCAGTTCTGGAATGCTCATGTCTGTCTGCCTACGCTCGCGGCGGCAGTCCGTGCAGTAGGGTGAGGAACTTAAGTTCGGTGCCTGCCCGGCGAAATTCAGACAGTGCCTGGTAATCGGGGTCTGCGTACCAGGCCCGTGCCGCAGCCTCGCTGGGGAACTGGAACAGCACCACGCGCCCCTCGCGTGGTTCAGGGCCCTCCAGGGTGTCCGGATTGTCATCGTAGGTGATGAAACTGCCGCCGTGGCGCTTGAGAATCGGGAAGAAGCCTTTTTCGTATTGGCGGTATTCAGCGGCGTCGTGAACGATAAAGTTGGCCACGATGTAGGCGGGTGCATCTGCCACGGCGATGTCCTCAATCAGATTGAAGAGCACACAGTACAAGGTTCGGGGTTCAGCTGCGAGAAGCAGGGGGAGGCAGTATCATCAAGCAGGCTCACACATTTGAACTGGCGCACGCTTTCTGCTCCAGTCGACTAGGTTAGCGCGGCCCAGTGCTCTAGATTGCCCGTGACGATGAAAAAGAGGCTGTGTAGATGAGCAAGTCAGCAAACCCTGGCAGTGGCGTGATTATCACTGGCGGCGCGTCCGGTATTGGTCTGGCGAGCGCAGAGGCGCTGGCGGAAGTCGGTCGTCCTGTGGCTATATGGGATATCAACGCCGAGCGCAGCGTGGCGGTGGCTGCGGATCTCGCTGACCGGTTTGGCGTTGCCACCGTGGGTGTGGGCGTCGACCTCAGCGCGATGGCCAATATCGCACCCGCCCTGGAGCAAACACGGGCAGCGTTGCCCAGTATCGGCGGCCTGGTGCACGCGGCCGGTATTTCGCTCGCGGTGCCGGTTGAGGAAATGACGGAAGCGCAGTGGGATGCGGTGCTCAATGTTAACCTGAAGGCGCTGCCGTTCATGGTGCAGCAGTTGCGCAGCCTCCTTGCCGCTCAGCCTGGCTCGGCCATCGTTGCCATCGCCTCCATCAACGCCACGCTGGGCAACCAGATGAACCCGGCGTATACGGCCTCCAAGGGTGGCATGCTGTCGCTGGTGCGTTCACTCGCGGATGATCTGGCGCGCGATGGTATTCGCATCAATTCCGTGACGCCGGGCTACATCCTCACACCCATGATGCAGCCCGTGGTGGAGCATCTTGATCCCGGGCACTTCGAACGCCCGGTGATGTTGGGCAGGATGGGGGCACCGCGCGAGGTGGCGGCGGCAGTGCGCTTTCTGCTTTCAGACGATGCCAGCTACATTACCGCTGCCGAGCTGGTAGTAGACGGCGGCACCATCGCCTCGCAACGCACACGCTAGCCGGGTTCCCGTTGCAGCGGCGCATCAGGCGATGTGCCCGGCTGCAACCACGCGGTTGCGCCCCTCGTGCTTTGCCTGATACATCAGGCTGTCGGCGCGAACGAGTGTGTCCCAAATGCTGCGGTCGCTGTCGCGCACCGGGGCCACGCCAATACTGATGGTGAAGCGCTGGCCGGCGACCTGCAGGGCACCGACGGCCTGCCGCAGGCGTTCGGCCAATACCGTGGCTGAGCGCAGGTCGGTTTGCACGCAGAGAATGGCGAATTCCTCACCGCCGAGGCGTGCGACCAGGTCCAGTTCGCGGGATACCCGTGTGAGGCAATCCCCAAGTGCCTGGAGTATCTGGTCCCCCACACCGTGGCCGTGGGTATCGTTGACCACCTTGAAATGGTCAATGTCCAACACCAGCAGTGTAAGAGGAATGCTGAATCGCTCGCGGCGCTCGAACTCGTCCGCGGCACGCGCATCCAGGCCACGTCGATTCAGCAGACCCGTGAGTGGGTCGACAAACACCAGCTCTCTCTCCTGTGAAAAGCGGCGCAGTACAGCGTAGCTGAAGCAGGCCAGGGTCATGAGCAGGCCGATGGCGGGCAGGTGCAGTAACCAGTCCGCATTGGGCAGCAGGCCATTGACGCGCAAGGTACCCAGTGCTGCTGCGACAGGCGCCACCACCCAGCCGAGGGTAAAAATGCCCGCCTGCTTCACGTTGCGATACCAGAGCCAAATGGCCAGCCCCGTGGTTAGCAGGGGCCCGATAACCACCACCACCAGGCTGAGCAATCCAGCCAGTGACGGCGGCAGGTCGAGCACGAAAGCGAGGCCAAGCGCAAGCCATTGCAGGCCTGCAACCGGCTTGTCCGCGCTGGGAGCCGTGTGCGAGAGGTCAAGGAAGGCGCGGTAGAAACTGGTGCCCTGGTACATCAACAGCGCCAGGCTCAGCACGTGCAGCTGATTGGTGTAGGGCGTCAGTGCATCGGGCAGGGTGTATTGCACGTAACCCATCAAAAAGCCTACGTAGGTTGCGTATAGCGCCAGGTAAGTGCCGAGGATAAGAGCCAGTCTGCTGCGCACCATGGCGGCGCTCAGGGCCAGGTAGAACGCAGAGATCAGGACCGCGCCAAACAGGGTGCCGTAGATCAGTGCGAGGGTTTGCTCGGCGCGATTGTAGGCATTGGGTGTATAGATGGACATCTCGAAATTCAGGTTCGACCGCGTTTGTACGAACAGATAAATGGGCGTAGCGAACTGCGCGGGCAGTTGTAACAGGAAGGACGGGGTGCGAGAGCGCTCGTTGCCCTCCGTCGTCTGCAGATCGCCCCCGCGTCTTTCGTGCCAGCTACCGTCGGGCCTGTGTTGCCGAATGACAACCAGGTCGGTGGGTGCGTAAAGATGGCTGAGTACCACAGCCCGGGGTTGATCCATCGTGTTGTTGAGTTCAATCCGCGCCCAGGCTCCAGATCTTTGCAGGCCCAGGTTGAGGTCCGTTGCCGGGCTGAACTCTCCGGCAGACCAGCGAGCGGCAACATCGTCAGGCGTCTGGTTCACGCTTTGGTCGAGAAGCAGTTCAAAATTCTCAGGCAGCAGCCTGATGGCGGATTCCGTGTGGGCGTTGAGCGTGACGGCGTGGCTGCCGAACGCGCCGTGGCAACTGGTGATGGCCATGCACCATAACAAAAACCACTGTAGTGGTGACGGTTTGCGCGTCATTGCAACAGCCCGGGGTGTGGCCCAAGTTGCGCCCCAGTGGGCGGGGGCATGAGGACGTTCGTTGTTAATAAAGCGTAGCACAGCCTGGCCGTTGGCGTGGTGAATTCGTCTGTGCTGTGCGGTGGCTGCGGTGGGTCACGCGCAGGCAGCGGGGCACACGGCCCGCTGCGGAGGATGCGATGTACCGTAAATTCGGCGATAATAGGCCCGTTTTTCGTATATTCAGGGCTGATTTGATGAATTTTTCCCCCGTACCACGGCGTGCTTGCGCCTTTGCCATGCTGTTGCTGACGTTGACCGTGCCCGCGGCACAGAGTGAGGAACCTACGGCGGAAGCGGTCGGCCTCGGCCCGGCGAGCGTGGCGCACGCGCGCACCCTGCGCGACCGCGCGCTGGATGGCACCATGGCCTGGGACATCGTGGAGGCGCTCACCACGGAAATAGGCCCGCGCCTGGCCGGCAGCGACAGCGAAGCCCGTGCGCGTGAATGGGCGGTAAAGCGCCTGCAGCGTATGGGATTTGCCAATGTGCGCATTGAGCCTTTTACCATTCCCGGCTGGACGCGCGGCGAAGAGCGCGCCGAACTGCTGGCGCCGTTCCCCCAGCCGCTGGCGATCACCTCACTCGGTGGTTCCGTGGCCACACCGGAAGCGGGCATTGAGGCAGAGCTGGTCGCCTTCGAGAGCCTGCAGGCGTTGCGCGAGGCCGACAGCGGCAGCTTGAGCGGCAAGATTGCCTACGTCAGCCACGCCATGCAGCGCAGCCAGGACGGCTCTTCCTACGGGTTCTACGGTGAGTTGCGCCGCGTGGGGGCCAGTGTCGCGGCCGAGAAAGGTGCGCTGGCCATTGTCATTCGCTCCATTGGCACTGACGATCACCGTTTTCCCCACACTGGCCAGATGCGCTACGCCGACGGCGTGCCGAAAATCCCGGCAGCCGCGCTGTCCAACCCGGATGCAGACCAGATTGAGCGCATACTGGGTCGCGGCCTGCCGCTGCGATTGCATCTGCTGCTGCGCCCGCAAAGCGCGCCCAGTGCCCCAAGTGGCAACGTGATCGCTGAGATTGTGGGGCGTGAGCGGCCAGAGGAGGTCGTCATTATCGGCGGTCATCTGGACAGCTGGGACCTCGGCACCGGTGCGATTGATGACGGCGCTGGCGTGGCGATTACCACCGCAGCGGCCAAGATGATTCTGGACTCAGGCAAGCAGCCGCGGCGAACCATCCGCCTGGTGCTCTGGGGTGCCGAAGAAGTCGGCTTGCTCGGCGGTTATGAATACCTGAACGCGCACCGTGAGCAGCTCGGCCAGCACGTGATTGGCACCGAGAGTGATTTCGGCGCGGAGCGCATCTGGAAGATGACCGCACAGGTGTCCCCTGCCGGTCAGACCGTGGTGGATGTCATGGCCGAACTGCTGGCACCGCTGGGTATTGCCCCCGGCGACATGAACACCTCCGGCTCGGGGCCAGACCTTGTCCCCATGGTGGCCGCCGGCCTGCCATCGCTGCGCCTGGTGCAGAACGGCATGGATTATTTCGATCTGCACCATACGCACGATGACACCCTGGACAAGATCGACCCTGAGGCGCTGGACCAGAATGTAGCGGCCTATGTAGTGTTTGCCTGGCTGGCGGCTGACAGCACGGCCCACTTCAGGCGTTGATCCGCACCGGCGACAGGAGGGTTTACAAGTCTCTGTTTCTGGTGCTCAATGGACGACTACGAGACCCTGCGCAAGAAAATCGTGAAGCGCAAGCAGTAAACCACGCTGCGCGTTCACCGGGACCAATAATAACAGCGGACTTTTCGCACTATGCTTGAGCTAAAACATCGGTGGTTCTCACTGCCGCTCTTCGCGGTCGCCCTGGTCGGCTGCAGAGCACCTCAACGGTGGTCTGCGGTGACAACCGGGTGATGTGGGAAGACTCGGTAGCGTTCATGCAGGTCGACCGTGGTGGTGAGTTTGGCGGTAAATGAGGCCGACGGGCCCGCTGGGTCGCGCTGGACGCCCTGTGGTTAAGTGCGTACAGTCCAGCCTGTCCCGATCAAACCGCTGCTGGAATCTTTAGTCAATTCATGAGCCTTCTCCTCGCGTTTGCTTTCCTCTCCATCGCCGTCTCTTTTGTGTGTTCCATACTGGAAGCGGCACTGTTATCCATCACCCCCAGCTACATTGCCCAGCAGAAACAGGAACACCCCAAGCGCTGGGAAAAGCTGAAGGTGCTGAAGGACCACATCGACCAGCCCCTGGCGGCCATTCTCACCCTGAACACGGTGGCTCACACGGTGGGTGCCACCGGTGTCGGTGCGCAAGTCGTGAAAATCTACGGCGACGGTTTCCTTGGCGTTGCATCCGCCATTATGACGCTGCTTATCCTGGTGTTCTCCGAGATCATGCCGAAAACAATCGGCGCGCGTTACTGGGTGCTTATGGCGCCGGCGCTGCCGTCCATACTCAACGGCCTGATTTTTATCCTGAAGCCGGCGATCTGGATGTCCGACCAGATCATGAAACTGTTCGGCGGCAAACCGCCGGAGCACGACATACGCCTGGAGATCAAGGCGCTTTCGCTGCTCGGCCGTGAGCTGGACAAGATCGACGAGGACGAGCAGCGGGTGATCTCCAACGTGCTGGACCTGCACGAGATCAACGTACGCCAGATCATGACGCCGCGCGTGGTGTGCCAGACCCTGGCGCCGGACCAGACCGTGGCCGAGTTCATCGAACAGATTCAGGAGCACCAGTTCTCGCGTTACCCGGTGCTGGATGCGGATGAAGCGCCGCTGGGTATCCTGTTTCGCCACGACGTGATTCGTGCGGACGAAGGGCAACGGGTGGCCAACCTGATGAAGCCCGCTACCATTGTCACCGACCGCGCCAACGTGGAATCGGTGATGACGCGCTTTATCCGCGAGCGCCAGCACATGTTCCTGGTGTATGACGAGTACGGCAGCTGGCTGGGTGTGGTGACCATGGAGGATGTGATCGAAGCGCTGATTGGCCAGCCGATCATGGACGAGAGCGACGACATTCCCAACCTGCGCCGCCACGCAAAACGGCGCTGGAAAAAGCGCCTGCAGAACCTCACGGTGGAATCCGAAGCGCAGCTGTTCGGCAGTCCCGCGCGCGAGGATGACGAAGACATCCCGGCGCCCAATCGCCCGCGCTAGTGCAGACCCGCCTGTGCGCGCAGCACTGAGGCGCGCTTGTCGGGCCCATCCGCCGACCAGCCCGGCGCCAGAAAAAGTATGCGCAGGCGGTCGCCCCAATTGGTCGCGCGCCGCAGGTCACGCCAGATGGCGCGATATTCGTGGCTGAGCACGGTCCACGGGTTATCTGAATCGATGTTGGTGGTAAGTCCGTAGACCACAGGCTCATCGTCGCGCTCGTCGGCAAAGGTGCCGAACAGCCGATCCCATATGATCAGCACACCACCGTGGTTGCGGTCCAGATAGCGCACGTTGGAACCGTGGTGTACGCGGTGGTGGGAGGGCGTGTTGAACACCGCCTCGATCCACGGGTGCAGTTTGCCCACGGCACGGGTGTGTATCCAGAACTGGTAAAACAGGTTCAGGCTGATGACGGTGACGATCATCGCCGGGTCGAAGCCCAGCAGCGGCAGCCACATCCAGAACAGGAACTTGTGTACGCGCTCACCCACACCCTGGCGCAGCGCGGTGCCGAAGTTCAGGTATTGCGATGAGTGGTGGTTGACGTGCCCCGCCCATAGCAGGCGCACCTCGTGGTTCGCGCGGTGAAACCAGTAATAGCTGAAGTCATCCAGCACAAACAGCAACAGCCACGCCCACCACTGGCGGCCTATCACATCGCGTAGCGGGCTGACCTCATGCAGGTAGACAAACGCGGCGAGCGCCAGCAAGCGGGGCAGAAGCTCCACAATAGCGGACGCCGCGAGCATGGAAAAAGACGCCAGCGTGTCGCCCAGCCGGTAGCGGCCCAACTGATGGCGGTGGGCGTGCCAAGCTTCCACTAGCACGGCTGCCAAATAGAGGGGCAGGGCGAACAGGCTCAGGTCGTCCTGCAGAACGTCCTCAAGCATGCGGGCTTACGCTCGCCTGCAGCGCCGTGGGCGGGATGCGGTCCGCGCCCCAGCTGCGATGCACAAGTGCGGTCACGCGGTCCAGCTCTTCCTGCGCCACGTCGGCCAGCGCGCCCGGCTCCAGTGGGTCGTAATGAAATATGTACAGGCGTGAGAGGAATTCCTCAAAGGGCAGGGACGATTCGCCAAACCGCTCGCCGTTGCCTGATGTGCTCACTTTCACACCATCGCCCCAGTCCTGGCCGCTGTCGTTGTTCGGGTTGTAGAAATACACGCGCATGGTGTTACCCGGGTCGATGTTCACACGCAGCAGTGTAATGGCGTGCCAGCCAACAAAGCGCGCGGCGCTGTCGGTGACGGCGATGCCAGCGGGCTGCGGATGGATCACTGGCAGGCCGCCATTATAGTAGGGATGGTAGCTGGCGTAGAAGTGGCGCAGGAAGGCATCCAGGTCCGCCAGTTGACCGCTGGCGACATCCACGTTGATGCGAAAGCCCCGGCCGGACCACCAGCCGTGAAACTCGGGGTTGACCCAGCGGTGCGGGTCACCTTCGCGGCCGAGGCAGCGACGCCCCATTTCCGCATAGATGCGGTCCAGGTGCGGTACTACCAGCAGTGATACCGGGTCCAGGTCCAGGGGCAGGGTGGCCGCAAGCCCGCCCTCGCTGGCACAGGAGGAGATCGGCTGCCCTTCGAAATGCATGATGATTTCGTTGTCCCGCGCCGCCCAGGCGACCATTTGCAACAGGTAGTCCGGGTCGCTGTATGCCCACATGGACAGGGCGCGCGCCGACTGGCAGGTGGGGTTATTGCCCTGGCCCACGCCCAGTGGCTGCCCGAGCATGCACAGTACGCCCTCCAGGAGCCGTGCGTGGGGCGATACACCGTTGCCGAAAGCCAGTGTCAGACGTTCGCGGGAGGCCGCCGAGAGCTGCAACCCCAGCTGGCGCAGCAGGGCGGGTGCGGCGGCGGGCTGATAGAGAATGCCGCGTTCCAGCATGAGGGCAAGACCGTACACCGCTTGTGCGGTATCGGGCTGCACACAGCCGTGAATCAGCGCATGCACCAGGTCGCGGTAACAGAGCAGGCAATCGCGGCCCGTGGCGGAAAGCCCCAGCGCCTCTGCCAGCAGGTGGTCGTTCTGTTCCAGCAGGAAGCGCAGCAAAACGGCGTGGTAGGGCGATACCAGCCCGGTGTCGTGCATGGCGCGCGCGCAACCGGTGGCCTCACTCTGCAGGCCGCTCGGGTCCATGCTGTGCAGGCGCTCAAGATAGACCGCCACACCGGGGTCTTCGGCGCAACCGCGGGTGGGGCTGAACAGTGCGCTCACCAGGCGGTTGGCACCCTGCCCACTGCTGCCGAGGTCGATATCCGGGTTCGCCTGGCAGCTGGCGATCTGGGTGATCATGTGCTTGACGCTGTCCACCTGAATGGGCCGCTGCTGCAGCATGCGCCAGATCTCGTCGATCAGCTGGTCGATCACATGCTCGTAGCCGATGCGCTCAGTGAGGTAGTTGAAAAGATTGCGCGGCAGCAGCGCCAGCTTGCCCTGGCTGGCCCGTTCCGCCTCGGTGGGCGCGCCAAAGAGCAGGTGCAGGTTGATGGCAATTACCTGGGTGAGGTAGTGGTGTGCCTGCTCCGCGGGTAGCTGGGGGTGGCGGTACTCGCCCAGGGCCACGCTCAGCAAGCGCAATTCCGATAGCGCCTCGATGACCACCGTGTGGGCATCGGCACTGCCCAGTGAATGTGGCGTGAGGGCGGGCACCAGAATCTGCGGCGTGGCCCAATCGGACCCCGCAAACACCCCGGCTTCCTCGATCGTGCGCGCACGTGTGGCCACGGCAGCACAGCCACCCGGCAGCAACATCACCCGGCGCGCCGTATCCAGCACCCGCGGCAGTTTGCCGGGCTTGGCGAAGCCCCTCGCCGCCGCCAGCAGGGCGGTTGCCTCGTCCAGCATGGCCAGCAGGCCGTTCAGTTTGTCGCTTTCTGCCGTCACCGCCAGCGTTGCTTAATGCTAGACATAGTAGTCGAGGTCTTCCTGATGTTTGAGCAAGTCGCGTAACTGGTGCGCATCCGGCCCCTTGAAGTACACCAGGCCCCAGTGGGTACCAAATGCGGTGCGCTTGGTAACGGTTTCTTCCAGCGGCGGCGTGAGCTCGTGCGATTCGAAGTAGGGATGATCTTCCACTTCCTGCGGAATTTCCAGCGTGCTGACCACACGGCGTCGTGGGTACACACCGAAACAGCCGGCGTAGCCGTTGGCATCTTCAATCTCCCGCGGGAAGAATGTCGCGACTTCCTCGGCGGTAGCTTTGGGGTCAAACACCAGCATGCTGGCCTGATAGGCATTGAAACCGTAGACCCGCTCCAGCAGTTCGAACACCTTGAAGCCCGGCGGGCGATAGGCGACTTCGCCAAAGTACATTTCGCCATCACTGGTCACGAAATATTCCGGGTGAATCAGGCCGAACTCGATATCGAAGGCCTTGATGAGCTTTTCGATCTGGGCGGTGATCTGCGCGCGGTAGGCTTCGAGGTCCGGCGACGCCGGTACGAACACCGAGTAGCCCAGGGTGACGTATTCGGAAATATTGAGAAAGGCGATTTTACCGTTGTGAATCCAGGCTTCCACCGCAAATTCCCAGCCATCCAGGTGCGACTCCATCAGCACCGGGAATTCCTCGTCCGGAATCGAGTCCACCTCGTCGGGCGTGCGAATCACCCGGTGGCCCAGGCAGCCTGCCTTGTCGAAGGCCTTGAGGTGGATGGGGTCGTTCGGGTCACCGTCGAGTTTCAGCAGCGTCTGGTTGACGCGCTTGAGGAAACGGATGACATCCGCTTTGTCGTGAGCCTCCTCGAAGATACCCACGCGAATGCCGCCCAACTGAGCGCGGCGCTTCATGAGCGCTTTGTCGCGCAGCAGGAGTGACTGGCCATACAGGCGCGGGTTGTCCAGCAGTACGGAGTTGATGGCCCCGGCCCATTCCACGGTTTCCTCGTAGAGCGGAACGGCAACATCCACGCCCATGGATTTCAGTGTTTCGGCAATTTCCAGCGAGCGGTCGTTGAGGCGCTCGAAGTTCCAGGAAACATAGGGGATATTGTGCTTTTGGCAGTACTCTTCAGCCCATTCCGGTGCGACGACAACGTAGCGTCGGTCAAAATTTTCTGCGGCTTCTACTGCGTTCAGGCTCCAGCCCAGCAGGGCGATGTACCCTTTTTGCGGATCTTTGTCCATGATGCGCCTCCCATGGTCGGCGAAGTGAAGGGTTTGCCGCGGAGTGTTGAGAGCAAACCCGATGAAGAACCGCACAGTGTACAGGATTCAGCACTTCTTCGCAGGCGGGGCCCCGGTGCAGGCTTTTGCTCGCCGCCGGTTTTGACTATGCTGGGCCACCCTGAAAGCACGAGAAATGCTATGCAGAAAGACCTCTATCCAAATGTTGCGCCGAGCCTGCGCAGCCGTTTTCGCGGCTGCCTGTTGGCGGGGGCTGCAGGTGATGCGCTGGGTGCAGCGATTGAATTCGACACCCGGGCGGCCATTATTGCACGCTTTGGTGAGGGTGGTATTCGCCAATACGCCCCGGCCTATGGCTTACCCTGTGCCATCACGGATGACACGCAGATGACGCTGTTCACCGCAGAGGGGCTCATCCGCGGCCTGATGCGTTACCGGCAAGCAGGCCTGATTGAGTATCCACAGGTGACCGCCTGGGCGTACCAGCGCTGGTTGCTTACACAGGGCGAGAGCAACCGTAGCCAGCTGGACCCGCTGCACCCGGACAGTGGTTGGTTATATGAAGTGGCTGCGCTGCACAGCAGGCGCGGCCCCGGCCTGACCTGCCTGAGCGCCCTGCGCGATACGGAAACGCCCGGTGACCCGGCCCGCAACAACAGCAAGGGCTGTGGCGGCGTAATGCGCATGGCCCCCGTAGGGCTGTTTACCGATTCTGCAGAAGAAGCCTTCACGCTGGGCTGTGAACTGTCTGCACTCACCCACGGTCACCCCAGTGGCTGGTTCGCCGGTGGCGCCATGGCCGCCATGATCAGCACCCTGCGCGATGGCGGTGATATCGACGACGCGCTGGCGGTTGCCCTGGATAATCTGGCCGGCCAGCTGGATGCGGATGAAACCATCGCGGCGCTGGAGCGTGCGGCAGACCTCGCTTCCACTGACCTGCCCTATGCCGAAGCCGTTGCCCAACTCGGCGAGGGCTGGGTGGCGGAGGAGGCACTGGCCATCGCGGTGTACTGCGCGCTGGTGGCGACGGACCTGCAGGAGGCGCTGGTGATTGCCGTGAATCACGACGGGGATTCCGATTCTACCGGCGCTATTGCCGGTAACCTGCTCGGCGCGCATTGGGGGGAGGAGGCCATTCCCGCCAGCTTGCTGGAGCCGCTGGAGCTGCGCGACGTCATCACCCAGGTCGCCGATGACCTGCTCGACTGTGTGGATTGGCAGCCGGATGCAGCCGTGCTGCAGCGTTATCCCGCGTTCTGATTCAAGGAGCATAGCTGTGAAAACACGATTGGCCGCACTGTTGGCGGCACTGGGCACTTCCGCTGCGCTGTTTTTGTGCTAGATTCATTCAGGCGCCCGCGGGGCGCCACCCACAACTTCAACTCAAAGCAGGACTACTCGAATGACAACAATCCGCTTGCTGCTGTCCGCCGCGCTGCTCGCTGTTACCACGCTGGCTACCGCCGCCGATGATGCACTGCCCTCCGTCTCCGCCAGCCGTATGGTAGAGGCCTCCGCATCCGTTGCGGCAATCAACCATGAAACACGCGAAGTCACCCTCTCCACCGAAGAGGGCGAGTCGGTGTCGTTCACCGCCGGTAACAACGTGCGCAATCTCGATCAGGTTGCAGTGGGTGATGTGGTCACCATGACTGTGCTGGAAGAAATCAGCCTGTCGCTGGTACACCCGGACCAGCCCATGGCCGCCGCGGAGGGCGGCATGGAAGCGGTAGCCTCGGCCGCTGAGGGCGACAAGCCCGGGGTGGTAATGGCTGACGTGGAAGTGATTACTGCCACCGTAGAGGCCATCGACCTGGAAGCCGGTACGTTCTCCCTGAAAGGCCCTGAGGGCAATGTGATGGGGTTTGAAGCCCGCAACCCCGAGAACCTGAAAAAAGCCAGCGTGGGTGACCTGGTGGTGTTCGAGCTGGACCGCGCCGTTAGCCTGGTGGTGGAAGCGCCGGCAACGATGTAATCACTCCGTATGTCCCGCGCGGCAACGCCGAGCGGGACAGAGGTGATCGAGAGACGGTTACAGCAAGCTCTGTATCGCCGGCACCGCTACCGCCAGTAACGTCACGCCCATCAGTGCCGACAGCACCCGGAAGTTGCCATTCATGGTGGCCTCGATGGAGGCAAGCTTGACGTCCTGCTGGTTCAGGCGGGTAGTAAGCATCGTCTCCAGCTCCGCCTTCAGGCCCGTTCTCAGATCCCCAAGCTGGTGCTCAATATCGATAAACCGCTGATCAATACTCGCAAACCGTTGATCAATCGCAGCAAACCGCTTCTCGAACTTCGCATCCTGCTCCGCAAACGCCGCCCGCAGAGTAGCGTCCAGGTACTCCTTGGTGACGATGTTGTCCGCGTAGAACCCGAATGCTTCCGCCATCAGCTCAGCCTGCACCTCCGCCTGCAACTCCGGTACCCCCGCGTCTCTGAGGCGCCGCGCGTACTTCAACGAATCAAATGCCAGTGTCGTCATAGCATAGCCTTCCGATCTGCACCTGCCAAGCATGGCCAATCATGCCAAATCGGGCGCCAGAACCGTACATCACATCCGTCCATCTTACCCATCAAATCCGCTCACCTTGTCCGGCCAGGCGGGCCCCAAAGCCACACCTGCGCGAAAACGCGACCTGTACGCCCATCCACTATGGCGAGCCCACCGGCGCGCCAGTACTGTGACGCACATCAAAGTCAATCACAGCGTGCGTAGGCAAGGGGTAATGTTTGCCCCATACTCGCAAAATCGGGGGACATAACAACACGTGAAATTCATCCACACATCCGACTGGCAGATCGGCATGACCCGCGCCTTCCTCAGCCAGGAAGCCGCGGCGCGCTACAGCCAGGCGCGCATCGACGCCATCCGCAGCCTGGGCCAGCTGGCCGAGGAGCACGATGCCGACTTTATGGTGGTGGCGGGCGACGTGTTCGAGTCCAACCAGCTTTCGGCCCAGACCCTCAGCCGCGCCCTCGATGCGCTGAATTCCGTGCCGGTGCCGGTATTCCTGCTGCCCGGCAACCACGACCCGCTGGATGCCTCGACGATCTTCCGCAGCAACGCCTTTCGCGACCAGGCCCGGGGCCACATCATCGTGGTTGAAAACAACGAGCCGGTTCCGGTGCCTGGCCTGGCCAACGTCGAAGTGGTCGGCGCGCCCTGGTTCAGCAAGCGCCCCGCGGTGGACCTCTGCGCGCAGGCACTGAAGACCCTGGAGCCAGCCCCGGGCGTAACCCGCATCCTGCTCGGCCACGGCCAGGTGGATTCCCTGTCACCGGACCAGAGCCAGCCCGGCGTAGTCAGCGAGGCGCGCTTGGAACAGGCGCTGGCAGACGGGCAGGTGCACTACGTGGCGCTGGGCGACCGGCACTCCCTGACCAACGTCGGCACCAGCGGCCGCCTGTGCTACTCCGGCACGCCGCTGGTGACGGATTTCGACGAAGTCGATCCCAACAAGGCACTGCTCGTAGAACTCGACACCGACACCTGCAGTCTCACACCACTCAACACCGGCTTCTGGGAGTTCCAGGCCCTGCAGCGGGACATCAACGCCCCCGAAGACCTCGCTGCCTTCGCCCAGTGGCTGGATGCAGTGCGCGGCAAGGAGTGCACCGTACTCAAGGTCGGCTTCACCGGCAGCGTCAACCTGGCGCTGGCGGCAGAGCTGGATGCCCTGCTGGATAAACACTCCCAGGTATTCGCCAGCCTCAAGCGCCGCGAGCGCACCACCGACCTGGCCGTCATCCCGGACGCCCTGGACGATAACGCCATAGCGCTGAGCGGCTACGCCGACGCCACCTGGAAAGCCCTGCTGGAACGGGCCGCCACTGACGACACTGCCACCGATGCCCTGCGCCTGATGTACCGGCTGGCAGGCGGCGCCGGCGGCGAAAGCAAGGCAGCCGGCGGCAATGACAGGGGCCGCGGCACATGAAGCTACTCACCCTCACCCTGGAAAACTGGCGCGGCGTCAGCGCAAGCCACATCGAATTCGACAATGCCGTCACCCTGATCGAGGGCCCCAACGAGGTCGGCAAGTCCTCCCTGGTGGAGGCCCTGCGCATGCTGTTCCGGGAAAAGTCCGGCTCGAAGAAAAAGGAAGTACAGGCCGTGCAGCCGGTGGGGCAGGACGTGGGCAGCAGCGTCGCCGCCGAAGTCCGCTGCGGCGACTACCACTTCCACTACAGCAAGACCTACAACCGCAAGGCCGGCACCGAGCTGCGCATCCTCGCACCGCGGGCGGAACAGCTCACCGGCGACGACGCCCACAACCGCGCCTGGGAGATCCTCAGCGGCCACATGGACATGGCCCTGTGGGACGCCCTGCTGGTGGAGCAGGGCAAGGAGATCGGCGGCGTCAGACTGGCGGACTCCGACGGCCTGGCCCGGGCGCTGGACAATGCCGCCGGCGGCGCCGGGGTCAGCGGCGAGGAAAGCGCGCTGTTTGACGCGGTGCAGGCAGAGTACGAACGCTACTTCACCCTGAAGACTGGTAAGCCGCGCTACGCCGACGAGCAGCAGCGCGTGGAAAAAAACCACGAGAAGGTGCAGCAGCTGCAGGCCACCCTGCGCGAACTGGAAGATGACCTGCGCCGCTTCGAGGGCGTCTCCGCGGAGATTTCCCGCCTGCAGCGCGCCCTGCCGGAACTGCAGGCTGCCAAGGCACAGCACGCGCAGCGCTGGGCCGCCATCGACAGCCTGCAATCCCGGCTGAGCGCGAAGCAGGAAGAGGGCAAGCCTTTGCAAGACCTGCTGACCCACACCCGAAACCAGTGGCAGCAGCGCCAGCAAGCGGCGGCGGATATCGCCCGCCGGGCACAGGAACTGGAACAGAAGCAAGCCGCGCTGCAGCCGCTGGCGGAGCAGGTCGCCGAACTGGCGCATACCGTGCAGGCCGGCGAGGCCACCCAGCGGGAATTGCAAAGCCAGCGCCGCGCCCTGCAACAAGCCCTGCAGCAGGCGCGCCGCCATGCTGCCTACCTGCAGGATGCCGCGGAACTGGCCCGCCTTGAGCAGCTGCTGGCCAGAGTGCAAGCCCAGCGCGGCGAACTGGTTACCGCGCGCGAAACCCTCGCGGGCATCCATATCACCAGTGCCGGGCGTAAGGAGATCCAGGCCGCCGCCAGCGCGCTGGACGTTGCCTGCCGCACCCGCAACAACGCCGCCACCCGCCTCACTATCGAAGCTCTGCAAGCGCTGGACTGGCAGCTGAATGATGAGTCCGTCAGCCTGCGCCCGGGCGCAACACTGGAGCGGCAGGTCGCGGCCACCCTGCACCTGGAGATCCCCGAGCTGGCGCGCATCAGCATCGCCCCCGCGGCCTCCGCCGGCGAACTGGCGGCGGAAGTGGACGCCCGCCAGCAGGAACTGGACGCCCTGCTGGCCCGTTTCCAGGTGCGCAGCGTGGAGCAGGCCATTACCCTGGACGAACGGCGGGCGGATGCGGAACAGACCGTGCGCAGCGTGCGAGAGCGCATCGAAGACACCCTGCAGGGCGCGGACGAAGAATCCCTGCAGGCGGATTGCACGCGGCTGAAGCAGGCCTGCGACGATGCCCTGCAACAGCGCGACCCGGAACAGCCCTTGCCCGCCAGCGCGCTGGAGGCCAAACAGCAGCTGGAGACCGCCGCTGAAGCCCTGGACGCCTGCGAATCCGAACGGGACCAGGAGGCCGGTCGGCTGCAAACACAGCGCGACGAACTCACCCGCGCCCAGGCCAAACAGCAACAGGCCAGTGTTGAGGCGAACGCGCTCACCAGCGTGCTGGAAGACAAGCGCAGCAGCCTGACGCAAGCGATGGAGACCGAGCCGGATGCCACGCTAGAACAGGCGGTAGCGGACCGGGAACAGCAGCTTGCGGCAATCACCGCGGAACTGGAACAGCTGCGCGCGCAGCTACAGGCGGAAGACCCAGAAAGCGCCAGGCTGCAACTGGACAACGCCAGCCACGCCCTGCGCCGGGCCGAGCGCGACATTATCGAACAGCAGCAGGAACAGGCTGTACTCAAAAGCCGCCTGGACCGCGCCCAGGCTAATGGCCTGTTTGAGGAACTGGAAGCCGCCGAGCAGGCCCTGGCGGAAGCCGAAGACACCCTGGCCGCCACCGAACGCCGCGCCGCCGCAGCCAAGCTGCTGTGGGAGACCTTGAACCAACACCGCGACGCCTCCCGCCAGGCCTACGTGCGCCCCCTGCGGGAAGGCATCCAGAACCTGGGTAAGATCGTCTTCGGCAGCGACTTCGATATCACCCTGGCCGAGGACTGGACCATCCTCAGCGTGACCCGCAGCGGCCAGACCGTACCCTTCGACTCACTCAGCGTGGGCGCCAAGGAACAGCTCGGCATCCTCACCCGCCTGGCCGCCGCTCGCATCGTCGCAGACGAGTGCGGTGTGCCGGTGATCATCGACGACGCCCTGGGCTTCTCCGACCCCACTCGCCTGCAAAGCATGGGTGCGGCGATTGCCGCGGCGGGGCGGGATGCGCAGGTGGTGGTGCTGACGTGTACGCCGGGGCGGTTTATGTATCTGGGGGAGGTGGGGGTTAGGAGGTTGTGAGTGTGTGCAGCGCAATTCGAGGGCCGGTTAATCCCGTTGGATTGTGGGTAGGATGAGTGTGGTATGTATATGAATGTAGGGGAAAACCTGCGAGTTCTGTGCGAGGTTTTTGGGAGTTAGCCGGATCGATGTTATACGGCCCGGGCTTTCTAATACGCTGTTAGCTATTTAAAGGGAAACCATGGGTTTAGCGGACTGGTTTAGTACGTTCTGTTCAAATTTGACTATTCAGAACGGAAGTTCCATATCAAATCGATATAAAGCGATTACTCGTCGTCTAAATACCGATTTTTGGAATACGACCTCGAACACATCTCATAGTCTGTATGTCGGCTCTTATGGCAGAAATACCGCTATCCGAGGATTCAGTGACTTAGATATGGTCTTCGAATTACCGTCGGCACTGTATCATCAGTACGACGCTTACAGCAGTAATGGGCAATCTGCACTGCTACAAGCTGTTCGGTCGTCCATGAAAAAAACCTACTCAACCTCCAGCATTGGTGGTGACGGACAAGTTGTAGTAGTGAGTTTTCAGGATGGAGTAATCTTTGAAGTAGTTCCTGTGTTTAATAATCAAGGCGGCAGCTACACTTTCCCTGACTCGAACAATAGCGGATCCTGGAAAACGACAAACCCAAAACCAGAAATACAAGCCATAAAAAACAGGAATACTCTTTGCAACAACAATCTCATCCCGCTTTGCAGAATGATGCGGGCCTGGAAGAAAAAATGGAACGTGCCTATAGGCGGACTCCTGATTGATACATTAGCGTATCAATTTATCGAAAATTACGAGTATCGAGATAAATCATATCTGTATTACGATTTTATGTGCAGAGATTTCTTTAAATGGATGTCTGAGCAAAGTTCAGAGCAAACCTTCTGGAGAGCCCCCGGTAGCGGTCAATATGTTTATGGAAAAGGTTTGTTTCAATATAAAGTTAAGCAGTGTTACAACATAGCTCTTGAGGCCATAGCTGACGAAACAGCTACCCCGAAAAGAGAATGGTCTGCAAAATACGAATGGAGAAAAATCTTTGGAACAGCATTCCCAGACTAACTACACCCCCGAAACACGGAAAGTTCTGGAAGGCCAACTAAGAGAGTGTTATGGCCGTGTCGTGTATTCGCATAAAACGCATGAGAAATGCTCAGATATATTGCTAAGTAGGTTATCAACGATAAAACTCTGGCAAATCATACTATCTGCATTAACTACCGGCGGTTTTATCTCAACATTTTTGGGTGCGGGCGAAATAGGAGCCGGGATCGGTGTGGTCATATCTACCCTGTTGCTCATTCTTAATGCCTATACGAAAAACTATGATTTGGGTGAATTGGCACAGAAGCATAAACAAGCTGCAAATGAAATATGGTTTCTACGTGAAAAATATCTATCGCTTCTCACAGACTTGGCCATGGGAGAAAAACCAATTGAAAAGTTGCAAGTCGAACGAGATGCGTTGTTAGAAAGTCTACACTCAGTATATTCGGGCTCACCGAGCACAACTTTTGAGGCATATAAAAAAGCTCAAGACGCATTGCAAACAAAAGAAGACATGACTTTTTCTGATGAAGAAATCGATGCCTTACTTCCGAAAGAATTAAAGAGAAGCTAACAAATTGCTGCGCTCGGAAAAATTACTCGCTGCGCTCCTAATTTTCCTGTGAGCAAGGCGTTAAATTCTAAGAGGTTTCATGGCATCACTTTATGACAAGCCCGTCCGCGCCCTTATGCATGACATGGTGTGTGACATAGATTTGAAACCGGATACTGTGATTTCGCGTGATCGAGTCCGTTCTTGGTTTGGGGAAAACTATCCAAAAATCAAAGACGGAACGATTGCCGCGCACCTGCTTAGAATGTCGGTTAACTCGAAAAGCCGGGTACATTATGGAGCCAAACCGGGAGAGGATGACCTCTTCTTTCAAGTTGACCCCAAACATTTTCGCCTCTATCGGCCACAGAATGACCCTGCGCCAATATACCCAGGGGATGATGTCGAACAGGCCGTAAGGGAAGAAGTTCAGGAGTTACCAGAGGAAGGTAGCCCAGAATTTGCGTATGAAAAAGACCTGCAGAATTATCTCGCAAGGAACCTTCACCTCATTGAATCAGGCCTCACTCTGTTCGAAGATGAAGGGATAAATGGCCTAGAGTTTCCAGTGGGCGGAAGGTTTATCGATATTCTGGCTACGGATTCGGATGGCAACTACGTTGTCATAGAGTTAAAAGTATCCAAAGGGTACGACAGGGTTGTCGGTCAATTGCTGCGCTACATGGCCTGGATAAGGACAAATCAGACAGAGCTCGGGCAGTCGGTTCGAGGCATTATTGTTGCTCGGCATATCTCGGAGGATTTGCTACTTGCTTGTTCTGGAGTGGAGGGAGTGCAACTGTTCGAATATGAGCTATCCGTCAGTCTGCATGAGGCCCGACTTGAGTAAAAAATTTAACCATACGCGTCACACGGATGCGTTTTTCTCCGCTTCGCTCCGCAAAGGCCACCGGTGCGCTCAGCGTTATGTGAAACCAGTATTAAACAAGGAGTGATTAATGAGCCAAATAAAAAAGGGAGACACCGTAATACTAAAAAGTGGTGGTCCAATAATGACTGTCCAAAGCCTTGGGGACTATTCAATGTCCGGTATAGAAGATGGGGCCTTGTGCGTATGGTTTGATGGGAATACTCCAATGGAGAAAGTCTTCGATATTAATGGTTTAGAGATATATAGAGATGAATGATGACGAATCAGAGAAGATATCTCTCAAAGTACCATGTTTCGTGGCTGGTTTTGTCGTATTGGCTTGGGCTCTAACTTGGTATTTACTTAAAGATCAGACAGGCAGAGGCACCTTTGGTGATATGTTTGGATCTGTGAATGCAATATTTTCCGGCCTTGCTTTTGTCGGCGTCATATACGCAATCCTTCTTCAAAGTAAAGAACTAAAGTTGCAGCGAAAGGAACTTAGATTCACTCGAGACGAGCTTGAAGGCCAAAAGATTCAAATGGAAGCTCAGAACGCCACTCTAATTAAACAAAACTTCGAAAATACATTTTTTGAGTTGTTGAAAATCCACAACGACATTACGAACGGAATCGACCTTATAGGTGATAATAATAGAACTACGCAAGGAAGGGATTGTTTTAAAGTATTTTACGAACGTTTCAAAAAACTCTGGGGAAGGAACGTTGAGAATTTTAAGGGCGAGTGTGAATTAGATAGGATTAACAATACTTATCTATCCTTCTATGAAGGGCACCAAGCTGAACTTGGGCACTATTTCCGAAGCCTCTACAATATTATAAAGCTGGTAGATAACAGCACCGTTGAAGAAAAGAGATTGTATACAAATCTTGTCCGGGCTCAACTTTCGAGCTTTGAACTGGCTCTCCTCTTTTATAACTCCTTAAGTGATATGGGTTCGGAAAAGTTCAAACCCTTTATTGAAGAGTATTCTCTCTTAAAAACAGTGCCAAAAAAGGAGCTTATAAACCCACCCGATCATCTACCATTGTTTGATGATAGCGCGTATGGTTGATTTCAATCACATAACAATTAAAGGCGGCGGACGCATAAATGCGCCGCTGCTTTAGGCGTTATATTTTTAGAGAGAACATTCGGTGATCCCAGATAGGAATGAAATAAAAAAAGCTTTGGTCAATCTTTTAGAAAGAGAAGGACCCTTGTCTCCATCTCCAGCATATAAAGCTTTGTCTGATCATTTTGGATTGAATGCTATCGATCTTGCAAAGAAAACGAACACAAAAGAAAGCTTTTTTGAGAAAGAGGTTCGCTGGGCTAAGAAAGATTTAGTAGACAGCGGTGTTATCAAAAAGCCACAACAAAGCGGTCGCGGCATTTGGGAGTTGTCGGTTAAATCTAAAGAGGAATTGAGTCCTATACTTGCTTATTCCTCTGAGGAAATGGAACGGGAACTATCTAAATTTACTCCGGCGCAGAATCCTCCGGTTGGACAGGAAAAACCAGAACGCGTTTCATCTTCCAGCGAAGTTTTTGCAAGGGACGTTCGCGTAGTTGCTTATATACTAAAAGAAGCTAAAGGGAGTTGTGAGGCTTGTACAAACCCCAGCCCATTTACTAAACCTGATGGCGCGCCATACCTTGAGGTTCATCACTTGCGTCGTTTGGCAGACGGCGGCAGCGATACAGTACAAAATGCTATTGCGGTATGTCCAAACTGTCATCGAGAACTTCACCACGGTAGAAAAAAAACCGCTTTAAGAGATCTTGTTTATTCAAGGGCGTCTCGCGTTGTCAGAGAATAAAAATATAACAAACGGCTGCACCGGACAAATTTCCGCTGTCACCTTTTGTGCAAAAACACGCACAAAAGCCGCCATCAAAAATGTGTAATGACCCAGTGAATAACCCCCGGGTTCGCCTGCGACATAGGCGCAGGCTCTGGCCGCGACGCCAACTGGCTGGCCCAAAAAGGCTGGGAGGTCATCGCCGTCGATCCCAGCCGGGGCATGCGTGAACTGGCCATAGCCAAGTCCCACTCCAACGTCACCTGGCTGGACGACTCTCTGCCGGAACTCTCCCGTCTGCGTGCCCTCGGCCACCGCTTTGATCTGGTACTACTGAGCGCGGTCTGGCAGCATGTGCCGCCCAGTCAGCGCGAGCGCACCTTCCGTATTCTGACAGAGCTGCTCAAGCCTGGTGGAACGCTGGTGATCACCTTGCGCCACGGTAGTGACGAGCCCGAGAACCGGGAGCGCGGATTCCATCCCGTATCCGCTGCTGAGCTGGCCGTGTTCGCGCAACGCCGCGCGGTCGTAATGCGCGACCCGGTTACGCAGCCGGACCAGACCCGCACCCATGTGCAGTGGGAGACGGTGGTGTTCAGCATCTGACCTGTGACCTGCCCTGCATTTTCCGGACCACAATTAATTTGAGGAGATGGCTCCCTGTCACGAGGCCGGGTCATGAAAGAGTAAGCGCCAGTAAATCGACCCACTTGCCTTATGCGTATTGAGCCACGTTTTTTGACCCGGTCTCCAGTGTCACATTCCAGGGCAGCAACGCCTCGAGCTGCTCAAGGGTTTCTGCGGCGGCAATGTGCGTCAGCACGTGTTGGATATACACCGAGGGTTCCAAGCCATTGGCTTTAGCTGTCTCGATCAGGGAGAAGCAGGTCGCACTCGCATGTGCCCCCCGGGTCGTATCGGCAAACAGCCAGGCACGCCTGCCCAGGGCAAACGGCCGGATGGCATTCTCGGCCAGCACATTACTGATCTGTAAATCACCGCGCTCGCAGTAGCCCACCAGATAGGACCACTGGTTCAAGGTGTAATCCATCGCCCTGCGGGTCAGCGTGCCTTTGGCGACCTTGCCGGCGTTCACATCCAGCCAGGCCTTGAAGGCTTCGAGCTGGGGCAAGCTCACGCTCTGGCGGATCCGCAAACGCTCGGCATCACTCAGATCCTTGATCTGGCGCTCCACCGCGTAGAGCTTGTTGATGTGACCCAGAGCCACGTCCGCCTTGCTGACTTTACCCTTTTTCCGGCCGCTGCTCGGTGCGGCCTTGACGGCTTCCACAAACTTGCGGCGGGCATGATCCCAGCACCCAATCCGTGTGATGTTATTGGCCCGGCACACTTGCCCATAGCCGGAGTAGCCATCTGTCTGCAGGATGCCGGTAAAATCGTCGAGCAGGCGAACAGGCACGCTGCCGGCGCGGGACGGATCGTAGGCAAACAGGACCGAGGGCTGGCCCGGTGGGCCGCTCCGGGTCAGCCACATCCACTTGTCCGACTGGGCCCTTTTGCCATCCTCCTTCAGGACCTGGATGCGCGTTTCATCGGCCTGCAGGTAGTCGCTGCTGTTCTGGACCTCTCGCATCAGGTTGATCAGTGGCCGGAACACCTCTTCCAGTCGCACAATCCAGTGCGCCATGCTGGTTCGGCTGACTTCGTGGCCGAGGCGCTTGAGCATCTGCTCCTGCCGATACAGCGGCAGGCCATCGGCGTACTTGGCGGTGATGATGTGCGCCAACAGTGAGGTGCTGGCAATGCACTTGCCCAGTGGGTGCGCCGGGCGCTGCGCGGCGACAATGCGCTCCTCGCCGTTCTCGCCGAACACGGCCTTTTCCTGCCAGTACTCCAGAACCTTCAGTTGCGCCGGGATAAACAGCAGCTCTTCCTTCACCTTGGTGAAGAAGGTCTTGCTGGCACCAGCCTTTTCGTCGTCACTGAGGGCCAGCTCGATGCGCTCACGCGACAGCGACGCCGAGAAGCCACGTTCGCGCCGCTTGCGAGTGGTGCGGGGCGCATCGGCTTCCTGAAGATCTTCCGGCAACTGATCACGCAGCGCCTCAATCTCGGCTTCCAGTTCGGTTTCGTCGAACAGGTGGATCTGGTGGGCCAGTTTTTCACTGCTGGCGGCAAATTGCTGCAAGCGCTTCAGGCGCAGCAATTCTTCGAGGATGTCGATGTAGGTCTCGCGCTGCTTGAGCGCGGATGACTGTGATTTCAGTTGTGCGTCTCTTTCCTGCAGCGCCGCTTCACGGGCGGCCAATTGCTGCTGCAGGCCGGCTACCACAGACACCAGATCGGCAGTGCTCAGACTGCTGAGATCGGTGGGCCCAAGGGCGTTGGCGGGCCGTGTTTGCATGCGGCCCATTGTATCAAAATGGCCTCTGTGAGACCCGTAAAATCGCTACCCGACGGCACTGTATTCCAAGGTTTTATGGCCCTGCATCAAGGTGATGTCGTAGCCATCCAGCAGCCAGTTGATCTGCTCGCCGGTCAGCGGCAGTACATCCTCCGAGGGACTGGGCCACTTGAACTTCTCCTCGGCCAGTGCCTTGTAATACAGCACAAAGCCGTTGTCCTCCCACATCAAACATTTGATCCTGTTGCGCTGCCGATTGGTGAAGGCGTAGAGCGCGCCAGTGAAGGGGCTGTGCCCCAACTCCTGCTCCACCAGAAGCGCAAGGCCGTTGGCCTGCTTGCGGAAGTCGACCGCCGCTCGGTATAGGTAGATCTCCGGCATGTCGCGGGCCGGGCGCAGGTAGTGATTGCGCATCACAGCTGCCGCAGAATAGCGCCCAGCAGAGCGATGTTGCCGGCGTGCAGGCCGCTGATGGCAATGCCGCCAGGCAGTGATACTCTCAGCTCAGTGGCAGCAGTGCCTGATACCGGTAAAACCCTGGCAAACCCAGTCGACGACACTGGCTCGGCGCGCTGGTTCAACAGCAGCTTCTGGCGCCAGTAGCAAAAACGGTGGTAAACCAGATCGTGCTCGCGACAGTAGGCGGCGCCGGACTGTTCCGAAGCCTGCCACGCAGCGACGTGCTCCTGCCAGTACTCCTGGTTGTCAGTACTGCTCATGGGTAATTCCTCCGAGGGGTTGCGAAGGAATCAGTGTGTCGGGGACGGTGCGGGAATTGTAGGTGCTGATTCTTTGGCGCTTACTGAAAGAGATCAACGTAAAACAGCGGCACTAGTTAGGACACGTGTCCGGTTTGTAAAGATGAACCACTACTCCTCGATAGCAATTGCAACACACCCGGTCGTCGTTACTATGGATTGAGCGCAGTTCGCGGCCAGAGCTGGAGCCTCCAACAATGGCTCACTTCGCCGATTAACCGATATTCACCGTTTTTTGTTCAAGATGAGGATCGTGCTGTGACCCAGAATAATGATCATATTGGTGGCTTGAGCCGCCGGGGCTTCTTTGAGGGTGTAGCGTCGTTTGCCGCACTGGCATCCATGACGAACTTGCCGCATGCCGCCGCGGAGCCGGCCTCGCGGCCTCTGTCTATTGAAAGTAGAACGCGAAGCCTGGCGAAGGGCATTGAACAGGCGATGCTGACGGGATTGAAGCGGAATTCGGCGCGCTATCCTCTGGGAGAAGCCAGCACGATTGTGCATGTGCTGCAAAACCTGCAGTTGGGGTTGGCAATGAATTATGTGAATGCGGACCCCGCCCGGCCAACGTTGTTCAATTACATGAATCCGCACGTAAAGCAGGGTGGCGACAATACGGACGCGTTTTATTCGGGCTTCGCTGTCGATGCCCGGAATACCTATCGGCTCCATGGCAAGTTGGGTGGTGCCCGCTACGTATCCTTTACAACTGTCGAGCGTGACGACTCCACACCCTGGGGAGGTGCGATGGGTGCTGCCCTCTATGGCCATGAAATGGAAGTTGAGCCCGATGGGAGCTTTGAGGTCATAGTCAGCGCCAAACCTCATGAAGGGAACTGGTTACGGATAACGGAAAGGGACTTTCGGGTTACGATTCGCCAGTTCTTCGCGGACTGGGAAAATGAAGCGCCCATGTCTGCCATGGTGGAACTTGTCGGGGAATCGGGCATAGAGCCCATTGCCAATAATGCAGAGAATATGATGCAAGCGATGGAAGCATCAGTTGAGTGGCTGCATACGACCGTCAATTTCTGGCAGGACGTGATTGATATGTACCGGCAGCACCCGAATGCCTTTAAAAGCTGGCGAGAGTTGACGGGCGACGGTGTTAATGCCACCCCGGGCGGCGACCCGGATATTTGTTACTGGAATATCCCCGAGGGCAAGGCCTTGATTCTGCGTGTGCAGCCCCCTGAGTGCCTGTTCTGGAATGTGGAATTCAACAACCCGTGGTGGGAAACCATGGATTATAGGTTCCACCTCGCCGGCACCAACAATCACCATGCGGTGCTGGAAGACGACGGCGAGGTTATTCTGGTGGCGGCGCACGAAGATCCGGGCCTGCCCAACTGGTTGGATACCTGCGGCCACACTGAAGGCATGATGGGCAGACGCTGGATGTTCGCGAAAGAGAACCCGCGCTATAGCTGTACCCTGGTTGACTTTGATCAACTGGATGCCGTGTTGCCGGCGGGCGTGAAACGGATCACTCCGGAAGGCCGCAAGGAACAGCTCGCCGCGCGCCGGCGAGGGCTCTATAAGCGCTTCGTCACCTTGTAAGCGCGCTCATCGGGTCGGGGCGTGCTAAAGGGGGAGGCCCCGGCCACTTTGTAAGCGATTGAGACAATCATCAATCAGCGTAACCTGATACTTGCGTGTGTAATACGTGGGGTCCGCCAGCTGATTACAGCTGACGCCTGCCAGGAGGTGCAGTAGCACATTGGTGGCTGCCTGAATGTTTGTGCCGGCGGGTATCTCTCCATCAGCTACTGCTTGCTGAAGGTCGCCGCTGAAACGCTCCCTTGCCCCGGTAATACGCAGGCTCATACCAAGCTGTTCATCGCGACTGGCGATTGCCGAGCTCCAGTAGTGAATTCGAATTTTCCATTCACTGATAAGTTCACGGTTTACCGGCATCAGGGAGAGCATACGTGCGCGCGCAGCCGCAAGCCCTCGTTTCCTCCGTGTGGCGCGCTGCTCTCGTGAGAGTGCTTGCTCGTTGATCCATTCCTGGGTCTTGCGGATGATGTCTTGCTTGCCGGAAAAATAGTGCTCGACTACGCCCTTGGACAGGCCGGATCGTTGGGCGATGGCACGGAAGGTAGCCCCTTCAATGCCCTCATCCGCAATGATCTCGGCCGCCGATCGAGCAATCAAGTTCTGGCGCTCAGCCCTGTGTTCAGCTCTAGGCATCAATGGTTGCCCGATACGGGGCCTCGTCCGGTTAGTGGTCCAATCCAATCAGTAATTGTACGTGACTTCGACCCCAAAGGTTCTGGGGTCACCAAATTGGTTCGCCGCGAAGCCAAAGGCGCCAAAATCAATGCCGTGCACGTAATATTCCTCATCGGTCAAATTCTTCGCCCACAACGCAATGGAAACCCGACCTTGATCCCCTGCCGGGATGTCACTCAGGGCCACTCGCGCTGAGAACATATCGTAGGCTTCGATGAAGGTACTTTCGAAATTGTCAGGATAAACGGGTTGATCGTCAATATAGGACCAGGCGAGCCTCATTCCCAGGGTGCCAATCGACCCGATGGGACGGTTGTAGTCCAGCGCTACACTGCTCGAATGCTCTGTCAGGAAGGGAATAACGCGGTCATCCTTTACGTCGACATTGACGCCTTGCGCAGCATCGAACACGGTGTACTCAGTATACTCTCCATCCAGGTAACCATAATTGACAGTGAGCTCCAGGTTTTCGGTAAGAAGCGCCGCCAACTCCAGTTCAAGCCCGCTTATGCGCGCCTTGCCAGCATTATCAACAATAGATACCGCCCCGGCGTTGGGATCCGGAAGGAAGTTGGACACCTGAATGTCATCGTAGTCGCTGTAGAAGGCCGCGGCGTTCACCTGCAGCCGCTGATCAAGCCAGCGTGACTTCAGGCCAAGCTCATAGGACCACAAGGTCTCGGAGTCGAAGCCTTGCTGGAAGGCGCTGACTGTTGTGGCGGCGTGATTGAAGGCGCCACTCTTGAAGCCCTTGGCGACTTTGGCGTAGACGGTTCGGGTTTCGTCGATATCCCAGGAGATTGCGACCATGGGTGAAGTGTCATTGTAGCTGTCATCCACCTCGGTGTAGGGAACGGAAACAATGCCTGAGGATTCGATGCGCAGTTTGTGAAAGTCCTTGTTTTCTTTTGTGGTCCGGGCCCCGAGGGTAAGCTTCAGGCGATCGTCGAAACCCTCCGGACGCCAGTCCACCTGACCGTACACAGCAAGGGCGTCATTGTCGAAACCAAACTGGGTGATTACAGGGTTGATGGTGGCACCGAACTGCTCAAAGTAACCAAAATTAACCCCGGGGTTGTTTACGAACGCCTCTTCTTCGAAGTAGAACAGGCCCAATACATAATTCACCCGATCGGTTGAACCAATCAGTTGGAACTCCTGGGACAGCTGCTCGTAATCGATGTCTCTGAGGAAACCGGTAATACCGACATTGGTGCCATCGAGGTCGAGCAGGTTTAGCGAGTCCGTCGTCCGTCTCGCGGTGATCGACCGCAAACTGACCTCGCCCATGGCACCCCATTCGAAGCTGCCACCCTCAAGGGTTAGCGCATGGCCGGTGATTTTCAGTTCTTCACGTCCGCCATCGTTGTTGGAGGCGGTGCTTAAGCGCTCGGACTCGGCATAGTTGTGCAGCTGAGTGTTGGCAAAACACGCGCCCTGAATCGGGGTGGGGCTACACAAGAAGCCCTCTGGGTCGAACAGCCCATTGGGCGTGATTCGGGTGAGCTGCATCAGAGGCGGTGTTCGATCCATCTCGGATCGGTCGTACTCGTAGCGCGCGCTCCATTGATTGTTGATGTCCCACAGCAGAGACAGGCGAACTGCCTCGTCATCTTTTTCCCCAAACGTTCTCGAGGACGGTGCTTCCGCGAACGGACTGATGGTTGAAAACACGTTGTCGGCCCAACCATCACGCTGGTATTTGCGGTAGGTGATCTTGCTGGATAGCTGGCCCGGGCCTTCTCCGATGCTACCGATGGCGGGGAAATTGACGGTGACCTTGCCAAAACGCTCGTCGAACCTGCCGACGCCAAACTTGGCATTGAGGCCAAACTCTCCAGTGGGCTTCTGGGTAACGAGGTTGATGGCCCCGCCAATGGTGTTCTTGCCGTACAGGGTGCCCTGCGGGCCTCGCAGGACCTCGATGCGTTCCAGGTCCACGAAATCCAGGAGATTCCCGGTATTTTTCGCGATAAAGACACCATCCAGATAGATGCCAACCGTGGGTTCAAAATTAATGTTGGGGTTGGTTGTCACGGTTCCGCGGATAGCGATTGTCGCACCGTTACTATCACCGGCGGTTGAGCGGATCTGCAGGTTGGGTATCTCACCCGTAAGATCCGTGATATCCATAAAGCGGATTTTTTCCAGGGCGTCTCGCGATAATGCCGAGATCGATATGGGGGTATCCTGGAGTGATTCTTCGCGTTTCTGCGCGGTGACCACCACCTCCTCAAGTGCCAGCTGTTGGGCGATGGCGGCTGCAGGCAGCGTCGCCACTGTACTGAACAGGGTCGCTGAGCCGACGGCCAGTACCAGTTGATTACGAGCATAACGTGCCATGTGATGACTCCTTATTATTGAATATGAAAAAAGTGCATTGGGAAGAATATGTTGTTGCTCACCGAGCGCTCATTCATCTGCAAGCCTGTCTGCACCAGGTCGGTACCAGATCGGAGAGCTGTAGGCTCGCTCCCGATGTTCCTGCGCGGTCGTTTGCGGTGCGCTTAGCTCGAATTGCGCGATGTCATGTGCAACCCAGTTGGGCGTGGGAATTTCCAGCACGCGGACGTAATAGAAGGCCGCTTCCTGCAGATTGAAGTCGGGGTCGCGCCAGGTTCCTGACAGCTGTACGGCACCGCGATCATTACGGTACGTCGCCCCGACGACGCCACTGGGCATCCTGGGCAATTCACCGTCTTCCAGTGCCTGGTCTTCTGACCAGAGGACGTCGTAGACACGCTCCTGACTGGCGCCTTCCTGATCGACCCAGCCTTTGATGATTTGAACGCGGTCCAGATTGGCGCCCATCGGGTCTTTCATCGCCGAGACCAGAAAGGTGGGGGCACCAGCGCCTGCACTCCGCCGTGGCATGACACTGCCCATGGGCACGCCGTGCTGGTATCCCCTGGAGACATGGAGCGGGTCCGAGGCGCTGCCATCGTCGAAGTTCCAGCCGCCGAAGAAACGCAACGTAATGCGGGGGCCTGTGGTGGCGTAGACCTCGCGTCGCCGCAATGCGTCGAAGATGGCACTTCGCGTATTCTCGGTGGCCCAAACCGCAGCGGAGCCTGCGGCAGCAATATCTTTGACCATTATGTCGGCCAGTTTTTCGTGGGACGCCGGAATCAGGGTTTGAGCGATCCGGTCCGCTTGCGGCTCGTTGCCCGGGTGATTTCCCCGGAAGTCGTTGTCGTCAACACTGCTCAACGAAGTGTGGGAGTCGGTGCTGCCAATCATGCCGAACTGGTAGGGGTTCGCACCCGTACGTAATTCGATTTCCAGGCCGAGTTTCAGCGCGCCCCGCGCGTATTCGTGACGCAGCATCCAGGGCTCCTTCGGCGCACTGGCCAGGAGGTTGCCCTGGTCCCAGGTGTAAAAATCGGCGTAGGCATCCTGGGGGGAGAGGAGGGGGTGCGCTTCGGCGTCACCCTTGTACTGGACTACCTCGATCAGAGGTTCCCACTGTGCTCGCAGTGCGGCGTATTCGCGTCCGATCGGACGACCATCGGGCGATTCGGCGGGAAACATCAGCCCGTTGCTTCCATTGGCATTGTGCGGGATGGCAAAGACCTGGCCACCCGTTGTGGTCTCGTACTGCGCCAGGTAGTTCCAGAGGTCTCGCGGATCTTCACTGTTGAAGGTTGCGAAAGGCAGCACCTGGTCGGCAAAGCCGCCACCTTCGCGAAAGATGATCACGCGGTGGAGATTGTTGCCGTCGGGTGTCGGGGACCACTCAAAACCCGGTAGCGTGGTAAAAGTACCGGGTTGATTGGCTTCATCCGCCATCTTTACTGACAGGTCCCAGAACACTTGCTGGGCCTTTGCGTCGTTGAGCTCGGGGTTCCCGAGTTTGCTAAAGAAGCGGACGAAGCCGCCTTTGTTGTCTCCCAGAGCTTCAAAGGTCTCCACCCATTTCTTCATGCCCGGAATAGCCAGCAACGCCGGCTCTCGTGACTCGATGCCCTGCATCATCCCCAGGTTTTCGGCGTGATCGGCTACCACAAGAAAATCCAGCGGCCGCTGCAGCTGTGCCTGTTGCCCGGTACTTGTCTTTACCTCCTCACCCCTGGCAAAGCGGTAGGCGTGTTCTGGCGATAGTGTGAGGTTGCCAAAGAGGTAGCTGTCTGCCGAGAACGCAGAGTGGACGTGGGTGTCGCCCCAAAAAACCTGGGTTGGAGAGAGCGATTTGCAGGGTTCGACGGCACCCACCTGTCCGGTGCCGAGGCATGCGATTACAAGCCCCGCGAAAATTCTGACTGCCTGCTCTCGGCGCATACGTTAGCCCTCTGGTATCAGTGGCCAGGCCGGTCTGGATGTGAGCCACCTCAGACGGCAATAATTATTGTTTTGCGTGACGGACTTGTTGGTGCGCCATCACGGTTTTCAAGATTAGGACGCGCGTCCTATAAAAGTCAATACCAGGCGCTCAGCTGCTTCGCCCGAATTCAGCGCCTTGACGCCACTCGTTCACAAGTTTGTACTTGACATGAGTAGGACGCGCGTCCTATTTTTTAAAAAGCCGTAACACGACAACCTGAGGAGAAAGACCAGCCAATGTCCAAGCTGCTAACTGAGAGAGAGGTTTTCCCTTGGGTCGAGAAGACGATGGGCGGGCGCATCAGTGCCTCGCGCAGACAAGGGGGTAGGGAGTCTGGTGGCCGTCCGGGCTGGTTTATTGATCTGGAGACCGGCTCTGGCTCCGTGCCTTACTATGTGCGAGGGCACCGCGGCGGGGATTTCGGCTACATTCAGGAGTATGGTCTACAGCGAGAGGTGGCATTACTCAAGCTCCTGCGCGAAGAGGGCATTCCGGTACCTGAGGTAATCGCCAGGTCCGACGAGCCCAATGTGGCTATTCTGGAATATATTCAGGGCGTGAACGATTTCACGGAATTGGGTTCCGAGGCCGAGCGCGATGCGGTCGCCAGGGATTTTGCGCGGATCATGGCCAAGTGGCATGCGATTCCGGCTGAGAAGTTCGTGGAAATCGGGCTCAAGCAGCCCGGTAATTCCAGGGAGCTGGTCGACTGGGATCTGGAGGTTTGGGAGCGCGGGCACTTCCCGTTGATTGATGAGCCGGTCCCCCTTGTTACCTTTGCGTGCCAGTGGCTTCGCCGCAACGCGCCGGAGACGCCCGAGCGTCTGGTATTGGTCCAGGGGGATACGGGTCCCGGTCAATTCTTGTTCGGCGACGGGCGGGTACAGGCGGTCGTGGACTTTGAACTTGCCTCGCTGGGCGATCCGATGCGAGAGCTCGCCCATATTCGGACGCGTGATGTCTGGTATCCCACGGGCAATCTTCCGCGGTGGTTTGAGTACTACAGCGAGTTCAGCGGCGTTCCCATTGATGCGAAGAAGCTGTCCTACTACAGCGTCATTGCGATGTTGACCACAGCCCTTGCTCTGGGGCCGGTTGTGCAGAAGCTGAATCCTCGCGATGAACATGCAGAATGGATCGCACAGGACGTGTGGTCCAAGCGAGCGACTGCAGAGGCGCTTGCAGAAGCGACCGGAACACCGCTGCAAGACACTGCGTTACCGCAGGCGGAACACAGCTATGTTTCTGGACTATTTGATGCCCTCGAAGACAACCTGCGCGAGGAACAGCTGCCGCATATCGACGAGAGTTTTCGACAACACCGTATGCAGATGACACTGCGCCTGGTCGCGCATATGCGTAATGTGGCTGAGATTGGCGCTGAGATTGGCGCACTCGAAATAGCGGATATGCACAGTTTGCTGGGTCATCGACCGAAATCTGTGAAGGAAGGACACAGATCAATGGAGGCCCTGGTGAGGAGCGCTGATGCAGATATGGATGATGCACTCATCCAGTATTTTTATCGCCACGCGAAACGTGAGGTGGCCTTGATGCGAGGCGGAATGGGGCGCGCCGAGCACGCCCGAACCTCGCCTATCAATTGACTTGGAGGCTCAGGCCCATGGCAACACGCGCCAACAAACAAACGGCGATTGACTTCATTCAAGCCATTAACAGTGGGGACAAAGATTGCCTGCTCCGGTTGATGCAAGATGCTGCGACCTGGACAGTGCCACAATCAGCCGTTGCGCCCTACGCGGGTACCCATCAGGGTGCATCGGTCATCGCAGATATGATGATCGGTGCAGTTGAGCAGGCATTTGATGCTGACGGTGTTTATCACGACGTGGGGCTATGCGTGGCAGAGGGGCAGCATGTGGTGATAGAAACGCGGATGACCGCCAGGCAGCCCACGGGAAAACGCTATGAGAATGCCTATGTCTTCATTTTCTGCATTTCCGATGGACGCATTGTCTCAATTCGCGAGCATGTAGACACCGCCTACGCCATCCAGTTCTTTGCGATGCCGGAGTGAGTTGAAACAAGGCTTCTGCGTCTGCAAGGAGTCCCTCGTGGAGCAGGCGGGGGCCCTCGAAACCTTTGCGGATACGGCAGTGGGTTGGCCACTCCGGGCGCCGGTGTAAAAAATACGTCGCCACTGTACTATCTGTCGGCCATTCCAAGAAAACAGGGACCCACCCCATGCCCACCAAACAACAAATCGACCACGCCATCAACGAACACTTCGACGCCTGGAATGCCCAGGATCAGGCGCGCTGGTCAGCGAACTTTTCCGACGACATCGTCTTCGAGGACCCGTACGGTGGCCTGCTCAAAGAAGGCCCTCAGGCCGTGCAGCACAGCTGGGAAAACAGCTTCAAGAACGGCGACGTGTGGACGCTGGAATGCCTGTTGAAACAGGTCTGCCTGGATCAGGCCGCGTTGGTGGTGCGCTCCACGGGCTCACTGAATGGCAAGCCCGTCGTGGTGGAGGGTATCGAGATTTACACGGTGAACGACAGCGGCAAGGTGTGCCACATTCGCACGTACTTCAACCCGCCGGAGGGCATGGAGCTGGATCCGTATTTCTCCCAGCAAACCTGAAGCGGGTGATAATCCTGGAGCCAAAAAAAACCCGCCGTTGGCGGGTTTTGATCGACGGTGCGGGGCTGCTTAGGCAGCCTTGCGGCGCACCAGCCCCAGACCCAGCAGGCCTGCGCCGAACAGCAGCAGGGTGGCCGGTGCGGGCACGGGCGCTGCTTGTGTTTCAACAGTGATGTAGGCTGCGCCGCTGTCGAAGGGAGAGGAATTCACCAGAATGTCCACGGAATAGCTGCCAGCTGCGAGTAACGTGCTCCCTGTACTGTAATAGCCACTGTCAAATGCGACATCGGGGTTTGCAGTGGTGTCACCCGTTCCCGTAGTTGATGTGGTGAACGCGAACTCTGAATTGATGAACACGTCAAAAATGTCGCCGATCAGATAAGCGTCGGTGACTTTGAGTAAGCCCGGCAGGAGCAGGTCGAACGTGAATGAGTTTCCTGTGGTGCCGACTCCCTCGTTTTGGCAGCCCGCCTCTGCTTCGGAGCCTACACCGTCAAAGCAGAAGCCGTACCATCCGGCATCCGGGGTAATTGGACCCGCAGAAGCAAAACCGGGAACCAGCAGGGCGGCAAACAGGAATACAGATGTGCAGAAATTCTTGGTGGTTTTCATCGCATTAATCTCTCGTGGGTGTACCGTGAGGAGTGTTATGCAAACACTGTGCCATGCCAGGTTCTACGCGGGGTGGCGGCCACTCAGGGTGCTATACAGCGCTGATGTGTAAAAAAAATCGACATTGAGAGGTGTGAGCTGAATACCCGTTTTCGGAGCCCGGTGACCGTAGTTTATTGCGCTACATTCACTACAATTTTACCGCGCGTCCGCCCCCGCTCCAGATAGCGAATAGCATCCGGCACTTCCGTCAGCGTAAAACGTCGATCAATGAAAGGTTCCAGCTCCCCGCGCTCTGCATAGCCCGCCAGCACCGTCAGATCCTCTGCGGTGGTCATTGCCATCAAGGGCTCCAGGCGTTGCGAAACGAAGGGTGAGCGCACCAGGGCATGCAGAGGCCGGGCCAGCGGGCCCCACCAGTTGTTCATCTTCATGTTGCCGACCGCCACCAGCACACCGTCCGGTTCGGTGACGTCCAGCATGGCTGAGATGGAACGGTTGCCGACCATATCCACAATGGCGTGGTAGCGGGTGTTGCCTTCGGTGTAATCCTCTTGGGTGTAGTCGATGACGTGGTCTGCACCGAGTGCGCGCACCAGTTCGGCGTTGCGGCCGCTGCACACCGCGGTCACGGTGGCGCCCATGGCCTTGGCGAGTTGCACCGCGTAGCTGCCAACGCCGCCGGAAGCGCCGTTGATCAGCACATGCTGGCCGGGCTGGACATTCGCTTTGTCGCGCAGGGCCTGAAGCGCGGTGATGGCGGCCACCGGCATTGCGGCGGCTTGCTCGAAGCTGAGGTTTGCCGGTTTTAAGGCCATGCCGCCGGTTTCATTGCGCACCACATACTCCGCGAAGGCACCATTGGCCACGCCATACACTTCATCACCCGGTGCAAACAATGTGACGTCCGTACCCACGGCCTCCACGGTGCCGGCAAAATCGGCGCCCATGCGCGGCGACTTCGGCGCATTCAGGCCATTGGCCAAACGCAGCAGGTAAGGCGTGCCGTGCAGGAAATGCTTGTCGAGGGGATTGACGGAGGCAGCGTGCACACGAACCAGCACCTCGCTGGGAGTCAGTTCCGGCACCGGGAGGGTCTCCAGGGTGACAATATCAACGTCACCGTAGCAGCGCTGCAGGTTGGCCGTGAAACCGCTAGCGCCTGCCGCTGTCGGCGGCGCCGGCTCGCAGGGTGCGTTATAGCGGGTCATCAGCGCCAGTGCGCCCACGGCGATAACGACAGTGGCGGTAAGCCCGGCCAGTATTTTCAGAATAAGTCGTTGTTGCATGTTGTGTGCCCGGGCAGTGAAGAGGGCGTCACTCTCTATGGGTGTGGGCTGCGCGGCAAGCCTTTTGCGATGAATAGCCTGTGGGGTGCGTTCAGTGGACCAGCCAGGCCTGCAGCTGGGGCACTACCTGCACAACCACAATCAGCCCCAGCATGAACGAGTGCAGCGTAGCCTGTATGCGCAGCGGCTCGAGCTTTTCCAGCCGCGTCACAAACTTGTTAAGGCGCGCATCAAGCTTGTCCAGTCGTGCATCAAGCGCGTCCAGGCGCGCTTCAAGCGTGTTCAGCCGAGTTTCAATTCGCTCAAAGCGCTGTGCCTGTTCGCCGAATCCGGCGCGCAAGACGGCGTCCAGATAGTCGCGCGTCACGATATTGTCGGCGTAAAAGCCAAATGCTTCGGCCATCAGTTCTGCCTGTGCGTCAGCCTGCGGTTCGGGTACGCCGGCCTCCCGCAGGCGGCGTGCGTAACGCAGTGAATCGAATGCCAGTGTTGCCACAAGAATAGCCTCCCCACGCGATTACGCCAAGCATGACAACCCTGCAGGGGCTGTGGTACATCATGTGCATGCCTCTTTCATCCCCAACAGACCACATTGATACAGCCGATTCGCGGCCGCGTGCGTGGTTACTGTCTGCCTACCGTGCCGACAGCCACGCCGCCTGGGCAGACTGGTTGCTGGCCTCGCAACCTCAGTTCAACTGGCAGCGCCTGGAACTGCCGGGGCGTCACTTCGCCTGGCGTATACGCGGCAATCCCTTGTCCTGGCTGGATGCGTTGCCGTTGGAGCAGCCGGCCCTCATTGTGGCTTCTTCCATGGTGGACCTTGCGACGCTCAAGGGGCTGCACCCGCGGCTGGCCGGCGTGCCTACCCTGTACTATTTCCATGAAAACCAGTTTGCCTACCCGCTGAGCCACCGCCAGAACCACTGGCTGGAGCCGCAGATGGTGCAGCTTTATGGCGGGCTGGCAGCAGACCGATTGCTGTTCAACTCCGCGTTCAACCGCGACAGTTATTTACAGGGCATCGCGGGGTTACTGGCGCAAATGCCGGATGCGGTGCCGGATGGTGTGGTGCAGCGCCTGGTGCAGAAGAGTGTGCTGTGCCCGGTGCCTATCGAGCCGGTGCCGGCAGCGCAACAGCGCGACAGTCAGCTGGTGCTGTGGAACCACCGCTGGGAGCACGACAAGTGCCCGGAACTCTTTGTCGAAGCGATGGTGGCATTGGCCGAGAAAGGCGTTGAGTTTCGGCTCGCCCTGTTGGGCAAGCGGCCACAGCGTGCACCGCCGGCGTTGGCACGGCTGCGAGAAGCACTGCCGCAGCGCATTGTTGCCGACGGGCAGTTGCCGGCAGCGGAATACCGCACACAACTGGGCCGGGCGGCGATTGCGGTGAGTACTGCGCGCCATGAATTCCAGGGCCTGGCTATGCTGGAGGCGGCGAGCGCAGGCGCCATCCCCCTGGTGCCCGATGCGCTGTGCTATGCGGAACAATATCCCTCAGCCTGCCGTTACCCACAGGGCGATGTAGCCGCACTGGTGGCACGCCTGCGGCTGTGGTTGACGGGCGGATTGCCGCCGCCAGTGGACGTTACGCCCTGGTACAGTGCCAGCCTGGCTGCAGTGTGGGCCGGGTTGCTGGCAGCTGCACCGGGGGCTGGAGCTACCCCTTCGGCCCCATCAGCGCCCATATAATCAGCCCTACCAGCGGAGCCAGCAGCAGGAGCAGGATCCACAGCAACTTGGCCAGCCCGCCTGCGGAACTCTTGGCCACCTTCACCACCGCCCAGATAACAATCACGAGCCAGATCAGGCCCAGTAATCCACCGACTTCTACACCCATAACAACCTCCTTGATGATGGCAGGCCACTTTGCGTGCAGGCCCGCCAGTTTCTTCCTGAGTTCACTCTACTGAAAATGCCCGTGTCTTACTATGCACGTAACCCCTTCATTTCCCGCAGTGGTAACTGCTGGCTTCATCCATGGCCCCGTGTGCGTTGTAGATGGCGCGCTGGGGATAGGGACAGAGCAGGGCGGTGGCTTCGGCGCTCAGCGCTAGCGGTGAGTTGGGCATCGCTTGAGCTTCTGCAACCACGTCGATGGTGGCGGGATTGATGTGCTCGCCGGCCGGTACGCCGCGGTAAATATCGAGGAAGCCCTGTGAGGCCTGTTGCCCCCACGCCGGCTGATCCTCACGCCCGGTAATCCAGTGTTGAGGTTAAGGCATGTTCGCCGGAGTCCACAAGGAGCGTGTCCTCGCTCCGTTCCAAACAGTATGCTCATCATGGTTTCGGCGATGGACCTTATGTACTATTTACGAAGGTGACCGCACAAGTGGGTGACCTCCGGCAATGCAGGTCGAGAAAATCATGAACAACTGCCCCATCACCAAACACAGGCTCGCGGATCTGGCCCTCTACAGTCATGGTGCGCCCAATCAGCTGATTGCTGAAAATCGGCGACAGCACCCGGTTTCCTGGGAAGAGGGTTGTGCCGGGCAATCCGGGCATTGGAATGTGTTTACATCCGATCAGATGGATATCGTGCTGAAAAACCCTGCGATTTTCAGCAATGCCACAGGGCCAAGGCTTGTCGATACACCCAAGGAAGCAATCAGGGGTAAACACGTCTCTCTCAATCTGATGGACCCGCCAATGCACCGCGATTACCGGCGCCTGGTCGACGCCGCGTTCAAACCCAGTGCCATCAAGCAGCTTGAACCCCGCGTCCTGGCTATCGCCAACGAGATAATCGATGAAATCATTGGGCAGGGTGGCTGCGAATTTGTGACGTCGGTCGCGACACCGTTACCACTGCGTGTCACCGCGTCGATGTTGGGCATCCCGGATGAGGATCAAGCTTACGTCTGCACGCTGACCAACACGATGATGATCGCCGACGACCCTGACTTTGCCGGCAGTGTGATGGACGGCTACGAGGCGCAGCGAGCACTCGTTAAGTACGGCGCGGGGTTAGCCGCCAATCATCGTCTCAATCCCTGTGAGGACCTGACAACCGAAATGCTGGAGGCCAGGCGGGAGGGTGGAGAGCAACTGACGGATCTGGAATATGGCCTGTTCTTTCTGAACCTGATTATTGGTGGTATCGAAACCACACGCAATGCTACCGCCTATGGGTTGTATCAATTGATACAACAGCCGGAACAGTTCCACATGCTGCAGAATGATCCTGCGCTGATTCCCGACGCGGTGGAAGAAATTCTGCGCTTTCGAGCACCGATAATGAATTATCGGCGTACCGCAATGGAAGATTTTGAGCTTGGGGGGCAGACGATCCGCAAGGGAGACAAAGTCATTGTCTGGTTGGCTTCGGCCAATCGGGATGAGCAGGTTTTTGCAAACCCCGACACCTTTGATATCAAGCGCTGCCAGCGTGAAAGAGTACAGCGGGATGCACGTACTTTCGGTGCAGGGCCGCACTTTTGCCTTGGCGCACATTTGGCGAGGCTACAGATCAAGGTGATTTTTGCAGTGATCACATCGCGAATGACCAATGTACAACTGGTTGATGAACCCAGGAATGCACTGTCTGCGTTTGTTGACGGTTACAAGGAAATGAACATTACCTTCGAACCCTTGGCAGAGAGCCAGCGCACCCCGTTTTAACCCCGGCCCGACAAGGGCCTGACAATGACTGGCATCGGCGTGTTGCTGCCCGCATGTACTATTTGCCGGGCTTGCGGCGTCGCGCGGGTTTCCGCGCACCATCCTGATACTGCTCCAGCAGTGTGTTCAGTGTTACCAGCTCAAAATGGCGCTTTGCTGTGATGGCGTAAAAACGCTCCACGATACTGTCCAGTACGCAGTAGCGCTCCAGCTTGCCGGACTGTAACTCGTCCTGCACCACCACCTCAGGCACCACCGCCAGGCCGCCCGAGTCGCGGGCCAGCAAGCGCAACATGGCCATGTCTTCCACTTCGGCGTAGGGGTCCACTTCCACGCCGTGTTGCTCACAGAGCAGGTCGAACTGGTTGCGGATTTCGCTGTTGGGGCCGGGCAGCAGCAGCGGCAGTGTGCCCAGATCGTGCGGGAAGCGGAACTGTTTGGCCGGCTTGCCCGGTGGCCCCACGATGCACACGCTTTGCTCGGCAATCTGTTGGCAGCGCCAGGGGGTAGAGGTGTCCGCCGCCACGGCACGGTTGGAGAGAATCAGGTCCAGCTTGTGCACGCGCAGTTGCTCCAGCAGCTCCTCCAGGCTGGCGGAGCGTATCACCAGCTTTACCTTGGCTTCGCCGATGACCGGGCGCAGGAAGTTTTCCTGGAAGTTGCGCGAGAGGGTGGCCACGGAGCCGATGCGCAGGCGTTGCACCCGCTGCAATTCGCCGCTTTCCGTGAGCGCCAGCAGTTCGCTGCCCAGGTTGAATATGCTCTCCGCGTACTCCAGCACCAGGTGGCCTACCTCGGTCAGCCGCAGCGAGCGACCGTCGCGGCTGAACAGTTCGTGGCCGAGCTGTTCCTGCAGCTGCTTGATCTGTGACGACAGGGCGGACTGGGATACATGCAGTTGCTGCGCGGCGCGCGTGAGGTGGCCTTCTTTGGCCACCACCCAGAAGTAGTAAAGGTGGTGAAAGTTCAGCTGGCGCATGTCAGTGTTCTCTTTAAAAGAACAATACTATCTAATCTAACTGTTATACAAAATCATTCTCGCGCCTCACTATTGGGCAGTTGAACAACACCCGCCACGACAGTTACGGTACGTCACCTGCATGACTGATCAACCACACATGGGCAGCGGCCGTATCGCACTGCTCACCCGCCATGCCAAAGGAGCGCTCGTAGCGCCGCCACTGGCCGCGCTTGGCCTGGAAGTCAGTGTTACCGACGCTTTTGATACGGACCAGCTGGGCACCTTCTCGGGCGAGGTGGCGCGTACTCTGAGCCCGCTGGACTGCGCGCGCCGCAAGGCACAGCTGGCCTGTGAGCTGACCGGCCTCGACCTTGGCCTGGGTAGTGAGGGCAGTTTTGGTGGAGGCCCCATGGCCGGCTTTGTGAATTGGGACGAAGAGCTGCTGCTGCTCTGGGACCGGCGCTCCGGTCAAGAGGTTGTGGCGCGTGCCGCCGGGCCCGTGCGGGTCGCGGCCTTTACCTGGGAATCCGAAGCGCAGCTGGTGGCGCAGTTGGCGCCATTCCCCAGCGCGCAAGGCTGGATTATTCGCCACCCGGCCGGGGTGAGCAAAGGACTGTGTAGTGTTGCCGCGGTGCTGGGGGAGCTTAATGCCAATGTGTTGCCGCGCCTGCCCACGGGCGATGCACATTCGGTGCGAATCGAACCTGACCTCCGGGCCATGCATTGCCCGGAACGGCAAACGTATATCCGCCAGGCGGCAGAGCAACTGGCCCAGCGCCTGCACACAACCTGCCCCCACTGTACCGCGCCGAACTTCTGGCCAGACGATCATGTACCCGGTCTGCCCTGCGCGGACTGCGATGCACCCACCTCACTCCCCCTGCTGGCCCTGCGGCGCTGCAGTGTCTGCGGCCACGAACAAGGCGAGCCTGTTACTCCGCCTGTCGCTGAGCCACAATACTGTTCCTGGTGTAACCCGTGATGTATCGCGTGGCATGTACGCAGCATGCAGGCGGCAAACCCTTTTTTCCCCTGCAACGTACAGGTAAGTATTCCTGCTGGAGGCCCGTATTACTGTGAAAGACACACGTCACCACTCGTCCCTTGTAGTGGACGGCATCGAAAAAGCACCTGCTCGCGCCATGCTGCGCGCAGTGGGTTTCACAGATGAGGATTTCCACAAGCCGCAAATCGGCATTGCCTCTACCTGGAGCATGGTCACGCCGTGCAATATGCACATCAATGCGCTGGCGGACGAAGCCTGTGCCGGGGCCGATGGCGCCGGTGGCAAGGGTGTCGTGTTCAATACCATCACTATTTCCGATGGCATCGCCAACGGTACCGAGGGCATGAAGTATTCGCTGGTATCGCGCGAAATCATTGCCGACTCCATCGAGGCGGTCGCGGGCTGTCAGGGGTTCGACGGGCTGGTGGCGGTGGGCGGCTGCGACAAGAACATGCCGGGCTGCATGATCGGCATCGCGCGGCTCAACCGTCCGGCGGTGTTCGTGTATGGCGGCACTATCCAGCCGGGTGCCAACCACACGGATATTATTTCCGTATTCGAGGCGGTGGGCCAGCATGCGCGGGGCGATCTCACCCTGCTCGACGTGAAGCAGATCGAGGAAACCGCGATTCCGGGCCCCGGCTCTTGTGGCGGCATGTACACCGCCAACACCATGGCGTCGGCCATCGAGGCGCTGGGCATGAGCCTGCCCAACAGCTCCGCGCAGGAAGCGGTGTCTCGCTCCAAGGCGGAGGATTGCCGACAGGCTGGCGCCGCCGTGCTGAGTCTGCTGGAGCGCGACATCAAGCCCTCGGATATCATGACGCGGCACGCGTTTGAAAACGCCATCGCCACCGTGATTGCACTCGGCGGCTCCACCAACGCGGTGCTGCACTTGCTGGCCATGGCTCATGCCGCGCAGGTGGAGCTGACACTCGACGACTTTGTGCGCGTGGGCGAGAAAGTGCCGGTGTTGGCAGACCTGCGCCCCAGCGGCAAGTACATGATGTCCGAATTGATTGCCATTGGCGGCATTCAGCCGCTGATGAAAATGCTGCTGGAGCGCGGGTTGCTGCACGGCGACTGCCTCACGGTAACCGGCAATACGCTGGCAGAGAACCTGGCCGGTGTGGCGCCTTACCCTGAGTCGCAAGACATCATCCGCGCCTTTGACAACCCCATCAAACGCAACAGTCACCTGATGATTCTGCGCGGCAACCTCGCACCGGAGGGAGCTGTTGCGAAAATCACGGGTAAAGAGGGCCTGCGTTTCCAGGGCACTGCGCGCGTATTTCACTCCGAAGAGGAGTCCCTGCAGGCGATTCTCGATGGCCGCGTCGTCAAGGGTGATGTGCTGGTGATTCGCTACGAAGGGCCGCGCGGCGGCCCGGGCATGCGCGAAATGCTCAGCCCCACCTCGGCGCTGATGGGCAAGGGACTGGGCGCCGATGTGGCGTTGATCACCGATGGCCGTTTCTCGGGCGGCAGCCACGGCTTTGTGGTCGGGCATATCACGCCGGAGGCGAGTGAAGGCGGCCCGCTGGCCATTGTTGAAGATGGCGATGAAATCGTGATCGACGCGGAAACCGTGCGCATCGACGTCACGCTCAGTGCCGACGAGATTGCCGCCCGCATGGCGCGTTGGCAGCCCCCGGCGCCGCGGTACACCCGGGGCCTGCTGGCCAAATTTGCCAAAACCGTGGCCTCGGCGTCAGAAGGCGCGGTCACCGACAAATACCTGTAAGGAAAACAACATGACAGACGAGTTGGAAGCGCGGCGATTCCGGTTGATCAGTGGTGTGTTCTATCCCGACGAAGCCAGCCAGTTGCTGATGACCTTGATTGAGGACAAGATCAGTTTTCACCAGCGCAATAACGGGAGCCGGCGCTGCACACGCTATGCGCGCTTTCGGTTGCATTTAATGCCACTTCGCTTGCACCGCGGGCACGGTGCCCTTAGGCTCATACCTAATAAAAAAGGAGCCCCCACGTGGCCGCTACACCGCCCTCTGCCGGCGCGCCGTCTTCGTTGTTTACTGCGGGAACGCGCCGTTATGTGCTGACCATCCTGGTCATCGCCTACACCTTCAACTTCATTGACCGACAAATCCTCGGCATATTGGTGGAACCCATTCGCCTTGAACTCGGCGTCAGTGATACAGCGATGGGCCTGCTCACGGGGTTGGGTTTTGCCCTGTTCTACACCCTGATGGGTATTCCCATCGCGCGCTACGCCGACCGCGCCAATCGGCGCAACCTCATCGCGGCGGCGGTAGGTATCTGGAGTGTGTTCACCGCCGCGCAGGGGCTGGCGCAGAATTACTGGCAACTGCTGGCTTATCGCATTGGCGTTGGGGTGGGTGAGGCGGGCTGTTCGCCTCCCGCACATTCCATGCTGGCGGACTACTACCCGGCCAATGAACGCGCGACGGCGCTGGGTATCTATTCACTGGGCATTCCGATCGGCATTCTGTTCGGCTTTTTTGTCGGCGGCTGGATGAACGAGTGGTTTGGCTGGCGCGTGGCGTTTTTTGTGGTGGGTATTCCCGGCATTGTATTGGCACTGGTGATTCGCTTTACACTGCGCGAGCCGGAACGCGGCATGTCCGAGACCCGGGTGACCGCGCCCGGTAGTCAGCCCTCTGTTGCCGCGGTATTCCGCTACCTGCTGGCGCGGCGTTCGTTTGTGCACATGGCCTTGGGCGGCGGTATTACCGCCTTTGTCGGTTACGGCCTGATCTCCTGGTCTGCGGCGTTCCTGGCGCGCTCCCACGGCATGTCCTCCGGTGAGATCGGCACCTGGCTGGGCCTCATATTCGGCATTCCCGGCGGCATCGGCATTGTGCTCGGTCGGCGTCTGGCGGACTATTTCGGCGCCCGGGATGCGCGCTGGTATTTATGGATTGTGGCCCTGGCGCTGCTTGTTTCCGTGCCCGCGGGGGTGTTTGTGTTCCTGCTTGATGACATTCGCGCGGTGTTGCTGCTGATGGTGCTGCCAGTGATGCTGGGTAATTTCTACCAGGCCACCACCTTCGCCCAGACACAGACATTGGTCGGTCTGCGCATGCGCAGTGTCGCCTCGGCCATTCTGCTGTTTGTGATCAACATCGTCGGCTTGGCACTGGGGCCGTCGGTGGTGGGCCTGATCAGTGACCTGCTGGCAGCGGATTACGGCCAACACTCCCTGCGCTGGGCGTTGCTGATCTGTTCCCTGGCGAATGTCTGGGCGGCCTGGCACTACTGGCGGGCAGGGGCGGTGTTTCCCGCTGATCTGGCGCGGGTGGAAGACTAGCGCCGCGCCTCATTTACAGGCGCTGACCGCCGGCTACAGCGTGGCGAGAAAGTGCAGTAATGCGGCGTTGAAAGCTTCCGGCTGTTCCTGCTGCACAAAGTGGCCAGCGCGCTGGATCAGTTCTATGCCGCGCAGGTCACTGGAGCAGCGCGCCAGGACCTCGAGTGCATCGGTGCCGATCATCTGCAATACAGGGTCTTCGCTGCCGGCGATAAACAACGACGGTGGTGTGACCTTCGCGTCGGCCCAGGCCTTGCCCAACTCCCAGTTGCGATCTGCTACCCGGTAGGAATTGATACCGCCAATGAACTCTGCTCCCGCCGCACAACGGGTGAACTCCTCGACGTAGGTGTTCATATCCTCCTCGCTCATCCACGGCCAGGGCAGGGGAATGGCCGGGTCGGCAAGCACATCGAGGTAGTTGTGCCCCTCCGTGCTGAAGCGCGTCCAGTCCAGCAGGTGGCCGTCTGCGCAGAGCGCCCAGAACAGGCGGGTGAGGAACAAGCGGGGTGCGCGGGCGAGCTCGCGCTCCGGTCGCTCGGGCTCCTGATAGTAGTGCATGTGGTAGAAGTGGCGCGCGGCCACTTCCGCAAAGCAGGTACTGGGGGCCTTGTCCGGGCGGGCGAAGGCGCGGCCGTAGTCCGTGCCGGGCGACGGGTTGGCGCCGGCGCCACCGCGGCCCGCGAGGTCGAAATCGTAAGGGCAGGCCACGCCTACCACAGCGCTAACGCGGGACGGGTGCCGCACGGCCACGTTGTATACTTGGGCGGCACCGAAATCGTGCCCGACCAGTACCGCTTGTGCCAACCCAAGATGATCCATTAGCCCGAGCACGTCGTTCACCGTGTGCTGGCTGTCATACACGGCCGGGTCAAGCGGTCGGCTGGAGCGGCCGTAACCGCGCTGGTCGAACGCAAGGGCGTTGAAGCCAGCCTCGGCCAGAGCCGGCAACTGGTTGCGCCAGCTGTAGGCGAGTCCGGGAAAGCCGTGGCAGAGAATCACCCAGGGCTGCTCTGGCTGGCCCCGACACAGGCCGTAGTGCAATTCAATGTCGCCCACGGGGGCGCTGGCGTGCTCCACGGTGCTCACCGGTGGCTAGCGCGGCGTGATGAAGCGGTCCGCGAACCGTTCCATCGCCTCGAGTTTGGCATCCAGTGCATGAAAAGCCGGGTCGTCGACTGTCCAGGCCATGGCGATGGTGCCGTCGATGCCCCAGTCTTCCAGCTGATGGTAGATGCCGGGGTCTGGTTCGGTCTGCGGCATGACAAAACGTCCGAAGGGCTCCGCGCCGCGTTCGGCCTCGACGATGGCGCGCTCGGCGTTCAGTTGGTCCAGTAGCTCACGAATTTCCGCCATCGGGTAGTTCATGCCCATCCAGCCGTCGGCGTGTGCGGCGCGGCGCAGGGCGGCGCGCGACTTGCCGCCGATCCACACCGGCACTTTGCCGGGCACCGGGAACTGCCCCGTGGGGGGAAACTGGTAGAAGTCGTTGTCGGCTTCGGCCATGCCGTCATCCCAGAAATCCCGCATCACCTCCAGCATCGCGTCCATGCGTTTGCCGCGGTTGCGCGGGTTGTGGCCCAGCACGGTAATTTCATCTTCGCACCAGCCCGCGCCAACGCCGAACACAAAGCGGTTGTCGGTTTGCATGGCCAGCGTCGCCGCCTGCTTGGCAGCGCTGAAGGGCTCGCGCATGGTCAGCACGTACACATAGGTCATAAAGCGCAGTTGCTCGGTGACCGCGGCCATGGTGGCGATGGTAATCATCGGGTCCGGAAAGCGGGTGTGGGCGTGAATGTGGCGCTGCCCGGAAGGGTGCACGGAGGTGTAATCGCGCGGGATGGCCACGTGGTCTGATACGGCTATGCCCGCATAGCCCATTTTCTCGGCCGCCGCGGCAACCTGTTTTACCTGGTCGTTGCCTTCGTGAAACCAGGCCAGCCAATATTCCATATCTCCTCCTGACGGTGCGGGAAAACGCCAGGCGAGTGCTGCGGCTTACTCGCGTTTCAGCAGCAGCCAGGCCTCGGCGTAATCACTAATGTGATGATTCGCCGCATGATACCCCGCCCAATCGCGGTAGTAGCCGCTCAGCCAGTCGAGCTGGTACAGATTGTCATGAAAAGCGCCGCCGGTATCCGCCATCACGTTCAGGCGGTAGGTGGGCTCCCCGGCTTCTTCGGTGCGCAGCAGCACCAGGCGGCCCAGGCCGAGCTGGAAAATATCGCCGGCAACGGTCACCAGCGGTTGTACAGGAATCTTGTAATCCGCGTCCTTGCCGTAGCCGAGCACGCCCGGGACTGCCTTGAAATACCAGTAGCGCTCCTGCTCCTCCGGCTTGCGCGTGCGGTCGTAGGCAATACCGTTGTTGCGATGAACGTTGAAGTAGCGCTTCTGGCCCGCGTCGTCTTCGATGACCGCCGTGCCTTGCAGCAGGGCGCCTTCCAGGTCGGCGCGGCTGAGCCAGATCAGCGGCGGGGCGCGCTGTGCCATGTCGTTCGCGCTGGCGGCTGCAGTCTCACTGGCCACAATCGCCTGTTTGCCGAGCTGGAAGCGGGTGATGGCAGTGCCCAGGGCATCGGCCTCGGCCAGTGGCAGCTGGGCCTCATCGTGCGGCAGGCCGTACAGGGCGTGGGGGGTGGCCGCTGTCTGTGCTGCGCTGCCGGATGCCACACGCACGTAGTATTTGGTCAGCAACAGGCGTTCGGCAGGCAGGTTCTGCAGCAGTGGCTTGCCGCTCGCCAACTGCGCGGCCCGCACGCGATCAGGCTGCCAGCGCAGCAGCTCGAAGTGGCGCTGCAGAAACGCGGGGTCGGTGAGGCGCGAGCTGCGCCCGAGGCGTGAGTCCTCTGCCGCGACTGCGCAGACGAATTCCAGTGTGGCGCGAATGCGCTCGGGCGGGGTTTGCAGCCAGGGCGTGGTGCCGCCGTGAATGACAGCCGGGTCGTAGACGTTCCCCTGGGCGAGATAGTCGGCCGTGGCTGCGGCGACGTCACACAGTGCCCCGCTGTGGTCCGGCCATTGTCCGGGTGCCAGGGTTTGTGCCGGGCGGAAGCTGGGTGCTGCGCTCGCCGCCGCGCTGCAGAGCAGCAGCGCGGCCAGCGCGCCCCTGAAAGTCAGTGGCATGAAGGGCCCGCCTAGAAGGTGGCGCGCACAGCGATGGCCGCCATACCGACCAGTGCCAGCGAGGACAGCAGGAACAGCAGGAAACGCACCGGCACGTAGTTGGTGGTGGACTGCACGATGCTGTGGGCGATGCGTAGCACGAGGTAGCCCCAGGCCAGCTGCACAGCCAGCGCACTGTCTATGCCCGTAATGGCCAGAATACAGCACAGCGCGTAGAAAACGGTGGGCTGCTCGTGCAGGTGGGTGTAGTTGTGCGCCTTCCAGTTCACATGGTCGGGCAGCACGCCCTCGAGGTCGGCGCCACGGCGTCCACCGGGTTGTGGCTTGGACAGGTCCAGCCCTGATTTGCTCATGGCGGGCATGCGTGTAGCGGCCATCCAGATCAACATGACCAGAGACCAGCTGGCAAGCAGGGCGGCGGGGGCAAGGATTTCCAGGGCAGGCATAGTGGGCACTCTCGGCATTTATGTGTCGCGAGTAGAACTGATCGCGCGGCTCGGCGTCAAGCCTGTTCCGGAATGCACGCCTTCTGGCGTAAGCTGAATTCAATCCCGTGTGTTGCCAGGAAGACTGTCAATGAAACGTCTGTTGCTGATCGCCCTCCCGCTGCTGCTCCTGCTGGCAGTGCCCCCGGTATTACTCGGGATGCCGTTGTGGCAGCTGGGCAACGCGGTGTCTCTGGCCACCGGGCTCGGCGCCAAGCTGGCCTGCTCCGGGCGTTTTATCAGTGCTTTTGACGACGCCCGGATTCTCGACGACCTGGCCAGCTATTCAGCGATCAATCGCCAGCTGTCACTCGATTTTGGCGTTGACCGCGTAGACGTGAGCTTGTTTGGCCTGGCGCCGGCATCCGCGACTTACCGGCCGGGGCTGGGCTGCACAATGAACCATGGCGATACAGCGTTTCTGGATGCACTGCAGCCGCCTGCCCGCAGCACACCCCCTGCGCAGTGGCCAGCACGTGACGGCGGGTTCACGGCGCAGCAGGCGGCGGCTGAGGCCGTGTTGGCGGCGGATAATGCGGAAGGCTTGCAGACCCGCGCCCTGCTGGTGCTGCAACGGGGTGAGCTGGTGGCGGAGAGCTATGCCCCCGGGTACAGCGCGGGCTCGCAGCTGCTCGGCTGGTCTATGGGCAAGTCCTTGATGGCGATCGCGCTGGGTCGCATGGAGGCGCTGGGGTTGCTGCCGGCGTCGCCGGAGGGGCCGTTGTTTCCCGAGTGGGCGGGCGATGACCGCGCGCACATCGGCCTGGCACAGCTGCTGCAGATGACCTCGGGCCTGCGCTGGCAGGAGGATTACATTCCCGGGAGCGATTCCACACACATGCTGTTTCATGCCCGCGGTGCCTCCTCCGTGTCCCTGCGCAGCCCCGGTCTGTACGCACCAGGGAAGCACTTCTATTACTCCTCCGGCACCAGCAACCTGCTGGCGCGTTTTGCGGCCGCAAGGCTGGGCGGCCCGCAGGCGCAGCTGGATTTCTTCTACGCCCAGCTGCTGCAGCCACTGGGCATGACGCACACGGTGCTGGAACCCGATGCCGAGGGCATTGTGGTTGCCAGTTCCTTCGTTTACGCCAGCGCACGGGACTGGGCCCGCCTGGGCCAACTGTTGCTGGACGATGGCAGGTTGCAGGGTCGCCCCTTCCTGCCCGCGGGCTGGGTCGCGCGAGCCACGGCGCCCAATACCAGCGCCAATGAGCCGCGCTACGGCTACCAGCTCTGGCTCAACGATGGGGGCGCTACGCTGCGCTGGCCGGATCTCCCGCGCAGCGCCTTTGCGATGCTGGGCAACCGGGGGCAGGCGGTACTAATGATGCCGGAGGAGGGGCTGGTTGTGGTGCGGCTGGGCTGGACCGCAGGAGAGTATCCGCTGTCGCGCAAAGTGGGTGAGCTGCTTACCGGGCTTCAGAATGTGAGGTAACACTCGATGTGCCGCCTCCGTGGTAATTTTCACATTTTCCCGAGTCTTTTTGTCGGGTATTAAAAAAGCTAATAAATACAATGGACTATAGATAACTCCTTATTGCATCCTCAGAAATATTTGGGTTTTTCAGGCGATCATGACAAACAATTCATGATCCAGCTACCTTTAGAATCAGTAAAACCGTTACCATATGTGAAGTGTGGTAACAAACCGGTAAAGCGAAAGGGTGCAGGTGGTCTGCAACCGTTACCGGCATCTGAGGAGAGTGGAAATGAAAACGTTGGCTGCAACAGCCAGGCTCGGTACCCTGGCACTGACTTTTGCCCTGGGTAGCACAGCCTTTGCGCAGACGGCCGAACAGGAAGGCCGCTTACTGCTGGCGATGAACGAAACGTCCGCGAATGTAGAGTGGCAACCGGCAGTTCGTGCGGAGGAGCAGGCTCAAGCGGAGGCCGTGGAGCGCGAGCTGGCAATCTCTGCTGAGGCGATCTCACGCAAGCTGGACGAACAGTTGAAGGCGCGGTTGTCGCGCAAACTCGACATGGCCATCTAACAGGCCAAATGAAGGCGCCAACCCGAGGCAATGGCCTCGGGTTTTTTTTGCCCGCTGCCTGCTATGATTCTTCTCCCGAATGCTGCACAGGAGGGCTGTCATGCTGGAACCACTGGCCCCGGATCAGATCTACCGCGCCTGCTCGGGCGACGGATTCGACTTCACCACCACGGAAGGGCTGGAGCCGCTGGACCTGCTCTACGGCCACGACCGTGCCCGGGAGGCGCTGAGTTTCGGCACCGCCATGCGCAGCGACGGGTTCAACCTGTATGTGCTGGGCGACCCCGGTCACGGCCGCCACGACCTGGTCGAGCAGTTCCTGGCGCAGCGTGCCGCCGGGGAGGAAGCACCGGGAGACTGGGCCTACCGCTACAACTTCGATGACCCGACCTCGCCCCGTTACCTGGCGCTGCCGGCCGGCATGGGGCGCCAGCTGGTGGCGGACCTCACGCAGCTGGTAGAGGAACTGCGCGCCGCCATTCCTGCGCTGTTCGAGAGCGAGGAATACCAGAATCGACTGCAGGACCTTAATCAGGCCATGGGGGAGCGCCAGCGCGATGCCGTGGAGGCGATCCGGCGCGAGGCGCGGGAGCAGGACATCCTGCTGGTTTCCACCCCCAACGGATTTACCTTCGCGCCGGTCGACGGCAAGGGCGACAGCGACAGCGATAATATGATGTCGCCCGAGGACTTTCGTGCGTTGCCCAAGGAAGATAAGGAGCGCATTGAAGCGAACGTGGAAATTCTGCAGCGCAAGCTCACCCAGGCCATCCGGCAGATGCCGCTGCTGGCGAGGGAGCTGCGCCAGCAAGTGGACACGCTGAACGCCGAGATGCTCAATACCGCCATCGAGGCGCCGCTCGCCGAGCTGGAAGCGCGCTACGGTGAGCAGGCTCCGGTGCTGGAGCATCTGGGCGCCTGTCGTCAGGCCGTGCTGTCCCATGCGGCGGCATTTCTTGCCGAGACCCCCGAGGTTTCGCCGGAGGCGGTGTTCAGCCGCTTCCAGGTGAACCTGCTGGTCGATAATGGCGAGACCAGCGGGGCGCCCGTGGTCTACCAGGATCTGCCCAGCCATCAACACCTGGTGGGCCGCACCGAGCACCACGTGCACAACGGCACGCTGGTCACCGATTTCTCCCTGATTCGCGCCGGTGCCCTGCACCGCGCCAACGGCGGCTACCTGGTGCTCGACGTGCGCGGCTTGCTCACCCAGCCAGGAGCCTGGGAGACGCTGAAGCGCGTGCTGCGTGCCCGGCACATTCGTACGGAAAGCCTGGAGCAGGCCTACGGCCTGATCAGTACGGTGAGCCTGGAGCCGGAGCCCATTCCGCTGGATGTGAAGGTGGTGCTGCTGGGTGAACGCCTGTTTTATTACCTGTTGTGCGAACACGACCCGGAGTTTCTTGAGCTGTTCAAGGTGCAGGCAGACCTGGAAGACACGCTGGACCGTGACCCGGCCAACCAGGCGCTCTATGCACGCATGATTGCCACACTCGCCACCGACGCGGGACTGCAGCCCCTTGACCGCGGCGGTGTGGCGGCCGTCATAGAGCGCGCCAGCCGCCTGGCGGCGGACCAGCGCAAGCTCACCGCGCGACAACGCGAACTGCGCGACCTGCTGCGGGAAGCGCAGCACTGGGCGGAACAGGCGGGCGCGAAGATCACCGGCCGCGAGCATGTGGAGACCGCCATCCAGCAGCAGCTGAGGCGGGCAAGCCGCTTGCGGGAGCGCAGCCACGAAGCGATACACCGCGGCATTGTGATGATCGATACCCAGGGGGCCGTTGTCGGACAGGTTAATGGCCTGTCGGTGCTCTCGCTGGGTGACTTTGCGTTTGGCCAGCCCTCACGCATAACGGCGACCGCGCGCCCCGGCAACGGGCAGCTGGTGGATATCGAGCGCGAGGCGCGCATGGGCGGGCGCATCCACACCAAGGGGGTGATGATTATTGCCCGCTACCTGGCCAACCGCTACGCGCCGGACACGCCCCTGTCATTGTCCGCCAGCCTCGCCTTTGAACAATCCTATGGTGGAGTTGACGGCGACAGCGCCTCGGTGGCCGAGATCTGCGCCCTGGTGTCGGCCATCTGCGGTGTGCCGCTGAGCCAGGCTTGCGCGGTTACAGGGTCGGTCAACCAGCACGGTGAAGTACAGGCGGTGGGTGGTGTTAACGAGAAAATCGAGGGCTTTTTCGATGTCTGCGCCGCGCTGGGCGGGGTGGACGGTCGCGCGGTGCTGTTGCCGGCCACGAACGTGGAACACCTGATGCTCAAGCAGGAAGTGCGCGATGCCGTCGCGGCCGGGCATTTCCGCATTTACGCCATGCGCCACGTCGACGATGCCCTGGCATTGCTGACGGGGCTGGAGCCGGATGAGCTGGAGCGACGTGTGTCTGCGCGCCTGGAGGCCTTTTCGGCTGCGGTCAAGGCGGCGCGCAGCGAGGGCGATGAGCCCGCAGCAGGCCCGGCGGATGCGGGGGAGGAGAGCGACGATGAACAGTGAGGCGGTGCAGCGCCAGCAGGCGCGTCGTGTGCTGGCCATGCTCGATGCCTCGCGCCACAGCAGGACGGCACTGCAAGCAGCGGTCGAGCTGGCACGCGAGCATCGCGCGGAGCTGGTCGCCCTGTACGTGGAGGATGAGAACCTGCTGCGCTCGGCGGATTTCCCTTTCGCCTGTGAAGTGGGCGCACGCAGCGGACTGGCGAGGCCGCTGACGGTTGCCGCCATGCAGGCTACCCTGTCGCGGCAGTTACAGGCGGTCAGCCAGGCGCTGGAGTCGGCAGTGGCGGGGGACGGTGTGACCTATTCCCTGCAGGTGACGCGCGGTGGTGTGGTTGCCGCCACGCTCGCGCGGGTGACCGCAAACGATATTCTGGTACTGGGTAAGGCGGGGTTTTCTGCGCACGGCGGCGGCGCCCGTCTCGGCTCGACCTGCCGGACGCTCTTGCTGCAGGCGCCGTGCACTGTGCTGGTGTACGCCGACGACGTGCCGCTGCGACCTGGCCCCTTGCGGGTGTTATCGCCGCCAGTACCCGAGGCGCTGTTACAGCTGCCCTTGTGCAATTCGGTGGAGACCGTGCAGGCGCGCTCTGCCGGCCATCTTGAGCACCAACTGCAGCGCGTACGCAACGGGGCCCTGTTGCTGCGGCGCGCCGAGTTGCGCGCGCTGGCAAGCGAAGACCCGCAACTGCTGGCGAGAATACCCGTACCGGTTATTGTGCTGCCTGACCCCGTGTAACGTCCGCCATGCGCTCGCGGTAGTCCCAGGTAAACAGGCGCTCCGGTTGTATCCTGATCAACACCTCCTCGGCCTTGCGCGACAGCAACCAGTTGCCTACCCGTGATTCCTGCTGCCCCAGATAGCGCTCCAGTAGCAGGTCCAGCAGCTCGCTGTCACCCAGCGGCTCGAGGCTGGCCTGTCCCTGACCGCGCACACCGTGGTAGGGGGGCGCGTTGGGCGACACCTCGAAGCCCACTTTCGGGTCGCGCTGCAGCAGTTTGACCAGCGCCGATTTCTGGTGCGAGACACACAGCAGTGCCTGCTCGGCAAAGGCATACCACACGGATACCACGCGCGGGTAACCGTCGTTGCCCGTGCAGGCAAGGCGCATCGGCACTGTGCTGTCACTCAGGAAACGGTGGATCTCTTCCAGGGACCAGGGGCCCTTTGCGGTGGGTGTCATGAGAACGTGCCAGCTATAATGAGGGGGCAGTATAGGGCGCTTGACGGCATTCGTGAATGCTTGCAGCGGGCTTGACCCAATGCGCAAAAAATTGATCGGGAACAACATACCAGTGATCATGTTGGGCGATACTGCTATCCTATTGCTGAGATAAATTTTAAATAAACACAGCAGGAGAGCTGATTGTGAAAAAACAGCCTGGATGCTTCATTCCGCACCGCAAGTCCACTTTGATCCTCGCCCTGGCTGCTGCCGGCATGGCGCTGCCCGCGGCGGCGCAAACCTTCCAGTTGGGGCCGTTCGAAGGCAATTTTTCCTCCAACATATCCATCGGCGCCAGCTGGCGCACGGAGGCGCCCAACCTCGGCGTGCTGTCTCCCGGTAACACAGACGGCAAGGGGCGCGCGTCCTCCAGCACGGCGGATGACGGCAACCTCAACTACGACCGGGGCGACATGTACTCGCTGCAGGTGCGGGGTATCCACGACCTGGAACTGGCGGCGGACAACTTCGGCTTTTTCACCCGGCTCAAGTACTGGTACGACCACGAGGTAGGCACCAGCGACGTACCGCATGGCCATGCAGCAAACGGTTACACCCCCAATCGCAAACTGGACACCTCGGATTTCGAGCCTCTGGCGCAATACAGCGGCATCGAGTTCCTCGACTACTACGTCTATGGCAGCTTCGAAGTGGGTGACAGCCCGCTGGAGCTGCGTGCGGGTAACATGGTGCTGAGCTGGGGCGAGAGCACGTTCATCCAGAACGGGGTGAACGTGATCAACCCCTTCGACGTCACCGCGTTGCGCAAGCCGGGTTCCGAGATCAAGGAAGCCCTGCTGCCGGTGGGCATGGTGTATGCGAACTACGGTCTCACCTACGACCTCAGCGTAGAGGGGTTCGTGCAGTACGACTGGCAGCGCACCATCCTCGATGAGTGCGGCACCTACTGGAATTCAGCCGACCCCTACGGTGGTGGCTGTGACTACCTCACCATCTCCAACGCCATCCCGGATGGCGAAGCAGAGGCGGCGGGCCTGACCCTGCCACGGGGTGCCGATGTCGAGGCGTCGGATTCCGGTCAGTGGGGCCTGGCAATGCGCTATTACGTTGAGGAACTGAACGGTACCGAGTTCGGTCTGTACTACATGAACTATCACAGCCGCACGCCGATTTTCAGTGCTACCAACGCGACGCAGAGTTTCGGCCTGCCGGTGAACTTTGGTGCGAACCCCGAGTACTTCTTCGAGTTCCCCGAGGACATTGAACTCTGGGGCCTCACCTTCGCCACCAATGTGGGCGACTGGGCGGTGTCGGGTGAGCTGAGCTACCGCCCTGACTTCCCCCTGCAGATCAATACCACTGATTTGTTGCAGGCGGTGGCGCTGGGTACCGCTGCGGAATGGTCGCGCATGTTGTCACGCTCGCTGGAGCAGGGGCCGGGTGGTTACCTGGCCGGCTATGACGATGTGTCCTATACCCAGTTCCAGATGACCTTCATCAAGTTCTTCGAGCAGGTGTTGGGTGCACAGCGGCTGTCCTTTGCCAGTGAAGTGGGTGCCGTGTGGTTGAGCGGCATGGATGACAGCATCAATTACGGTCGCTCGCCCAACTACGGGGTAGGTGATTTCGAGCCGTTCAACAGCAACTTTGCCCTGTGGCCGGGCTCTCCTGTTGCCTGTGATTCGCACCCGGCGGCAGAAGCCTTCGCTGGTATTAGTCCCAACAGTAACGGCGATTACTGCACCAATGATGGCTTCACTGACGACTTCTCCTGGGGCTACCGGGTGCGCGCCGGACTGGAATACACCGACGTGCTGGCGGGTATCAACCTGACGCCCAATATGGCATGGTCGCACGATGTGAAGGGTACATCGCCGGCACCCAACTTTGTCGAAGACCGTATCGCGCTGAGCGTTGGTGTCACGGCGGATTACCTCAACGTGTACCGCGCCGATCTGTCCTACACCAGTTATTTCGGGGCAGACTATGATGAGTTGAAGGACCGCGACTTTGTTTCCTTGAGCTTCTCGGTGGCGTTCTAGCATTCACGATAAAAGGAGTTACACATGAATAAGAGATTGATCGCCGTGGGTTTGGCGTCGCTGCTCGGCATGAGCGGCAGCCTCGCGCTGGCCAAGGTCAGCCCTGAACAGGCTGCGCGCCTGGGCAGCGATGAGCTGACGCCGATGGGCGCCGAGCGCGCCGGCAATGCAGACGGCACCATTCCTCGCTGGGAGGGCGGTTATCAGGACCTGCCCGCCGGTTACACCGAGGGCGAGCGCCTGGTGGACCCCTTCAGCGCAGACGAGCCGCTGTTTACGATCACTGCGGAGAACGTTGAGCAGTACGCGGACAAACTCTCGCCGGGCCAGGTCGCGATGTTCCGACGCTACCCCGATACGTACCAGATGCCGGTGTACCCTACGCGGCGCAGTGCGCGCCTGCCCGAGAGCGAGTACGACCTGATCAAGGAATGGGCCACCAAAACCGACTTGGTAGCGGGTGGCAATGGCCTGGTGGATTTCAAGGCCAACGTCCCGTTCCCCATTCCCGAGACGGGCATTGAGGTGATCTGGAACCACATCACCCGTTACCGCACGCCGCTGGGCGTGAAGCGGCGCTACATCCAGGCGCCGGTGCAGGCCAATGGCGCCTTCGCGCCGGTGCTGTTCGAGGAAGAGGCGATTTTTGCCAACCGCTTCCCTGACAACCCCAACCCCAACCGCTTGTTCGTGTTCCTGCAGCGCATCCTCGCGCCAGCGCGCCTGGAGGGCGACGTGCTGCTGGTGCACGAAAACGTGGACCAGGTGAAAGAGCCACGCTCTGCATGGGTCTACAACGCCGGCCAACGACGTGTACGGCGCGCGCCGAACATCGCCTACGATGGCCCCGGCGTAGCCTCTGACGGCCTGCGCACCGCGGACGACCTCGACCTCTTCAACGGCGCCCCGGATCGCTACAACTGGGAGTTGGTGGGCAAGCGCGAGCTTTACATTCCGTACAACGCCTACGCGCTGCGTCGCGGTGACCTCGCCTACACCGATATCATCAAGCCGGGGCACATGGACCCGCAGTATCTGCGTTACGAACTGCACCGGGTGTGGGTCGTCGAGGCGACTTTGAAAGACGACGCCCGTCACATTTACGCCCGCCGCACGTTCTATGTCGACGAGGACACCTGGCAGATCGCCGTGGTGGACCATTACGACGGCCGCGGAGAACTGTGGAAAATGAAAGAAGGCCATATGGTCATGCATTACCAGGTGGCCGTGCCGTGGCTGGCGGCGGAGTCCCTGCACGACCTGATCTCGGGCCGTTATGTGGTGATCGGTCTCGACAACGAAGAGCGTGGTTACCAGTACGACTTCGACTATGTGGGTGATTTCGAGGACTTCACGCCGGCGGCGTTGCGTCGCGCCGGTCGCCGTTAGGTAGCCCGCGGTGCATTGCCGAGGAATCGCGGTGGGGCGTGTGAGCCCCATCGTCTGGCTGCTGGGCCTGCTGGTCTGTGCCCTGCCCGCACAAGCAGCGGTCGAGTTCGCGTTCATGCCGGCAGTGCGCATGGACGACCCGCAACACGCACAGCTACTCGATATCGCACGCGCCGGTGAGCGGCTGGTGGCTGTGGGTGAGCGCGGTGTGATTGTGCTCAGCGATGATCACGGCCAGACCTGGCGTCAGGCGGACGTGCCGGTGAGCACGACGTTGACGGCGGTGAACTTCCCGCAGCCCGATGTCGGCTGGGCGGTGGGCCATTCCGGAGCCATCCTGCATACGGCGGACGCCGGAGCAAGCTGGTCGCTGCAGTTTGATGGGCGCGACGCCAACCGCCAGTACCTGGCGTGGGCGGAGTCCCGCGTGGAGGCGCTGGAAGAGGTGGTCGCCGCCAACGAGCGAGGACCCGGAGCAGCAGGAGGCGCTTGAGTACGCCCTGGATGATGCCATGTTCGCGGTGGACGACGCCACGGACGCGATTGAAACCGGGCCGGCTGATCCCTTTCTCGATGTACTCTTCATCGATGCCAACACCGGGTTCGCGGTCGGCGCCTATGGCATGCTGTACCGCACGGACAACGCCGGCACCGATTGGCGTATCGCCATCGACGGCGTGGCCAACCCCGACCGTTTCCACTACTACGCCATGGCCACGGGTGTCGATGGACGCCTGTATCTAAGCGGTGAAGCGGGTCTGCTCTACTACTCTGCAGACACGGGACAGAGCTGGGTTCGCATTGAAGACCTCTACGACGGCTCCCTGTTCGGTAGCGTAGAGGGCGAGGACGCGGTATTCGCCTTCGGTTTGCGCGGCCATATTTTCCTGTCACCGGACGGTGGTGAGAGTTGGCGCGAGCTCGAGAACGACGAGCGCACCAGCCTTTACGGCGGCGTGGCGTTGACCGACGGGCGTGCGCTGATGGTGGGGTCGGGTGGCCTGGTGTTGGCTATTGACGCCGAGGGTAACCGGCAAGCCTGGCGACACCCCTCACGCGCCAGCCTGTCTTCTGCGGTGCAGGCGGCGAACGGTGATATCTGGCTGGTCGGCATGAAAGGCCTGATGGCTTTGAGCGAGGCAAAACCCCTGTGACTGATCACGAAAGCACAACGATCGAGCCTGAAGACGGTCGCCTGCGGCCCCTGTTGGGCACGCTGCTGATGCGAGCCCGGCTGCCGCTGATTCTGCTGTTTGCGGTGGCGACGGCCTTTTTTGCCTGGCAGGCCAGCCAGCTGCAGCCGGATGCCAGTTTCGAAAAGATGCTGCCCACCTCCCACCCCTATATCCAGAACTTCCTCAAGCGTCAGGATGAACTGAAAGGCCTGGGCAACTCGGTGCGTATTATCGTCGAGAGCCGCGAGGGAGATATCTTTACCGCGGAGTTTCAGGACCTGCTGAAACAGATCACCGATGAGGTGTTCTACGTGAACGGCGTGGATCGTTCCGCATTGCAGTCACTATGGACGCCGAATACGCGCTGGATGGAGGTGACAGAGGAGGGCTTTGTTGGCGGCGCGGTAATACCGGACGATTATGACGGCAGCGAGCGCACGCTGGCCAAATTGCGTGAGAACGTGCTCAAGTCCGGGCAGATCGGGCGTATCGTCGCCAACGATTTCCAGTCCACTATCATCGTTGCGCCACTGATTGAAATCGACCCGAACACCGGGGAGCGGCTGGATTACGCACAGTTCTCGCGTGACCTCGAGGAAATGGTGCGCGACAAGTATCAGTCCGATGATATCCGTATCCGCATTACCGGCTTTGCCAAGCTCATCGGCGACCTGATCGAAGGCGCCACCCTGGTGGGGCTTTTTTTCCTGGTCGCGTTTGCCATCACGGCCGTCATGCTGTTTTTGTATTCCCGCTGCGGCTGGCTGACCTCTGCGGCGTTGCTGTGCTCCACGGTCGCCGTGGTGTGGCAGATGGGGCTGCTGAAACTCATGGGCATGGGGTTGGATCCGTATTCCATGCTGGTGCCCTTCCTGGTGTTTGCGGTAGGTGTGAGCCACTCGGTACAGATCATCAACCGCTTTGGCACCTTCATCTATTTCAAGACATCGCGCATCGAAGCCGCCAGGCTGACGTTTATTCGCCTGTCCAAACCCGGTTTCGTTGCCCTGCTCAGCGACGGTGTAGGGTTCTTCACGTTGCGCGTCATCGACATTCCCGTGATTCAGGAACTGGCGGTTGTAGCCGCCACCGGCATCGCCGTTCTGGTACTGACCAACTTGCTGTTATTGCCGCTCGTGCTGACCTACACCGGCATCTCCGACCGTTGTGTCGGTTACCGTGCCACCAAGGAAAACAGCCGGTTCACCCACTGGCGGGTGCTCGCCAAGGTCACGCGCCGTGGTCCGGCAATGACCGTGTTGGGCATATGCACACTGCTGTTCGCGGGTGGCCTTTACTACGGACAGCACCAGAAAATCGGTGACCTTGACCCGGGTGCGCCGGAGCTGCGCCCGGATTCACGCTACAACAAGGACAACGCCTTCCTCACGGCGAACTACAGCACCAGTACTGATGTGTTCGTGGTGATGGCCAGCACCGGCGAGCAGCAGTGTGGCAGTTACGAATTCATCTCGGCCGTGAATTATTTCCAGGGCGTGATGGAAACGGTGCCCGGCGTACAGTCGGCCATGTCGCTGGTGGATGTGTCGAAGCTCTCTATCCAGGGTATGAACGAGGGCAGCCCCAAGTGGCACGAGACCAGCCGCAACCGCTATATCCTCAATAACTCCCTGAGCAGCGCGCCGAACATGCTGCGCAACACCAATTGCTCCATGGCACCGGTCATTCTGTTCCTGGATGACCACAAGGCGGATACGCTGGACGGTGTTGTGGCGGCGGTGACCGAGTTTGCCGATGAACACAACAGTGAGACGTTGCAGTTCGAGTTGGCAGCGGGCAATGCCGGGGTCGAGGCGGCCACCAATATCGTGATCCGCGAGGCGCAAACCAAAATGCTGCTGTGGGTCTACGGTGTGGTGATTGCGCTGTGCCTGATCAACTTCCGGTCGCTGCGTATCACTACCTGCATCATCGTGCCGCTGATGCTGACCTCGGTGCTGGGGCAAGCGCTGATGGCCGCCCTGGGAATTGGGGTGAAAGTGGCGACCCTGCCGGTTATTGCGTTGGGCGTGGGTATCGGTGTCGACTACGGCATCTACATCTACTCCTCGCTGCAGAGTTATCTGCGCAGCGGGGAAACGCTGGAAAACGCCTACTTCTACGCCTTGAAGTCCAGCGGCACCGCGGTGGCTTTTACCGGCCTGACTCTGGCAGTGGGTGTGGGTACCTGGATGTTCTCGCCGATCAAGTTCCAGGCAGACATGGGCCTGATGCTCACGTTCATGTTTTTCTGGAACATGATCGGTGCGCTCCTGTTCCTGCCCGCCCTGGCCTGGCTGCTTTCCCCTCGTGAGAAAGCGGCTAGCGCGTAACGCGGTACGCCAGCAGTACATTCCCCGGCAGCTGGCCGAACATGCTGTAACCTGACAGCACGTAGAGCCAGCCGTCGTTCACCACTTGCCCGCTCACGTCGATGGCGCCGCCATGGCCGTCCACACCGTTGTTGCCGCGGAAGGGCACGGCGGTTGCGGCTTCCCACAGTACCTCGCCATTGCGAATATCGAACGCCCGCATGCGTCCGTCGAGTCCGCCACTGAAGGCCAGTTGCGGCGTCACCGTGGTGGCAGCCGACAGGCCGTAGTAGTAGGAGCAGCGGTATTGTTCCTCGAGGGGCTGGCCGCCGCCGGCCCGTACCTGAGCCAGCCCCACCAGCGGAGCGTGTTCCATGGGAAAGTCGCAATCCCGGGTAACCGGGTGTTCCCAGAGCGGGTTGCCGCTGGTGGCATCCAGCGCATACAGCCCGGGTGCGGGTGTATAACCCGGTATGTCGCGCTCTGGGTCCGCGATGGGCACAATCAGCCGGTTGCCGGCAAGCCCCATGCCCCAATGCACACCGCCGTTGGTGCTGCCCTGGCTGACACGTGTTTGCCAGACCAGTGCACCGTTGGCAGCGGCGTCGAGCGCATGCACCATGCCGGATTTCTGGCCCGCGAGCAGCAACTGACGGCCATCGGCCGCCTCGCTGATGATGATGGAGGCCCCGAAGTCGAAGTCGGGCCCCGGCTGGCTGGGACAATTGGCTCCTGCATTCTGGCAGGCCGCATTCCACACATCGTCCACAGTGGCTTGATAGCGCCACACGGGTTCCCCGCTGTCGAGGTCCAGTGCAACGATGGCGTCGCTGGTGTCGGTTGCGGGTCGCGACAGGTTTTGCCCGGTACCGACGTACAGGCGGTTGCGCGCAGCGTCAATGGCCGGCGTTGTCCACACGGACGCCCCCGAAGGGCCGTACCAGGCGCTGCCGTCCGCCCTGTGGCCCTGCAGCCTGGCATCCGGCGTTGCGTGCCAGGCCCAGAGTTGTTCTCCGCTCGCGGCGTCCAGCGCGATCACGCCACCGTGTGACCGGCAGCAAGCGTGGCCGGGTCCCCCGGCAACGGCAACCTCATAGGACGACACCGGCACGTACAAACGCCCTGCATGGTAGCTGATGGATCCCGTAACCACAGAGCTCTCGAACAGCTTCGCCGGGGCCTGCCACACGGTTTCCAGCGAGTTCGGGTCAAGCGCGAACACGTTGGCCAGAGAGTCGGCGAATACCAGCAGCGGTGTGCCTGTGGCACGCTCTGCCACGGTGATGGCCGAGCGCACGCCAGCCATGATTTCCCGGTGCCGGTGAACGCAGCCGCGCTCACGGTCCAGTGCATAGAGCATCCCGGCACGATCACCCACATACAGTGTGTCGCCAATCAGCGCGGGTTGTGAGCGCATGTCGGTAACGCGGGGCAGCGCCAGGGTCCAGGCGAGTTCCAGTGAGTCGACATTGTCGCGGTTGATACCCGCGGCCGCGGTGGGTACGAAGCGTCGGTTGTGCAGCCCCAGCCCCCAGTTAGCCAGCCGGATTGCACCGCCGGTCATCGGGCTGTCACAGGATGCATCGGCCAGCCAGTCGTAGACGCCTTCGGCGGAGTCCGTAAGGTGCAGGGCGATCAGGCGACGCTCTTGCTGACTGAGGTGTGCGGCCATAGGCTGCATCTTGCCGAACTCGAGGGCGACCATGATCGCCTCGCGAGACTGGTTTCCCAGCGCCTGGCGGGTGGGTGCCTTCATCGCCGGATTATCGTGGCAGCCCGCGCAGTGCGTGTCGTAGAGCTTGCCGCCGAACCAGGCCAGCGGCAGCTTGTCTGCATGGCGCATCACCCATGCCTCGCCGGCCTGCACGGGGTCGCGAAAAAAGCCCTCACTGGCAAGCCAGTAGCCCAGGGGCAGCAGCAACAGCAGGGGCAACAAAAGGCGTTTTTTCATGGCGGAAGTCCGAATGCGTAGAGGTAGTCGCCGCTGCCGCGGTTGAACATGTGGTGGCCCCCGGCATTGATGACCACATACTGGCGCCCACGGTAGCGGTAGGTCATGGGTGTGGCGGTGGCATCCACGGGCAGGGTGTAGCGCCAGAGTGTAGCGCCCGTGTTCACGTCAAAGGCGCGGAACTGGCGATCCATGGTGGCCGCGATAAAGAACAGCCCGCCAGCGGTTGCAATGCCACCCCCCAGGTTGGGGGTCCCCCACTCAATGTGGAAAGGTGCTGTTACCGGGCCCATTTCGTGTACGGAGCCCAGCGCTGTCTCCCACAGAATGCGGCCGGCGTAGAGGTCAACGGCAATCAGTTTGCCCCAGGGCGGCGGGTTGCAGGGCAAACCGAGGAAAGACTGCAGACTACCCAGTTCCGCTGCATAGGGTGTGCCCGCCATGACCACGCGAAACTGCTTGCCGGCCGAGGGCGGGCCGTTGCCTGCGGCGGGTTGCTCGCCGAGTGGCACCAGGCGCCCACTGAAGGCCACATTGTTGACGTTCACCAACAACACGCCGCGCTCATCGAGCAGCGCACCACCACCCCAGTTGGGCCCGCCCAGGCTGCCCGGATACATCAACGTGGGGGTTTCGCTGATCGGGGTGAACAGGCCCAGGTTGTGCAGGTTTTCCAGTTTCCGGCGGCAGTCGGCCCGATCCACTGGCGTGAGGCCCCAGGCGTCATGCGGCATCAGGAAGGAGTCCAGCAGCGGCGGCGGCGCGATGGGTTTGGGCTGCGTGAGGGCCGCGTGCTCTCCGGGAACCTGGGACGGCGGAATGGGGTGCTCGGTGATCTCCCACAGCGACTCACCGGTAAGCCGATTGAGGATGAACACCAAGCCCTGTTTGGTCAGCTGCACCAGTGCCGGAATGCTGTCACCGTCGCGCTGCCAGTTGAACAGGATGGGTTGGGCTGGCGTATCGTAGTCCCAGAGATCGTGGCGCACATGCTGGAAGTGCCAGCGCCGCTCACCGGTGTTCAGGTCCAGCGCCACGATGCTGTTGGCATAGCGGTTGTCGCCGGGGCGCTCGACACCGTAGTAGTCCGGGGACGGGGAGCTGGTGGGCAGGAAGACCAGCGCGTGTTCGGTATCCACCGATAGTGGTGCCCAGACGTTGGCGCTGCCGCTGTCCGGGTGGCCCACCAAGGGGTCGAAGGTCCACCGGGCTGAACCGTCGTGGGCATCCAGAGCCTGCACCACGCCGCGCGGCGTATGCGCCCGGGTAAAGTCGATCACGGTAGAGCCGGTGATCACCACGCCTGCCGCAACGACCGGCGCCGACGAGTTGCTCACGTCGCCGGGGGCATGGCCGCTAGCGCCGTACAGGGCGACACGGCCACCATTGCCAAACCCGCTGCAGGGTTGTCCATTCCTTGCGTCCAGTGCCCACAGGTGGCGGTCGTGCGTGGACAGGTATAACCGGTGTCGGCAGTGCGCGTTGGCAGGGCTTTGCGTGTCTTCGGCATACGCGACACCCCGGCAGCGAAAGGGCCGGTCACCGCCGCGGTTGATCTGCGGGTCAAAGCTCCAGCGTTGTGTGCCGTTGCCGGGGTCAAGGGCTATCACGCGGTTGAATGGGGTGCAGTAAACGAGGCTGGCACCCGCCGCCTCCGGCAGCAGAATGGGCGTGGCCTGGGTAGACGTGTTGGCCATGTCCGCACCGTACTGCGCGCTGTCGCCGCTGCGGAATGTCCACGCCACTTCCAGCCTGGACACGTTGCCGGTATTGATGTCATCGGCCGGGCTGTAGTGGCGCCCCCCGGCATCGCCACCGTACACCGGCCAGTCGTTCGCCAGCGCCGCGCCGGCCAGCGCTGCAAGCCAGAGGCCCGCGCTGAGTGCAAGCACGCCGCTGTGTTTCACGGCGTCGGCGGCGTAATGCGCAGCAGTGTCGGCTGGCCACCTTCGGTCTGCCAGCTGGGAAAGTGGGAGTTGCTGGTGTACACCGCACCGTCCTTTTCGGACACCTCGACATCGCGGGTAAAAAAGCGTTGCCGGGGCATGGGGTAGATGCGCCAGTCCTCGGTGGCAATGTCAAAGCTGAGCAGGGTATCGGACTGATTGCCATTCACCCACACCACGCCGCGTTCGCGATCGACATTCAGGGCGTAGGGAATTTCATTGCGTACGGGCAGTGGGTAGTCGCTGAACTCGCCGCTTTCTGGCGCATACTTGACCAGCAATGAGTCCTGGAACGCCACGATCCAGAGATTGCCCTCGGCATCCGCGCGCAGGCGGCGAGGGCCGGCGTAGGGAAACTCAATCATGCGCACTTCATCGGTCGCCGGGTCGATCACGGCCAGATCATTGGCGTACAGTCGGGCTACCCAGATCCGTCCGTCGGGTGCCACGTCAATGCCGTAGGGCATGGGTAATCCGGTGCCCTCTCTGTCTGGCGCCGGTTGTGGGCGATTCTCCGGATCAATGCTGAACAGCAGCGGCAGGGACTTCAGCACCAGCCATTCCTTGATGCTGCGCGCCGGCAGGTCATACAACGTGAACTCACCGCTGGTGCGTTCGAACTTTGCCACCTGGGAGGAAAGCGCCAGGGTAAACCACACCCGGTCCTGCGCATCGATGCGTATGGTATGTGGGTAGTAGCCAGCGTCCATCTCGTGGATGGTGAAGGCCTTGGTGGTGGGGTTGAACTCCAGCAGCGCCTGCTGCATGGACGGGGTAATAAAGATATTGCCGTCCCGCGGAGACACCGCAAAGGAATGCACGCCCATGTAGTTGTACATTTTCGGGAATACGGTGAAACGGTTGCCGAGAATGCCGCCCACGTCGTCATCCGCGCGGTGGGGGACTTTGTACACTGTGTATTCGCCGCTCTCCGGGTCAACCTCGTAGAGACGGTCGAACAGGTTGTCCCCCACATACACCATGCCGTTGGGGTGCAGCAGGAAATCGTGCATCTGCGAGAAGCCATCGCCGATGGGCCACTCTGTCATGCTGACCTCGGCAAGGTGCGCGCCCCAGGCACGCGGTTCCGGTACGGTCTGCGGTTGCTCGCGCAGTGTCCGCAGCTCGCGCTGCAGGTGCTCGGCGATTGCCTGATGGTCCTCGGCGGGCAGCCGCGCGCCATAGCTGTTCATGCGCGCGAATACGGCCAGCCACTGCTCGACGGTGCGTTCGTTGCGCATGAAGGGCGAGGCCTGTTGGTGGCAGAACGCGCAGTTGAGCTGAAAGGTCTTCTTCAACTCGGCATCACCGCCGAACGTGAGCTGCGACAGCCAGACATTGGACGGGAAGCTGGCGATGTACTGCTCCGGCGTCATCTTTTGCAGCACGACGGTCGCACTGGCCGTGTCGGGTTCGGCGCGTGTGCTGGCATCCACGAAGCCCTGCGCGCGGACGCGAACCTGCCGCGCACTGTCGGCCTCCGGCAGCGTGGCAACGCCCTGTGCATCAGTGAACCGGGTGATGGTCACCGCCGCCGTGTTGGTGACACCGTGGGGCGGGTAGCCATTGTCGCTCAAGTCCGCCGGCGGCGCTTCAAGCGGGCTGGCGGTTACCATTGCCGTAGGCACGGCCGCGCCCTCGCTGTCGATGACCCGGATGTCGGTAGCATGGCTGATGGCAGCACACAGCAGCATCGACACGGCAGAGACTATTCTGATCATTATGTATCTCCCTTTGCGCAGGCGCATGATAGCGCGCACGCCGGGCGAGCTGAAGTGGCAAGGGGCAGTGCACTGCGCGGCCAGTTCGCAGTTCCCGGCAACGAGCGGGCAAATTGGCGCTATAACTCCCGCCACGCAGGCGCTACAATCCTGCTTCGTTCTGTAAACAACACAGGGTTTCTCATGGCTACATCGTCGCTTCGCTCACGCATTCACACCTCCCTGGCCTCGATGGCCATGGTTCTGCTGGCCGCCTGTGCCAGTGCCCCGCCAACGCCATCGGTGGACTACAACGCCGCGTACGATTTTGACGCCGTGAAGACGGTCGCACTGTATCGCGCCGCTGAGACCGCCCCGGGCGAGGACCCGCTGAAATTGAGTGACATGACGCGCGACCGTATCGAGAGCGGGCTGAAAAGCGCGCTTACTGCGCGCGGTTTCACGCTGGTGAACAGTGTAGAGGAAGCCGACCTGCTGCTGAGCTGGCACTTGGTGACTGAAGACAAGATGGATGTGCGCAGCTACGAGGTGCCTTCCGCCACGACCATGGGCATGTACGGCCCCGGCTTCTATCGCTACAACACCTACAGCATGTACAGCTGCTGGTCCTGCATGTCCAGCCGCACCGAAGTGTCTGTGCACGAGTACACCCAAGGCACCTTTGTGGTGGACATGATCGATCCCGAGCAGCAGCGGTCGGTTTGGCGCAGTGTAACGACCTCTCGGCTCAAGGGTGAGCTGGGGCGCGAGCAAAGCAAGTATGATGAAGCCGCCAATCTGGTGCTGGGCTCATTCCCGCCCGGTAACAGCGCTCCCTGAGTTCCGCCAGGTCTGACCTGCCGCTAGGCAGGCAGGCCGAAGCGCTCGCGGAGGAAGCGGGCAATACCGTCCTCGTTGTGGTGGCCGATAACCGCGCTCGCCGCAGCCTTTACGTAGGGTTTGGCGTTGTCCGGTGCGTAGCATTCATCGGCCAGGGCGAACATGCTGAGGTCGTTGTCGCTGTCACCAAAGCACAGCACCCGTTCTATACCCAGTTCGCGCTTCAACACTTCCACGGCGTTGCCTTTGCTTGCATCGCTGTGATGAATGTCAATCCAGCTCAGTGCCGCTCCCTCCAGCGCGTCGCCGCTGTAGGCCACCAGGTTGGCTTCACCTTCGACCATGTCGGCGATGGCCTGAATGCGGGCCGGTGGGCCCAGCGCGCTGATGTTGGTGATGTCCGCGTCGGCGGGCATGCGCTCTACCGGTAGCACGTCCACTTCCGAGCGTTCCGCAAAGGTCTCCGACAGGCGTTTTTCCACATCGTTGCGCAGCGGGGTATGGTAAATCGCGTGGTAGTTGCCGGGGGCGAGAGTGAAGATGAAAGGCGTGACGTCCTGCGCCATAACCGCTTCCAGCACGTGCTGGATTTCGTTCTGGGTGAGAAAACTGGTGTGGCTGTAATCGGTGGCCGTAGGGCACCAGATCATGGCGCCGTTCTTGTAGATCTGCGGGAGCGCAAAGCCATGGCCATCAATGATATTGCGGGATGCGTGCAGCGTACGCCCGGTGGCCACGGTGTAGGCGATGTGCCGCTCCGTCAGCATGGCCAGTGTGTCGCGGGTGTACGCACTGATGCCCGATTGGCTGTTAAGCAACGTACCGTCGAGATCAAAAACAACCAGTTCCACTGTTGGTCCTATCTGCCCTGAGGCACAAGTTTCACAGGCGCGCAAGGATAGCCTGTTGCCGCCGTGAGGTCGAGAAAACCGCCGTATGCACCTCGACGCGATTGGGGCAGTCCGCCGGCGCCGGCCTGC
>TARA_R100000697_G_scaffold33095_3_pt1 | contig 71137 bp, 91 predicted proteins | sample TARA_R100000697 | Tara Oceans TARA_R100000697 (sample SAMEA2622788) | marine metagenome | biome: marine biome (ENVO:00000447); feature: surface water layer (ENVO:00002042); material: "saline water (ENVO:00002010), including plankton (ENVO:xxxxxxxx)" | depth 5 m
TAATTTATGTTACATAACCCCTCCGTTTTGGCCTCGATTCTTCTCTTCTCATTCTTGAGAAACGATGAGAAGTATTGAATACTTCACCATTATATTGTATAATATTATTATTCATATAAGGTCAATTGAAGATAAGAGTAACAAATTGTTATTCTATTATAGGACATATTTGTTGTATAATTTTGTTCTGTGTTTATAGGCGAATTAGGTATGAGTCGCTTTGTGATGAAAACCCTGTACTAAATCAAAGCGTGTAGTTATGGGCATAACATATACACGCACTATGACCTTCACTTATGAGGGTGACATAAACCATACGCAAGAAGCAAAGTTAGCAAAAGACCTTCAAGATAAAGGCTTGACATTATTTGCCAGATTTGGGCCAATACAAGAGTATGGTTACAGAGAAGTAACTGAAGAAAGAACAGTTTGGGAAATACGACAAGCAGACCCTAACGGCGACACACTAATGAGATGCAAGTGGAGAAGTGATGCACAGAAAGCATATGACGCATTCCACACTTTAGTTGATATTGAATTGGTTACTATTGAAACGACCTCCACTTCTCAACAGTGGGTTTCTGCTCAAGGTGCTTGGCTTCACTTTTCAGAAGACCTATTGGATAAATTAGATGGTGTTAAGGACATTATCAAGGGCAACCTACTATACCACATGGAAAATGATGAGCATAACCACATTGTAATGCGACCATCATTAGTTTTGGACACTTATGGAAAGCATGTCTTAACATTTGAAATTACTTGGAATCCTGAGAAAATTCAGCGCAAAGACGCTATTGAATCCGCTATGGTTGATACTGTATTCAATGACATGGTTACTCTGAAGAAGATTATCGAAAGCAGACTAAAATTGAAGAAATACGGGATTGATGTTTCAAACCCTGAAGTGGACTGCAATTTCAAGGCTCATACTCTAAATGAGTCTAAGTGTGCGCCCGATATTATTCAGAATATCAAGGATGGCAAGAAGGGCTGATTCAATATGTCCTCAAAAAAACCCTCTAAAATCTCAACTCCTTTAGAGGGTTTTCCCTGTACGGACAGGGTTTTTTAACTGCAAAGCATTACAATACCATATGGTTGGCTTTGCCGTGTAACGAAAACCCTAATGTGTACTCCCTCTTAGAAGGGGCTTGTATGAATGCCAGATTTATTCGTATTCATACAAGCCCCGTGAGGATAAGGCGCAACGAGAGGAATAATCAGCATCATTCCTCTTCGTCGCCCTCCGTAGCGGTTGTGGTTGCCTCTTTAACAGGAGGCGGGGTCATCAATGGCACATTACCATCCATGGAACCATCCCAACGGGAACCGTTCTTATCTTTGTGTGCATTAAGAAGCGCACGATAAGCCTTGTTACCCATTTCTTCAGCAAGGTCGTTAATAGTAGCATAAGCACCGCCAGAGCGACCGTGTGGCAAGATAACCTTTAGAATTACATCAGCATCAGTAAGTGCAGCAAAGGCACTGATTACCGTGTTCTTCACAGAAGTAGCATTTAATAGTACCTCGTCTGGAAGGTCTGATTCTCGCCCTCTGCGGGCTGATGGGAAATCTGAGTATTTCTTACCAAGGTTTCTAATTGCACCCCAATAAGTATCTCTCTCATCGTCGTTTTCTGCGTCGTTACCAAGCATGATTGATAATTCAATCGCTGGATTGACGGGTCGAGCCTCTTTCTCAAGCCACAATGTAACTTGAGCCGTGTTCATATTCCAATTCTCTATCTTCATCTTAAATCACCTAATTATAAGTGGTTTGATACTTCATATTCCTCTCGAAGCAACCTAACCTGCGTGTGGAGTATAGGGTTGCAATTAAACAAGCGCAAAGCGATTACAACCATATGGTCGTGCGATTTATCTTTGTTGAGTGACCCTAAACTTGGCCAAAATGGTGTTATTGAGGAATACCAATGAAGTTGGAAAACTACAATGAGAAGGTTGAACTCATCGAGCCGTGGTTGGCTAAGAAAAAGGGGGTTGTTGAAGCCAAACTTCAGCAATTTGACCCTGATTCTGACAATTACGACGAAGAGGCATATAAAGAGGCCAAAGCAGAGAAAAAACTGCTTATGGGCGTCGAAATGTGCCTTGCGATGTGTGAAGACCTTGACGAAAGCGATGAAGATACGAAAGCCCGAGCATCTTATTGGAATACAATGAGAATTAGCGGCTCTAAGTTTTCTGATTGGCCTATTGAGAGCAAGAACACAGGTAGTAACCTGACCACTGACCAAAAAATCGTTGCACTGCGTGAAAAAGCGATTGCCCAGCCAATTATCAATAAAATATTGGCTATTGATGGCGCACCCACTGTACTACAACGAATTTTCACGCCAAGTGCGAGAAAAGGTGGTTGGTTTGGTCTTGATGTGCTTGAAGATGAGATAAACAAAGCCCACGACAAGGCGGTTAAGTCTGCACTAACAGACAAAAAGCCTCGATTGGTCTTTGATGCGTCTAAAGCGGTTGAAGGTGTACTTACCTACATCGAAATGCCGCCTCTGAAGCCTAAAATCGTGCGAAAGCCGAAAGATAAGGCCAAAGAAGCACCAAAAGCACCGGAATCGGCTGAAGAAGAGGAATAATCCTCTAAATCAGCAGTATTCTCGATTGTTACGCCCAAATACGGGATATTCGCCTTCATAGGGGGTTCGCCCCCTATGGAGGCTCACTTTTTTTTGGATTTTGACCTATACCCCAAAATTTAGCCCTCCCTACCCAATATTAAACAAAGATACAATACCATATGGTAGTGGCTTTGCCATTACCGTATCATAGTGTATTCTCATAATAGGTTACTTGGAGAGATATATTATGTCAAGGTTGCATGTAATAATGGTTAAGGAAATGTCTAAAGGAATGGAAAAATATCAATTTGAAAAGTTTCAAGATGCACTATTCCTAACTATGGAGTCTAATGGATGCGAGTCCTTTTTGGCTACTATGGAGGCTGAAGCAAAAGGATTCATGGAATGTGTCCTAATAGAATTAGCAAAAGAAGCGGCATTCCTTGTAGGAGAAATATTGGGGGAGTAAAAATGAATTGGAAAGAAACAGAAAATTACAAGAATTTTATCAAAAATGTAAAGAAGTACGGTATGAGTAAAACACAGTGGCGCAGATTGCGCCATGTTCAGAAGGGGGTTAAACAATGACTTGGAATCCACCACGCGGGAAATCAGATTTTATGATTGATACAGAAACAATGACGGCTCACTTTTGGGCTAATAACAAGCAGGATTTGAAAACTATGCTAAACATGCAGTTAGTAAGTTTAGCATTAGGGGGCTTCAAAATCAAGTGTTATGATGTTTCAGATGTAAAACCAGAAATATTTGGAGATGATTAAGAATGAGAGTATTGATGTGTGTTAAGTGTGGTAATTCTGTGGGGTTCTGTGTATCATTTGGATGCGTGGAACCCCACTAATGGGGCAAGTAAATTACAAAGCAACCATATGGTTGTAATAACTTTGTGATAATGTAATGTTACAACCCTATATTTGCGACCACTGTTTTTATTGCCGGGGAGTAATTACCCCCGGAGGGAATGACCGAATAACGCTACGGGTTGGCGTTAAGGTACGATATTTCGTGTGGTGCGACACAACCCCATAATGATGCTCTAATGAGTAAGTTATGGGAAGTGTGAAAGTCATTAAGCCTCAAAAGGGGCCACCCTGCCAAGGTGGTTGATAATATCGGTATAGTGGCTCTTAAGAACAAGAGCAACCCAAAGTCAGTGCGAGTCAATCGCATCACTATTTCAGGTACGCAGTCCTGATTCCCACCCATTATATTCCTATGGCGATTAGTGGCCATAAAACCATAGTGGAACAAACCGGAAACACGCGTTGTAAGTCTAAGCCGGACACAATACCAATTAGCCATGGCTTAAAGGTAGGGAAACAAGTGGTGATAGTAGTAATTCGGGTGCATGGAGTACGGGGCGTTCCATTAGGGTTCGTTTCACTGTTACAAAGATAAAACCATATGGTGTGGCTTTGCCAATAAAATAAACTCCCTATTGGGCCACTCACTGTAATAGATTCAGTAATCCCCTTCCTAAGAGGCTTCCAAATTACCTATTACCCGTATCAAACTCTTTGAACAGGATTCTATTACAGTGAGTGGTGGAATATCACTTTTTAGGCTTCCAGCCCTTCTTCCAAACCGGCAAGTGAGGATAGGGCTTATGGCCAAGTATTCTTATAGCAGTCCAATATTTGTCTTTATTGTACTCTGATTTATCTTCTTCAGTTTTGAAGTATAAGACGCATGAAAAACGCATAGCAACAATAACATGGCATTTATCGTCTTGTTCATCTATCCAATTCAAAAGCCAACGGACTCTTTCATCTCTTCTTTGTGTCATTTTAATCACCATACCTGCGGAATACCGTTACCAATATATTGAGAAGTGCCACCCCAATAAGTACCGTTTAGAAACCACATATAGTTGCGTTGAACGATGTTAACATTTGGTAGGGCATTCAATCTGTTCTTGGTAGTGCGTGTCATAAATCCACTGTGACTAATCCAAAGTTGTTGGCTTCTTGGTGTAATCCATGCAATTAAATTGCCATGTAATAGCATTTCAGAAGCCGTTCCTTCGGGGTATTCAGTGTGAGTAACTACTGTGTTGCCTCTCTTGAATGGTATTTTATTCATCAGTGCATAAGCCGCATCAATATCAATTTGTGCCATAGTTATCCTCCGCTTTATGTTTCAGACAGGGTTTTGCAAAGCACAACCATATGGCTTTGTTCAAATTTTTTATTTTACCTTCTCATTCAAATATTAGGTTCTAAAGGCTCTTGTTTAGCGATTTCGGCTTTAATTATCATGGAGATTAGCCGCAGCATTTATATGATGGGCCACTTTGGACATTATTGTTTGATATGGCCAATGGTGACGAGGCATTAGAGATACTGAATGATATTAATAAATACATTAAAGAAATGATAGACGATATTAAGCAAAAAAGAAAGTCACCTCAGCAAATAGACGATACCGACAATAGCAAATTAGACAAGATTACCAAACAATTAAGAGATGCTAAAACCAAAATAACAGAATATATTAATCTAATATACAGACAAACTTCACTAACTGATTTTAAACAATAAATAAAACTACATAATTAAATGATATGATTTTTATTCTGGGAATATAAATGAGAAAAATTAAAACCGGGCGCAAGTGCCAAAAAAATTCCGCCACATTTTTTGAGAAATTTTACTTCATTATGGACAAATAACAGGAATTGATGATTATGACATGGAAAGACGAAATAAGAAAAGATGTTGACCCCTATGATAACACGGCTATGTTAAATAGTCAAATTAGTGGTATTAGAGGAATCAAACCCAATGTTGCAATAGAACTTCTAAATGCCGTATATAATAATGATGAGGGAAAACTAAGATTAACTGAGAAACAAATACAAGCAATAAGTAATACGGTAGGAGTACTTGATTCTATGGATAAAGATACCATTATTACTAAATTAGCAGTAATAAGTGCTTTGGGACTAAGACTAAAAGAGTTTGACGAACTTAAAATTAGAATGGGGGAGTGATTAATATGACATGGAAAGACGAGATTAAGAAAGAAAGAGTAAGTGAAGAACATAAAGATAGAATGAGGGCGTTACCTTCTTATTCAATTCCTCAATTCGATGAAGGGGCAAATCCATTTGATGAAGTGTATGATGGAATAGTAAAATTAGAGCAAATGGTTAAGGGCCAAATTGAAAATTTAATGCAAAGCGCACAATCGGCTTTTATGAGAGAATATGATGTTAAACAAAGAGGTAGTATTCTCGGTGATGTCCGAACAGAAGACGCTATTGAAGATGCCTTTGAAAAAATTAGAGCAGTAGTAAATGAAGCACTGAATAAAGAAGATAAAAGTTTAGCGCAACTATCTAAGAGGTGATTAATATGACATGGAAAAATATGATTAAGAAAGAAGATGGACAAGAAGGAACCACAGATGAAGAAAAAGAAAAATATGATATAATTTCGCCCCTATTAGAAAAGATAGAAGAATATATGAAAAAGTATAATTTAGATTTTGGAGAATCAAAGAAAGCCTTTGAAGAATTAGAGTTTCATTTATTGACTGATATTGGATATACAGGTAAATATGAAAATGAGGGTGCCACTCCTATGGAAGATGCTATGTATCGTGAAAGAGAAGCACAAGGCGATAGATATTATTCTATGGGTACTATGTGATTAATATGACAAGATGCACATTACTTGACACTTGGTTTGATGCTAAGTCTAAGGAATTAGATAAAGCAGAAAAAGAGAAGAAGAAAGATTTGATTACAGGTGAGAAGAAATGAATTGGCAAAATGAGATTAAAAAACAATCAGACCCATATACTAAGATTATACACAGTCCAATGTCAAAAGAGGCTGATAAAGTGATGGATATACTTGCTGAAGCATATATGATGATGTATAAAGATAAAGAATTACAAGAAAGGTTTTGGGCGTTTCATAGTGGATTCGCAGATGAATTTCAAGAAAAAGAAGATATTTCAGAATATAAAGAAAAAGCAAAAAAGGATTTTGATGAAGGATTCAAAGCACTTGGCATTTTCTTGAGTAATTTTAGGTGAGAAGAAATAGATTTATATTACCCAATGAAAAACATATATGAAGAAATGGTTAAAGAAAGACAACGAAATATGTCGAGGTAATAAATATGTCTTGGAGAGATATTGTTAAGGGAATAGAATTTACTGCCGATGATGAATGGCAGAAAAAACTTCGAGAAGAAATTGATTCATTAGACTATGATGAAGTCGAAGGCGAAGAAGTCCTAAAACCCGAAAATAGAATTAACCCTATGAATACAGAACATATGATGGACATATTCTATCTTGCGGCAAGAGAACATAAAGGTAAATCTATTACTCCCGAACATAAAAAAATGTTAGATGAAAACTATCCTATTTTAGAACAAATGGAAAAAGGCGTTCCAACTTTCCTTCATGTTCTTGCTATGGTTGAAACCAAAGATGAAGATACTGATGAAAGAGATGAAAGAATGGGATATTCTGAAGACCCACTACATAGGTGAAATAAATGACTTGGTTTGATATACTTAAAAATCCTTATCCTAACCATATGACTAATAGAAAAGGTCGTGGGGGCCGAAGGGCGATAAGAGGTAGTGGCCAAGGTGGATTATTTAGATACCACGAATTAAGTGACATTGACCCCGAAGTTACACCACTTGTTGATGCCGCATATGAAAAAGAAATTGCTAAAGAGATGGATAAGCATACTAAATATGCGGTTAAAAGAATGAAGAAAGAAAATAAAGAAGTTAGTGCTTCTTTACTTAATCATATTAGAAAAAGAGTGACTGAAGCATTACAGAAACAAAAAGAAAGAAATCTTTATGCTACTTATTACGGTTCTCATCAAAAAGGAGATTCTCGATTTGAAGGAAATAAAAAGAAATGGTTTCATGGGAGAATTCCTGCTTTGGGTGTAAATCCTGACGATAAGCAAAAAGTAGGGGCATTATTGCGAACTGTTCATGGTGCGGCTAAATATGCCGGAGTTGGTTGGGATAAACCAACGCCTAAGTCACAAAAACCATCAGAAGAAGAGGAATGATTAGAATGTCTTGGCGAGATATTATCAAAGCGTTTCCCGATGTAATCCATGATAAAAACGGCGAAGCATTTCACTTTGTTGGCAGACAAGGTAACTTAGGTAAATATTCTAACGGCGAAAAAGAAATCCTATTTGATGAAAAGAAGGCTAAACTCAATTCACCATCTAAAGGATTAACTATGGTTGATGATGTCAAATTCCAAATAGAGGATGATACTAAAGGCACATCTTTTCAAGAATTCAAAGAGGCTATGGCTGGCGCAGTAACTACTACTTCTTCGCCAGCACTGTTTAATACTACATATGGCCAGCGAAAAAAGAAGAAGGAGGATGAGGAATGAGTAAAAAGAAAAAGACAAGTACCACCAAGAAAAATCAGAAAGATTGGAAAGGTATGAAAATTACTCAAAATACTTCAAAGTCTGAATTTATTCAAGACTACCTTGCTTGGAAAAGAACCTGTACCGGAATTAAAAGTGGAAAAATGATGGTTCAAGGTATTCCAACATTGTATGATTTTTTGGTTGAGCATATTACTTCGACTTCAATAAGAACAGGTAGCAGAAACCGAGGCCATGTGAATTCGGGTGCAAATAAATACATCAAATTACTTGACAATCTATTAGAAAGAAAATTCTATACTGTTGGCGATGAAATGATTATCAAAAACTTAGGAGATGCTTTAATGGCTCTGAAAGGTACAGGAAAAGAAACTGATGATTCACCGGCTTTAGACCCCGGTTTTATTCTATTTACTGAAAGTAAAAGAGGCAGAAGAAATCAAAAATTAGCACCCAAGATTGTTCAAGGACATTATCGAACAGAAGCCTATGCTAAGAAAAACAAAACTACTGCCGCACCCGGCCATTGGTTCACAGGTACTAATTTACCACACAAGGCTTTGTTTAACGAAAGTGCTGATGATGAATTTAAGTCAAGAGGATTAGCAGTAATTATGCAAGATGTAAAAGGAAAACTTGCAGACATTACAAATGAAGTTGATGATATTCCTATTCCCGAAGATGATAATATCCAAGAATATGAGGCTCTTGGTGACATTGAACAATTCTTTGACAAGGTTGTTAGAAATGTAGGATTTTGGAGTAAAGATGGTCGTCTATTAGTTGGGCCTCTCAAGAGAGAATTTGAAAATACTAAATTCAAATTAGGTGTTCAAGACCAAGATGTAATTAGAGAGTTTCCAAGATTAAAGCAAAAAGATGCACCAGCAGGTAAAATTACATCAGTTACTTTTGAGGCTTCACCACTAACATTAGTGACTTTAGTTGATAGGGCATTGATACGACAACAGCCATCTGGCCGTAAAGGTCGTATTGCACCTAACGACCAAATGGCTTGGCAGAATGCAATTAGAACAGGATTCGATTATAGAATAGCCGGAGAAGAAGAATTAGTGTTCCCTGTAAATAGTGTTAGAATAGCAAAAGAATTAGCAAAGATACCGGAGATTAAACGATTTGCTCAAGGACTTTTAAGAAAAACTAACCTATACAATGGGCCAAATTTCCAAACTTCCAATGCGGCTAAACTCTTAGCAGAAAAGAAATTTAATTATTCTCCTACTTCTCAACAAGCAATTCTTAATTTGTTTAGGAAAGAAAAAGCGCAACCTAAATCCATTCAGTTGAAATTAACTAAGAATGCTATGAAGGCTCTTTTGAACCAATCGGTAATTACTCGAACAAGAGATTTACAGAGTATGAATGCACCTAACACTGATGAGAAAATTGTTCTGAAAGGAATGTGGCAAAGCCTTCTATGGAGTTGATTTTATGGCAGTCAATAGAAAGCGTTGCGGTTTGTGTCAAGCAGACAATAGACAAGAATTAGAGGATGCTCTTGAAAACGGTACTATGACTTGTGATGAAATAGATGCGGCTAATGGTTGGAGAAGTGGAACTGCGGCACAACATCAAAGAAATCATATGGGGGATTATGTTATGTCGGCTAATCCTAAATGTGTTTTATGCACAGACCCAATGAGAAAACATTACGAACAGGCATTGAGTAATGGAGAGATAGACAGTGAAGCGGTGGCTTTGGCATTAGATACTACAAAAGCACAAATTCAACGACATATGAAACATCACTTAACTCCAATTGTGCAGCAATCCGCAGCCGCCATAATTGCTAAGAAGGAGGTAAATGAAATTGATTTGCTTTCTAACAATGTTGAGAAGTTAGATGCGAGATTAGAGCAAGTGTTCAATGAATTAGGAAATGACTTAGACCCTAAGATGATTGATGCTCTAACTAAGTTAGCAAGAGAAATTAGAGAGTCACTAAAGTATCTGATGGAATTCAAAGGCAAACTTATTCATAAGCGACAAGATACTGTTATTGTTGCACAAATGCAAATTGTTCAAGAAGTGTTAGCACAAAACAATCCTGAGATTTGGTTAGATATTAAGAAAAGAATGCAGGAGAAATTACAATGAGTTGGAAAGATACTATTAACAAAGAATTGCAAAGAGGACAGTTTGCACAATTATTTGATGTTTTAAGAACTTTTTTGTCACCGGATGCTATGCGAGATATTGAAAGACATACAGCCCATACTCCTGAAGAATTACAAAATCTCATAAATATACTTAAAAAAGTTACAAGGAGAGATTAGAATGAGTTGGCAAGATATTATTAAACAAGTTAATAAAGATAAAATAAAAGAGATTAGAGAGTTTCTTTTTGCTTATGGTATGCCCGATGATGAAGAAGAAGCATTAGAAATGGGTAAAAAAATAGACGAGGCTATGAAAGATATGCCAAGAAGAAAAGGCTTTCATAGGCTTGCTCACAAACCACCACGCTCACATAAAGATAAGAAAACAAGGGATAAATATTGGCAAATAATTCATGAATATTTAGATGCGTTAGAAGGGGAATCACAATGAGTTGGCAAAATATAGTTAAAGCAAGTTATTCTTCTAAGAATCTAAAAATGCTAAAAGAATCAGTTGAAGAATTATATGCCACTATTCCTGTTGGAACTGTTTTCAAAAGTAATGATATGTATGAAAAATTTGTTGAAATAGTTGCACCTAAAATCGGCTCAGGAAATCAAGAAAGAAGACAGTGGACTGTTTGGAGTAAAGGAAAAGGACAGAATTGGTTTCCTAACTATTTTACTAATTATGGTATGCGTAATAACTACATAGAGAGAGAAGGCAGTAGGGATAAGGCTAAGTTAAAGAGGGTTTGATATGGCTTGGAAAAAAATAATTAAATCTGATTGGCGAGAACAGGCCAGAGGTGATTTAGAAACACCAGCAGAATTAATTATTTTACAACAGTCATTATTTTACATGGAGGAATTGCTCAAGATGATGAAGCAACCCGAACCTAATGTTCCCGATATGATTGAATTTTTAGAATACAATATCAAAACAGTGAGAGGTGAATTAGATTGAGTTGGATAAAAATATTGAAGAAAGATAAGAAAGATATGCGAGTAGGTCGAGTCTATCCTTCTGATAGAGCAGGTAAAAAAATTATGATGCTAACACATGAAGGTAAAAAAATTCATGCTGGTGCTAAAGGATATGGGAATTACAAAGGCAAAGGAAAGAATAGAGGCGGAGGAACCCATACTAATAAAAAGCGTAGGGCTAATTTCAAAGCAAGGCATAACTGCGACCAATGCAAAGGGAGAATTACTACCCCTAAATGTTTAGCATGTAAAAAATTGTGGTGATAATATGGATTGGAAAGATGTCCTAAAAAATGATGTTGAGAAAGGACTCTTAGATGTAATGGGTCTTAGGTTTCCTAATCAAGAAGCCAAAGAATTTTATCAGAGAGAATTACAAAACTCTATTCATTGGGGCGGAAATTCATATGCAAAAAAAGCATTCACTCAAGCAATTTATAGAATGCCTAAAGCAAACAGAACCATTGAAGGTATTAGGCTCGCTCTAAAGCAAGTAGGGTCATCTGCTCATGGCCTCCCAGAAAAAGAAACGCCGGCATCATCACAAGTTAATAGTGCTATGAGATTAATACAAGAACAAAGAAATCCGCCGCCTCTGTCTAATTTTGGTACTACGGGTTCTGACCCCGCAAGAAATCTAACTAATCCGTATAAGAAAAAAATGCTGAAAGGCGGCAGTAAGCCCATGAATAGATGGGGGCCAATTATTGATGAAATTATGTCGGATGGATATAATAGAACTTCAAGAGGCATTATTGAAAGTTTATACACTTATCAGAATAATAAAAAGCAATCAACAAGAGGTATTCCTACTAAAAAAGCAGTAGCCATGTATCTTAAATCGAATCCTGAATATATTAAGATGAGTTCATCAAGTTATGGTACAGAATATAGACTAAAAGATACAGTTACTAAATTAATGAAGGGAATGGAAACCGCAACCCGTTCAGCAGAATTATGGATTGCTAATGATTATGACTTAAATCAAATGGCACTTGGCTACATTAAAAGTTTAGTCCAATCTGGGCACGATAAAGCCAAAATAATGTCTAAGTTAAGCGCATGGTTGCCTAATATGATGGTTCATCATAGTGGTTTTATGGATGAGTTAGAAGGATATGGTGAAATAGACGCTATTAGTGATGTTGAATGGGCCAATGTAGCGGAAATTTTTGCAGAACATATTGATGATTTTGTGGAGGATTTGCAGTGAGTCGCAATTGGTTTCAGATTTTGAAGAAACCTGTTGGTTATCCGTACATTGACGACCCAACAATGTTTGCCTTTGACATAATTTCTGCTGATAACACCCAAGATTTGATGGACAAAATAAAAAATAATCAGATTTCTGATGCTGATTTGCAAATTTTGGCAAGAAGAATCAATCAGATTAAGGGAAATGATGCAAAAATAAAAGAAATTTTAGAAAAATACAAAAATTATCCTGATAAAGACCTAAATGTTCAACAAATCAAGTCAAATTTAGAAACTCTTTCTGACATGATGCCAAAACAAACAGGTCAACCATCAAAAGGTAATGCTCAGGAGATTGAAAAACTCGTAAAAAAAATAAAAGAAGCATTTTTTAGTGATAAAGAAGCATTAGTTGAGAAATTAAAGGAATTAATGCCTTCAAGAAAAGATGATTGGGGCAGATACCCCGAAGCAAGAGATATTATTGCGTATCAAGAGCGTCTAAATGCTAAAAATGAGCAAAACATGATAGCATTTAAAAATAATCCTGATGAAAATGATGAAAATGTCAAAAAATTAGCAGAATATTTTGGTTCTGAGTATAAAGACGGTGTAATTTTGCTAAAAATTAGAAAAATAGGAGAATTTTCTGAAAAAATCAATCCTATTTTGTGGAAAAACAAAAATCAAAAAAATTGGGAGTTAAAAAGAATACAGTCTAAAGATGGAAAAAGCGTTGATGAAATTAATCCTGATAAAAAAGAAATTGTTGAGAAAAAGAAAGAAATAAAAAATATTTATTTGGAATTGAAGAAAAAATACGGTATTCAATTAATATTTGGTGGTAAAAAAGAAGCATTACAAGATATTAGAGGAAAAAGTTTGGAAATAATTTATTCTGGAATAGAATATAAAGTAAAGCCAATAAATTCTGCATCAGATGTTCAAAAGTATATTCGTGGATATGAAGCAGTTACAGGAACCCCTTCTCAATTAATACCAACATGGATTTCCGGTGTATCTCCCGACAAGCAAGATTACAATAAAGTATCATCTCAAGCAACGGTTGGTGGAACCAACATACAATTCCCAGATATAATGTTCTTAGAAAGAGGGAGTGGAAATAAAAAGAAATTAACTTTCAATCCTTATGGTTCTGCTATATTGTATCATTCTGTTTCAAATGAAGGTTGGTTCAAAACTTATTTTAACATGGCAAGAAAAACAGAGTTTATTTCAGAAGAAAGAGCAAGGTCTTTGATAGTGAATGATATTGTTGATACTCTTGCTGGAAAACACGGAAGAATGACAAGCAGTTTCAAGTATGGTATTCCTCTAAGAAGGTATGCTTTAGACTCAAAAGACAGAGCGATTGACTTTACAAATGAAGAGTCGGCTAAAAGAAAAGTCAAGAAAAAAATAGAGGGGAGCCCTACTTTAACACAGGAAATAAATGATAAAAGAAATAAATTGAGAAAAGACACTATTGACAGACTTGAGCAGGGATGGACTCAAAAAGAAGCCGTGGCTTTCCTTGACTATTGGAAAGAAAATAATTTAGATAGTGAAGGAAAACTGAAAGTACATTGGTTTTCTTCTCCAATATCTGAAGAAGAGTTAGTTTTAGAACAATTTGAAAGTGAAACTAATATGATAGGTAATTCTGAATATGCACAGATAGAAGTGGCTTGGGCGAATGAATGGGATGAGGACAATAACCCCAAAGAGTTTGACCCGTTTGAATATTATACTCCCACAACAATAATTGATGAATTAGAAGGGTCTTTCAAAAGAAATCCTGCATACAAGGAAAGTAAATTAAAAGATACTACTAAGGAAAAGGAGAAGGAAATTAAAGAATTAGAAGCGGCTCTTGAAGGCAAAAGCAGTGCCGAACAAAAAAGAATCAGAAATGCTATTGCTCAAAAGAAGGCCAACATTAAGAGATTCCAAGAAATGTCAGAAAGCAAAGGACAAATTAAAAGAGATTTGTTACCACGATTGAGAGAAACTGTAAATGCGGTGGATGATTACCCTTCTATGGTTGCTCAATTAGCACAGACAGGAGAGAATGCTCTCAATTCAATTATACAAGAAATTGATACTAACTTTAACAAATTGGCTGTTCTTAGCGCAGATGCGGCAATAGGATTCCTTGCAATATTGGCAGAATATTATCCAAAGAAGCCGGACTTCATAGGTGAAGCATACGATAAGATAGACAAAAACCCCTCTCAAGCAAAGGAAATTGCAGAGAAAGAATTAGGCACTCAAGTAATGACCACCTTCTTAACTGATATGAAAGGTTTAATTATGAAGTCCTTCGAGAACCAACTACAACATTTGGTTAATTTCCCGACTATGTATGATAAGAGGCATTTATCCAACATTATTAAAGTCTTTACAAGCAGCGATGTTAATTTATTGGAGGTATAATTATGGTAAGATTAGTACAAGAAGTTGATTATGATATTTCTGAAAATACTATTAAGGACATTCTTAAAATACCAACAGGAAGAAAAAGAAATCTTGCATTCAAAAAAGAAGTGGATAAATTTACACAATTTATTCGAGGTGAGAATTTAGGTAATCAAAGTGATTTGAGAAATAAATTCCAAAGAGAATTAAGGCAAGCCATGGAAGAAGCAGGAAAATCAAAGTCTGGTGCTTCTGCGGAAATGAGTCAATTAGCCACAGTATTTAGAAACATAAAAGTTGAAAATCTTAGAGGCAGCACAATTTCTCCTGCACAATTAGCCACTACTGTAAAATTAAAAACAGGTAAAGAGGGTAGGTTTTTGTTTAATGTCAAAAATATACAAATGATTAACCTTAATGAACTTGAAAAAGCAAAAGATTACATTCAATCAATGGAGGAATTGCCAGAAAGTTTTGAAGCATTAGCACATAATATTCCTTTACTGTATGAGTATGTTAAAGAAGAAAAAGATGCTTTTGGTTCATCCGAAGAAAGGACAAAGGAAAGAGTAGGCAGATATAGACGAAAATATACTAAAGAAAGAGAAGGCGTTGATATACCGCCTCTTGATTTTGATTTTATTTATGGTGCGGTTGATGCTTCTAAAGGTTCTTACCGAAAGATTGTTTATGAACATTGGTCGGAAACGGCAAAAAAATATACTATTTTCAAGGAGAAGTTTGATGCTTTTGCTCAGGAGTTAGTGAAAAAAGAGAACGAAGTTCCAAATGAATTAGTTTTAGATTTTGAGAAGTTTTTCAAAAGATACAGAAATAAAAACTTAGAATACATTGGTAAATTTGAACCTTATAATTCAAGGCATGACGACCCTATTGAAAGATTTATTAATCTAATTGATGCTTGGATGGCAACAAATAATATCATGCAAGAAGAAAAAGAAAACCAAGAAGAGAGAGGGCTTGGTGAAAGAGATTCTGATATGTCAGCAGAAGAATTGCGACAAATACAGGAACAGGAAAGAGATGAAGTTTCTGGCAGTGAAGTTGGGGAACAACAAATAATGGCTGGTTCAGAAAGAGCCTTGGGTGCTATTGCTCAAGCAGAAGCAGGTGAAATGGTTGAAGATGCAGTTAAGGATTCTTTAGAGTCTAAAGAGAAAGAGATAGATATAAAATTAACTGAATACCTTGACCCTCTATTGGCATGGGAATTAAAAAGAAATAATAAATTAGTTGCTTTAACAACAAGACAACATAATATACTTAGAGATTACATCTATGACTTTTTAGATGAAGCGGCTGATAAAACAACAGAATTAATTATCCAGCCTACAACTAAACATAAGGTAATTCAGTGGGCTGATGAAATTGATGATACCTTGAGATTAGAAAAAGAAGATTTGAAAAATAATATGTTTGCTTTGCCTATTTCTGTTTTAGATAATAAAGAGTTTATGGAGATGTATAAGCGAGATGTTAAGGGCGCAATCACTGATGAAAAATTAGATGATGAGGTGGATAAAACCATTAAAGAATTCTTTAATGACTTGTATGAGGTTCTTAGACTCAAGACTAAAAAGGTTGAGAGAGAATACGCTGAAGGTGATGATATTCCCGAAGGCGCAAAGGTTGGAGATAAATATGAAGCAGATGAAGTCCAAGAATCGTTTGCATTCCATGTTTCTAATAGAAGTACAAAAGGACAACCAAAAGGTGCGGCCCCTATTGATTGGGTTGAAGCAGTTAGAACAAATAAATTAGGATTAATTAGAGGACAAGGCAGCCGAGCAAGCGATAGAGGATTTGCGGATATTAAAGAAGAGTATAAGAAATTAACAAAATCTTTACAAGAGTTTTTAGAAGCCTCTATGGATTATTTCATCAGTCCTTTACAAACAGGTCTATTGGTTGTTAGCGCACCTGCATTTATGAATGGAGTTGGTAGCCGTGGAATAGATGCTTGGGCGAGAGAAATAGGCTTGGAGAATGTATTTGGTTCGAGTTGGGAGAAAATGGCGAGAGGGTCAGCAAAAGAAATTACTGCTGGTGCATTAGAAGATATTTCAGAATTCTTATCTTATCGAGATGAAAAACAGATAGGGATTAGTAATGAGTTATTTAGTATTGGAACAAGAGCATTGAGAGCCTTGGTGGAAATATTTGGAAAAGAAGCCGAAGAAGATATTGCAAATGAATTAGGTATGATTATATTTGTTCTTATGAATGAAGTTGAGGATTTAACCAGAATAGGAAAAAGATTCCCAAGAAGAAGCAATAAAACAATACAGGATAGAGTAAAAGGCTACATGAATTCGATAGGAAAAAGAAGATACCTTGTTGCGTTAGTTAATTATTTAGAAGTCAATCAAGGTGTCTTATCAGAAAACGATAAAAAGAAAATACACTATGATAAAATAATGAACTTCTTTGCGCAGAAACAACAAGATATTCCTTTCCAAGTCAAGAAGTTGCTCAAGGCTCACGACATTATTAGAAAGCAGTTAGGCAAAAAAGTTGTTTATGGTTTCCTTAATTTAGAAAAGAATTTCGATTCTTTCCTTGATAAAATGTACCATGAAGAGAGAGTTGATTTAAGTCACTTAGAAGTGGAGAATATCGTTAAGTCGGATGATTCACATTCTAACTTATCGAAAGAATATGGTATTAGCACCGAGCAAGTGTATTTGATTAAGGCTAACTTTAGAGCGTGATATTATGAGTTGGCGAGATATAATAAAAGCCGAGAGAATAGACTTGGCAAATCCAATTCAATATCCGAGAAAAGATGTTGCTAAATTACTAAGAACAAATTTTTCTAAAACCGGATTTCATGGAGCAGTTAATAGGTTTGTACCCGAATTAGAGGGGCAGTTTCCATATATAGACAAAAGAAGGGCCAAGCAATATCAAAAACTTGCGGCAGATATAAGAAAAATATCTTCAACCATTAAAAAATTAGTTACTGAATATGAAGGTCAAGAGGGATGAAGATGACTTGGCAAGATATTTTGAAAGCAAAAAAGAAAAAACTCCGAAGAAGGAGAACCCAGAGGTCGGGTAAAAAACAAGATGCTTGTTATTACAAAGTCCGTAGTCGCTACAAAAAGTGGCCTTCAGCATACGCAAGTGGGGCATTAGTACAATGTCGTAAAGTCGGTGCAAAGAATTGGGGTAACTCTGTAAAAAAAGGTGGAGATAATTTCAAAAGAGAAAAAGAATCGGGATTACACGGTTGGTTTTCAAGAAGAGGTGGAGATGGACAAAAGGGTTGGGTTTCCTGTCAATCTTGTGAAGATGATAAAAAAGGAACAAAACCTTGCGGGAGAAAAGATGCTTCTAAAGGAACAAAACAAAGATGCCGCCCTACCTGTGCGGCATGTAAAACATACAAAAGGAGAAAAGGAAAATGACATGGAAAGACATACTAAAAACAGAAAAAGCGCACTGTAATACCAGCAAGTTAGATTCTGAAAAAGAAGAATTCGAGAAGAAACTTATTGGTAATCAGAAAAGAATTGATGCAGATAAAGATGGTAAAATTACCGGAAACGATTTCAAACTCTTAAACAAAGAAAATCCTGAAAAAATGATTCTTCGTGAAATTCAGAAAGAAGGCGGTGCATTAGGTATGAAAAACCTAAAGGGTATTCCTAATCTAAAAGAAACTCTTGACCGCATGGTAAAAGAAGGAAAGATATTTATTCACAAAGACGGAGATATTTACACACATAAACCAAGTCGAGGGAGGGGGTTCACAAGATGAGTTGGGAAATTATCTTAAAACAATTGGCTTGCCCTGCGGCAACACAGAATCTTAAACTGAACACTAAGAATAGAAATGCGGCTATCAAAGATGAGGATATTAAATACGGGCCTTTGAATATAGATGAACCGGCTGATTATTGGGACAAAGTAGCGGAACATTGGGACACATCAGTTGAGGCCGCTAAAAAATCTAAATGCTCAAATTGTATTGCTTTTGATATTAGTCCACGAATGAAAGACTGTATGCCTATTGAAGATGTAAAAGGCGGCTTAGGATATTGTTGGATGCACGATTTCAAATGCCATGAAGATAGGACTTGTTATACATGGGCTAAAGGTGGCCCAATCACAAAGGATGAGAAATCCAAAAAGAACCAAATGAAAAGAGAAGATAAAGAGGAATAAGGATGGAATTAGAAGCCTTAAATTTTGAACATCAAATGGATATGGAGTTATCTAAAAACTCTTTTCCATATTTTTTTCAAAATGTATTAGGGTTTGATTTTCCTTCTTATATTAGTGAATGGCATGACTTAATGAATAGTACACAAAGAACAGTTATTATTTGTAGTCGTGACCATGGTAAATCAGTATTTATGCACAGTTGGGTTGTTTGGAAATTAATTTTTGAAGAACCCCCATATCAAATGCTATACATTTCATCTAACCAAAAACAGACATTGGTTCACATGAGAGATATTGATAAAATGTTTCAGCACCCCATGTTAAAAAAATACAAACCTGCAAGGGGTTGGGCTATTGGAAACATTACTCTAACCAATGGGAATCAGATTCTTGAGAGGTCAGTTGGTTCTCAGATTCGTGGATTGCACCCTCAAGAAATTATTATTGACGACCCTTTGAAAGAGTTTAGTATGACAGGTATTCAAAAGGTAACTGATTGGTTTTATGGTGACATGATACCAACGCTTCACCATACGGCTTCTCTAAGAGTAATAGGTACTCCTTTCAGTTATACAGATATTTATGCTCAGTTGTCAGAAAATGCCGCATATACTGTTCGTACATATCCTTGCTTGAATTCCTTAAATGAACCGCTATGGCCAGCCCGTTGGAATTACGATGCACTGATGGCTCGTAAGGCTGAAGTTGGTTCTCTCATGTTCACAAGAGAATATATGTGTGTACCAATTTCAACAGGTACTTCTCTATTCAATCCAGAATATCTTGATAATGCTAAGAATAAGGATTTGGTATTGAAGCCAATGAAGCGTGAAGGCTACAAATATTTCGTTGGGGTTGACCCTGCTATTTCAACCGATGGCGACTATAATGTGATTACTGTTTTAGAAATGGATGAGAATGAAAACAAATCCATTGTATATATTGACCGAGCAAAGAATGTCGAGTTTAGAGAGAATATTCAGAAGGTCAAACTCATAGGTCAAATGTTTAGACCGGAGGCTATTCTTTTTGAAACCAATACTTTTGCTAAGTCTTTTACTCAAGAGTTGAGGCAGGTAGCAGATTTGAATGTGCATGACTTTAACACGACTCGAAGAAAGAAACAGGAAATTATTTTGAATCTTCAAATGACTCTTGAAAACTCAAAGATGAATTTTCCTTATGGTAATGAAGAAAGCAGAAGAGTAACTTCAACATTGATTGAAGAATTGTCTATGTTTGCTATTACCGACAAGGGCAAGTTTGAAGGAATTGGCGCACATGATGACATGGTAATGAGCCTTGCATTGGCTAATGCCGCAACATACCAAGCCACAGATAACTTCATACTACTCGATGATTTAGGTTTGTTTGATGATAAGATTTCTAACCGTTCTGGCAATACATTGGGGCTAAACTTTTGAGGTGATTATATGACATTAAGAAAAGAATTACCGGATAAATTAAGAGAGTTTGCAGACAATCTTGACAGAATAAAAGAAGAAGAGAAAGAAACTTTTCAAGAAATGCAAGAAGAATTAACCGCACCAACCGAAGAAAGTGAGGTTGCTACTTCATTTGATACCTATGTTATGTCACAACATGAAGAGATTTCTAAATTATCAGAAACCCATGGAATTAATGCTACCGAGGCAAGAAAACAATTAGTTAATTTTCCTAATGAATACATTGTTCAAGACCAAACAGTTCCCGACCTAATTAAAAAAATGAGAAAGGCTCGAAGAGAATTAAAGGGAGAACAGAGAATAAAAATGGCAAAGGCTATTGATACTATGATTGATGCTTATTCAGACCATTTACAAAAGTGTATAGATTCTATTACTTGGCTTAATCCATATCGAGTGCCTCTAAATAAAATGAGATTTAGTGAAAAAGATTTACAAAAGTTAAACAAAATGACTGATGTTGAAACTCGAAGAGAAGTAGTTGATGCCTTGTGTAAATATTGGGAGGCTGAATTAGAACAGAATGGGATGGTCTATGGAAAAGAATATAGTGACTTATTCAAAACCATGAGAGCCAGCAAAAAAGAATTCAGAAATGTTATTTCTAAAATTTCTAATCAGTCTTTAACTAAATCTAAAAAAGACAGACAGAATGACTTCATTCTAAAAATGGTGTGTGAAAATCCGGGCATAAATGCTAAAGGAATACATGAAAGAATGCCTTCAGATTTGTTCAAAATTACTAACAGTAATTCCATATCTAAAAGCATAAACAAGTTAGATATTGCTTGTTACAATGGTAGTTATTACAAGATGCCGAGTATGTTAAAGAAGAATGTGTGGGCTTATACTGCGGCATTTATTGATTCTGATGGATATATTACTCTTGACCGTAACATGAATCCAAGAGTCGGATTAGTCGCAACAGGGGAGAGAGGTAAGACTTTCATGTATGAAATGCACAAGTCCATTGGTTTTGGTCGATTACATTTAGACCAAAAATCTCCACAGGACACAAGGCCGGTAAATCGTTTAAATTTCTATTCACAGGATGATGTTTCTAAATTATTAACCAAGTGTTTGCCACATTTCCGAATGAAGAAGGGTAATGCTGAATTATTGTTAGAGTTAATTCGTATGAAAAAATCATACAAGAAGGCAGATTGGTATAAGCAAAGATGTGATGAAATTTTCAAATTGATGAAATGGGAGAACCATAAAGACCATGTTGGGTTTGATTTCTCAAAGGAAAATATTAACTTAGATGATATTTCAAAATTACAAGGTAATTGTAAAATGTCGGTTATGGATGAGTTAGAAAATATTGGTGGCACAATAGTTAAGCAACAAGAGAGAACCTTTGTGATTGAGTCTTATTCAACAGAAGATGACCCTATGGAAGATATTGAATTGAATGTTTTCCTTACTGCTAAAGAATTAAATATTGATGAAGATGAAGACCAAGAATCTATTGAAGATAAGTTGTTAGATTGGATGGGTGATAATATAGGATGGATTAGTGGTTACATTTGGTATGAGATTACTGCCGAAGGAGAGAAGAGGGATTGGTTGAATCCTACAAGCGACTATGATGTGTTGTGATACAATGGCATGGGAATACATACTAAAATCGTCAAAAAAAGAAGTTAGGCAAATTCAAAAGTTTGTTGAATCTCGATTACCCGTTAAAATTATCGGTGCAGAAATGGGTAGCAAGCATGTTAAATTAACAGTGCGTAGTAATAAAACAGACACTACAAGGCTGGTCTTTGTGTCTGCTACCCCTGCTAAATCGGGAAGATATAATTTAGTTGTGCGTGACATTAGAAAAACATTTAGAAAAGTAGGTGAAGATTTATGAAGTTCCAATACTGCGGGCTATGTTATACTACACCCGACTTGCGACCACATGGCTTTTGTGAAAAGTGTTGGGTAGCGCATGGTAGGCCTAAGTCTATGAAAGGATTGATAACTGAAAAGGATTTAGAAAAATCACAGGAGGTTTAATAATATGGCTAAAAAAAGATTTTCCGTAACCAATTTATTTAGAAGGCAAACTCCTAAACCTGCTGATAGAAAAATCTTCAATATGGGTATTCAAGAAAGGCAGAATCAAAATATGATGACTGCCCCTCTAATCTATCATCTGATTAATCAATCAGTTATTGCGAGAACTTGTATTACTCAATTGAAACAGGAGATATTTAGAAGAGGTTATCTCTGGGAAAAAGCATACGAAGCAAAGTGCAACAATTGTGGTAAAATACATCAAAGACCCGTAGCAGAATGTTCTCGATGTGGTAGCACAGATTTGAAAACTCCTGATGTAAAACAGTTAGAATATGCTGAAAAGTTTATTGAAGGATATGTCAATAAATCAGAGCAATTATTTATTGATGTTCTTAGAGAATTAGAAGATGATTTGAATATCATGGATGATGCGTACATTGTCTTAGTAAAAGAATACTTCATAGATGGTAACGGTAAAATTAGAATGCACAGAATCAAAGAAGTGTATAGAGGCGACCCTGTTACTATGTATATTTACACTGATGAGTTAGGAGAAAGAGGTACTACGGGATTCACTTGTGTTAATCATAGAAACATGCTTGCAACAGAACCGCATGAAAGATGTGAAACTTGCGGTGCTAATCTATTCCCCGTTCATTATGTCAATAGAGTAAATGGAGAAGACCAATACTTCTTGAAAGGAGAAGTATTGCATTTCAGTAAATATAGTCCTTCTCGACTGTATGGTATGTCACCTGTTATTACTCTTTACAATAACATAATGACTTTAATTGCTATGGAAAACTATGTTAATTCTTCATATACTAAGAGCCGAATGCCTAAAGGTTTGCTGGCAGTACAAACAAGAAATATGGATTCAATGAAATCTTTTTGGAGAGCAGTCAAAGAAAAGATGGAACAAGACCCTCACTTTATTCCTGTAATGGGTATTGAGGCAGAAAATGGAAAGGGTGCAGTCGAATGGATTAAATTCATGGATAGCCTCAAGGAAATGGATTATGTTTCAGTCAAGGATGATTTGAGAGATAGAATATCAGCATTCTATGGTGTTAGTAAAGTATTCATGGCCGATAACACTACAAGTGGAGGTTTGAATAACGAAGGTATGCAGATTCTTGTAACTAATCGAGCAGTACAAATGGCTCAAAATGTGTATAATGAATATGTATTCCCATTCCTTGTAAAGCAATTTGGAATTACAGATTGGAAATTAAAACTCCCACCAAGCGAAGAAGAAGATGAAATTGCTGTTCTTCGTAAAAGAGAGATTGAAGTCAATATTGCCGCCGCTACCAAAAACTTAGGATTTGAAGTTGATATGGATGAGGATGGACAATTTACATTTAAGAAGCCAGAACCAAAAGAACCCGAAGGCGGCGAATCACCCGATGAAGAGGGAAAGGTTGAATTAGACCAATACGCTGGAACTAACATAGATGCTTCACAGATGGGCCAAATGCAAGAACAAATGATGCAAAGCAAGCCTCAAGAAAATCCACCGGCAACAAGAAATAAACCATCAATGAGCGAAGGGCCGGATAAAAGATTAGCGGGATTACCAAAGGATGCTGGAAATCAGAATGTGGATAGAAGAACAGAAAGAAGAGTTGGTTGATATGACTTGGCAAGATATACTAAAAGAAGAGAAACAAGCAATAAGTTTAGAAGAGTTTATTGAAAAAAGAATTTCTGAGATAAAGCAAGGTCATACATCAGGATATTCTCAGTTTTACAGATACAATCCGCCAGAATATCAATTAAAAGTGGATTTATCAGACAATCATGGAAATCTGCAAGTAAGAGCATTCGATAAATTAAAAGAAATGGGAATCAAAATTGATGATTATATTGTTGATATACCAAGTAGCAAAAGCATAATTGCTATTTACAAAGGTACTCTTGGTGGATATAAGGGATATAGCGACTACTTTGATGATGAACATGGCTTTGATAGCATAGACCCAAATAGGTTGGTGGAATAATGACAGAAGATTTAAGACAAAAAGAAATAAGATTGAAAAAAGAATTGGCACAAGTGAAAGCAATAAACGCTAACGCTGATACCAAATTAAGAAAGACAAAGGACTTCAGCGTTGGAGTACCGCAAGATACTACACATAAGGCTAAACCTGTTTCAGCAGATGTTCCCGATGTAGTTACACTGCCACCAAAGCACAGAAACAAAAAAGAAAATATTCCATTCTGAGGTGACTAAATGTTTTTTGAATTGTCTAAAGATAAATCTTTACTTTATGTTCTAAGTAAAGTTGAATTGGATGATGAAACAAGAGAGTTAGTTACTGCTAAGGCAAGTGCCGGAGAAATCAAGAAGTCTTTGATTAAAAACATTAATCCTTCTAATATGTTTCAATATAGAAAGTATATCTCTATTGCTAAAAAAGAAGAAGATTATGGTGAATTAGAGGGAGATGTTCGCTATCGAACCGGCTATGGTACTCAAAGGCGAGCCGATGCAAAAAGAGGGAGAGGGGATATTTCAGAAGTCGAGCAACGAAGGTTAATGGATGAAGGTTCAGCAGAAGCAATTTCAGCAGAAGCAAGGCAAAAAACCGGAGAAGCAAATAGGCAGAATTCACTTCAAAGAGAAATCTTGACCTATGAAGAATTAATTCCTAAATTAAGAGAAATGATTAGGACTATTCAAATAACTCAACCTGTTTCCGACCAAAAAGTAATTTCTGGCCAAAGTCCATATAAAAATGTGACTAAAACTAAATCTGAGAGACTCATAACTACTTTGGTTGCTCTAAAGAAAGAAGGTAATTATCTGATTAAAAGAGCAAGTGAATTTACTGAAGGCGGAGATTTTCCTATTTATTCTGGTAAAATGTATAAAAAGAAAAAGAATCAATATACAAAGAAAAAAAGCAAAAGAGAAATAAACATTCACGATATGAATAATACTCTATTAGAATTATCTAAGGCTAAATTAGATAACCATGATGTTGATTTATTGACTACGCTTGGTGAAATTCATTTAGAGAAGTTTAATGCTGAACCAAAGGCTTTACAAAATATTCCAGCCGTAAGAAGAGATTTGTCTAATTTACGACAAAGGCTCAAAGATAGAGATACCAAAGGCCATGTTGAAACATACAAGAGAGCGAGAAAAAATCTTCGTCAAACAATTAAAAGTGCCAATAATTACTTAGAATCTTTAGAAAATAATTTAGAAGAAATTAAACAATATAATAAAAATTTGAAAGAATTGCCAGAAGAAACTATTCGCCAAGAAATAGAAGATAGAATTGCTAATGAAGTAAAAGAGATTAAAATTAAACTATCTAATCTTGTTGTGAGAGAAACAGAAGAGGGTAAAAAGATAATTGTTCCTAAAAGAAAAGTAACTACTCGCAAAGATAAACAAGGAAAAACAATATCTGAAGGAACAGAAAGACCATCTGCTGACCCAAGAGCAAAAGAAACTCCTTTAGATATTGATGAACTCGGAGAAATTGAAAATATTCCAGAATATTTTACAGAGTTACTTGACAGAATACAAGAAATGAGAAACAATTTGCCTAAAGAAATAAAAGAAGAAATAGGTAAAGTATCAGATAGAATAGAAGAAAACAATAAAAAAATAGATGGGCTATTATCTAAATTTAATGTTAAGTTTTTGAGATATTTAAGCAGCATAGTTGAAAAAATGGATGCTCTTATTGATAAAACGGATGAAGTAAAATTACCATCTAAGAGTTTATCATCGTCTTTGACAGAATCAAGCAGAATGCTAAGTAATCTTGTTGGCTCAATTAAAAAACTATTTAGAGAAATAGAAGATATGGGAGAAGAAGCCAAAAAAGAATGGAAAGAATGGCTCAAACAAGGTAAAGCAAAACAGCCTTCAAGAGATACAATGGTAGGAGTTGATATGAAAGGAATAACAGACATGCTAACTATTTTACCAGAAATGGCAACAAAACAATTAGAAGATTTAGGATTAAAAGAATCTGATATTAAGCAAGCCAATATTCTTGTTGGGGAAATTACAGGTTTAATTCCTGCAATTAATGATGCTATTAAAAGAACAGAAGATTCTATACCAAGTGCAGAAGTTGATACTACGGTAACTCCTGAACAAAAGAAAAAAGATTTAGAGGAAACAGGAGAATATACTACTCGACCCGATGCTGGCAGAAGAGAATATGATTATCGTGAAGAAGAAACTTCTTGGACTGAAGAAGGTTATACCGATGAGCAACAATTAGGCGGCAAAGAGTATCAAGCAAGAGCAAGGGCCGAAAGAGAAAAAAGAGAGGCTGAAAGAGCAAAAAGAAAGGGGGATTAATTATGACAACATGGGATTATTATGGAGAAGGAGAAGAATTCATTCTAAAAGAAAAAAAAGATTCTCCTAAAGATATTCTTGATTCTTTAGATGCTAAACAAAAAAAGAGAATCAAAAAGACAATTCAAGCGGCTTCTCCAACAGAATTTTTTGGACAGGATTTTACCAAGTTAGGTGAATTAATTGATGTTCTCAAAGAATTAGATTTAACTAAATCAGATAAAAAACTAAATAAGAAGATGAAATCTATGGATGAGCGCAATATTGATATTGTAGCCACTGCTACAAAACTTCGCAAAGAATATGAATTACTATACCGCCAATTGTATGATTTGGTATATGGTAAAAAGAAAAAGGAAGACTAATTATGTGGAAAGATTTAATTAAAGTTGATGAAGATAATAAAGGTGAAAGATACAAAAGATTCAAACAAGCCCAACGAAATTGGAGAATGGGTGATAAAAGAAGAGGTGCTACTCGAAAACCCGACCAGCCAAAATATAAGTGTGCCATGTGCGGAGTAGGATTAAGTAAATATAATAAAGAACACCAAAAAAATAAGATAAATTATTGTAAAACTTGCAAAAAAATAAGAGAAAAGAGATGATACTATGACAGAAGAAAAAACAATTAATGAAGAATTATTGCAGATAATTAAAGCCTTAACTTCAAAAGTTGAGGCATTGGAAAAAACAATTTATGCAAAAGATAGCATTCTTATGAAAGCCGGTTTCGTTGTAACGGATAGCCCAACACCTGCTATGGATAATTCTATTGGTACTCCAACAGGAATGCCAAAGGATATTTCAACAATGGATTGGTCGGAAATACATAAGATGGTTGAAAATGTTGAGGGATAAATATGCCAGAAAGAGTAACTAAAGAAGAAAGAGTAGTTAGCCTTGCTATTGAAAAAGCGAGAGCCGCAAAAGAAGAATTGTCACTTTCACTAAATGACAATAACAGAAGTCCAGAAAAAGCGGATTCTGAAGTTGTCAAAGTAAAGCGACCTAAAGCGGAGAATGCTAAAAACCTAATACCTAAGAACCAAGATAAAGAAGGTTATGGATTAGGCGGGCAAATGGTTGATTACGATTAGAAGTGATATAGATGAAATTAGGTTCTATCGAAAAAGATAGACAACCTTCTATCGAGATTATTCGTTTGTTTGAAAAAACAAGGGTTGCCTATCTATCAGCAAGGCACGACCCCAAAGAATATGGGAGTCGCTGGCGTAAAGCAGTTGAATTGATAGAAGAATCTTATGAAGAATTAGATGCAGCAGGTAAAGAATTAAAGAATTTTATTGATGCTGAGGATTTTGATGATAAAGAAATTAATAATGTTGAATCAAATCAAGCAAAGGAATTATATGAAAAAATTAAGTTAGTTAGATATAATTCTGATTTAGTTGCTGACCCTTTCGCTAAAAGATTCAAAGGTAGTGTTCTTGAGGAATTAATGAATAATCCCGAATCTATGGTTAAATTCGTGCATTATGCTCTAAGGAACAACACTAAAGCATTAACTCCTTCAGCATATGCAATAAAAGACATGGAACCCGACGATTTAACAGAGGGTTTAGAGGGTCTTGACCTACAATCTGACGACATAGCCCTGTATATTATTGAGCATTATGGGGATGGAAAAGACTCAAAGAAGGTCGAAAAGAAGGTAAAAGCGGCCATGGATATGTTGCAGTTAATCTTTTTCTCTCAACATGAAGAAAAAGAATGGGAGGAATTGAAGGACATCGAGATGAAAAAGTCTGAAAAGAAGTCCGAAGATGAGAAGTCTATTAGTGATTTCATTATTCCCAATAAACCAATGTATCGTATATTTGAGATTGACGACCTAAAAGAATTAAAAGGCTTTAGTGGCCAATGGTATGTTCAAGAAAAATATGATGGTATGCGTGTGCAATTGCACAAGTTAGATAACTCAATAAAGGTGTATTCTTATAATAAGAAAAACATTACTGATAAGTGTAAAGACATTGTTAGTGAATTGAGAAAGAAACATTTCGGTGACTGTATTTTAGATGCTGAATTGATTTTATTTTCCGGTGATGATGCACTGCATCGAGCAGATACTATTGCTCATGTATTCAAAGATAAATACAAAGATGCTAAACTAAGATGTCATGTTTTTGATATTATGCGACATGATGAGCAGACTTTATTAGATGAAGAATTAGAAAATAGAATGGGTATTATGTTCAACAATTATTCTGCTCATTCTTCTGAACATTTAGTTTTTCCATCAAAAAAAGATACTCGAATGGCAGACAGTCTAAAAGATATTGATGAGTATGCTAAGAAAATAATGAACATGCCGACTGCTGAAGGAGTTGTAATTAAAGATGCTACTTCAACATATTATTTAGGTGCGAGAAAGAATCCTAAATGGGTTAAGTGGAAAAAGTTTGTTGATATAGATGTTATTGTATTAGATAAAACAAAGACTAAGAGTAATCTGAATTCTTATGTTCTTGGTGTTGATATTGGTACTGAAGATATGAATAATAAATTCATTAAAGAAATAGACGGTAAAAAATACATGAATGTTGGTAAAGCATTGAATACTAAAATATCTGCCAATGTCGGTGATATTGTTCGTGTTAAAGTGGATGAAGTAAAAAAGACAGGCGACAGATATACTTTGTATTCTGCTAAAGTAATAGAGATTCCCGAAGTTGAAATGCCAGACAAATTAGTGACTTTGGAGTTTTTATCTCAAGATACTAAAAAGTCATTAAACTATAATGTGGATGCTTTGAAAAAAGGAGTACAGATTACAGACCATATACATGGAGAAGCCAATCTATTAATTAAGTTTGATACAGAAGGATTGGTATTCTATTCTTTTGAAGAAAATAATCTTATGGCGAAGAATGCTCTTTTAGATATTGATGTTTGGAAAACACAAGTTGAAGAGATTATGAAAACTAAACAGGCTAATTTAACATTAATTATATTTAGATATTTGAAAGACAACGGGCCTAAGCCTGTAAATGAATTGCATAATTACTTAATGAAAGAGGCATCAGATTTATACAAAGACATCTTAGAGGGTAAAGCACAGAAATTAAAAGAATGGGCGAATCTAAGAGATGGTATTACTTTTGTAAATAATAAACTTCAAGCAGATGAAGATAAGATACTTCAAGAAACTGAAGAAATTAAAAAAGAATATAAAACTCCCGAAAAGAAAAGAAGTGGCCCATTCAAAATATATGCAAGACAAGATGATAATGTTACTCTATCAATTAAATTAGATGATGAAACAATTAATTGGACTATTGATTTAGAAAACGAAAAAGAGTTGTTTGATTTATTTGGTGCGGCTGGAAAGTACCCTGCTGAAGTGTCCTCTAACATAGAAAAGGAAAAAGTCATTGATAGCGGTACTGTTGAATTAGGTGTTCAAAGACATGGGTATCACGAATATATGTTGGATGGAAATAAATTTCAAACTAAGTTGCATGTTAGGTACTTGCCTGTTAAGGGAGAAAAGATGTGGCTTGCATGGACAGGGTATGAACAAAAACCAGCAGACCCCAATACAGATGAAGGAATATGGAATATTTACGAAGATAAGTATTCTAAAGTGAAAATACCGTGAGTTTTATATACTGAACGCAAATGATAGGGGTTGAGAAGAATGGCATCGGCAGTAATGGCTACTCGTTCTAATGATTTCAGAATACTCAAAAGCGACGATTTAATGATTGGAGGATATGCAAGCATCGAAATCGTTGATAAGCAAAATGACTTAATTACCCTCAAAGCACTACAAGAAGCAGTAAATGGCTATATGGAGAACCCAAAATTTAGAAATGTAATGACAAATCATTCAAATGTTCAAGTAGGAGAAGTAGTAAAATCATATCGAGATAAGAATGGAAAACTATGGAAAACAGAAGTTGATGATGTTGGATTCTTTGTAGTAATTAAATTAAGAGATGATATAGAAAAAGCCAAAGAAATTAATAGAGGCATTAGAAAAGGTTCATTGAGGTCATTTAGTATTGGAGGACAAGCAATTCATAAGGTGAAGAAAAAGCATCCAGAATTAGGTGAATATAACGAAATCAGTAAATTGGAATTACATGAAGTAACAATCTGTGAAAAAGGAATTAACCCCGAAGCAAAATTTGATATTCTAAAACAAGAAAAAGAGGCGAAAAACATGAGTAAATTGGAAAAAGCATTGGCAGAATTAGACACTCTAATGGAGGAAGTTAATATGCTACGAAAAGAAGAAGAAGAAATAGACAAGGACATGCCGGAAAAAGAAGCGGCTATGCCCGAAATGAAAGAAGCAGGTCATGGTGCAGGTCATGACGACAAAGAATTGACAGATACAGAAATGGCTGAATATGCTGATTATGAAAAAGAAGAGTTTGATGATGCCAAGAATGCGGCAGTGCTTTCAACCCTTGATGGCGCAGGTGTCGAAATTGGCGAGCCAGCAAACCGTATTGTAATTAGCGGTGGCAAACCAACTGCATCTGATATGCCGGTAGTTAAGGCATTTGATAACAGAGAATTGGAAACACTTGATTTGTCAGTTGCTAATATTGAGAAAGCATATGAGGCTTTCCGCCAAGAGCAATTAGAAAAGATTGCATACGATAATCTTCAAAAGAGATTTGAAGCCAGATTTGAGGCCGAAAAGAACACAAAAGAAACTATTCTTGCTAAGTCGCAATATGATGCGGCTTCAGAAATTGCATCCCTAAAGGATGAATTTACACAACTACGAAAGTCTTTGACTGCTGAAAAGGAAACAATCCTAAAGGCACAAGAAGAATCTTCAGTCACACTACCAACATTGGATGAAATTGCAGATATGGATTGGAATGACATTCACAAGATGGTTGGGGGAATTTAAGATGAGTTATATTAACACAATAGCAGACTTAGAAGCACAGACATACGGAACAGGCGCAAGAGGCGGATTCAACAACCAATTGTTGAAGCAAGTCGGTGCAGTGGCAGGTATTCACACAGGCCATGATGTATCTTTAGGAGTCGGTAGTGGTACTACTGCGGCTTCTTCTCTTGGTGCATTGTATAACCAAGTTTATGGACAAAAAGTTTGGTCTATGCTAAACCGTGAATGTAATGCTCTTTCAGTAATTGCAAAGCGACCATACACTTCAAGTGGATGGAGAGTCCTAAGTGAGCGACCTGCTGGTGGTAGCGGTAATTTCTTGGCAGTTGATGTTGAGGGTTCAAAAGATGCGGCTAATCTTGGTTCAACAACTCCAAGAGCAGATTTGATTGGTGGTGTTCCAGAAAATGCTGGATTAGATACTGTTGCTGATGGATTGGCTTCAATTGCACCAAAATACGAGCAATTGTTCACCAGCCCAAAAATTGTTGCACATCAATTTGAATTCAGTGAATTGGCTATGGAAATGGCACAAATTGACGATGGAATTGGCGATATTAGAGCGCAAATGCGTGAAGATATGGGTAAGCATCACGCTGAAGTACAGAATCTAATGCTTGTAATGCCATTGGAATTCTATAATGCTGATACAAATGTATCGGGTTCTGCAACAGTCGATACAATCGAGAGAAACTATACTTCTCTAAACAAGGTTGTTTCTTCAACAGAAGAATTACAGGCTATGGCTACTGCAAACCTTCTAACAAGTGCTACTGCTAACGAAGCAAACAATCTATACGGAAAGAACCGTACAAGTGCTTCTTATCTTGATGCACAGGTTACTTTCGGTGATTCATATGCAAGTGCAGATGCCCGCCAATTGACACTAACTGTTCTAAATGAAATGATTAGACTACTTCGTGTTGCTGGTGGTTCACCAAAGGTTATTCTAACAGGATATGACACACTACAAACTATCTCTGATTTGCTACAAGCACAAGAGAGATTCATGGATAGAAAGGAAATTGTTCCAACTGTAAATGGTGTTCGTGGTGTTAAAGGTCAAGAAGTCGGATTCCGTGTATCAACATACTACGACATTCCTATGATTCCTGTTGCGGCTATGGCTTCAACCGGAGTTAATTCGGCTTGTATTAGTGATATGCTATTCCTTGATACAGACCATCTATGGATGAGCGTTATGAAACCAACCCAATACTTTGAGGATGGTATTAGCAACGGAAACCCATTCGGTGTCGGTACTCTTGGAAACAAGGCTCTTTACCGCACAATTGCTGAAGTCGGTTGTTCATACTTCAAAGGACAAGGTAAAATTACCAACCTTCTGTGAGGTGATTTAACTTGACAGAAGAGGTATTTACGGTCACGCTATTAGCCGACCATAAGGGATTCACCAAGCCAAGAGCAAATGGTGATGAATATATGGTTGATGCGCTAATTGATGTTTCCACATATGATGCAAGCGGAGTAGTGATGTCTGCAACCAAATTCGGTCTAAATACAATTAATTCTATTTCCCATACAGGGACAAGTAATGTATTGTTTTATCCAACCTTTGTGATTTCGGGAACAGACGGTAGTTATACCAGCGCAGATTCAGTAACAATGTTATTGGTTCAAGCGTTGCAAGCGACCCCTGCCGAAGTAGCAGACGGCGGTACTCATAGTGGAATGCAATTCCGAGTTAGAGTATTTGGTAATCTTTGAGGGATTTAATTGGTTAAAGTAAAACTGAGTAGTACATCTCCGTTTTCTTTGAATGTAATGGGTTTGGGGCTAAGTAAAACCAGCCCCGAACCTGTTGCATTTCCATCTTTAATTGGGGCTTTGGTTCGATACAGTGACAAAAACTTAGACTTTATCTTTGAGGAATCTGATAGAGAAGGTCTAATGCAAATTGGGCTTGATAGATTTGAAATCATATCAAGAGAATTAGGTAAAACTATTACTACCCATGAGCAATTGTGTGACTTGCTTCTTCCTAAAAAGAAGAAAACCAAGCCAAAGAAAGTTTCAGCACCAAAACCTGTTGCTGAATCGGAATGATTTACGCAAGTGTTAAGAGGGAGTTATCCCCAAACAAAAATCGAGGGAACCAATATGTCGTCAGTATGTCGAAGTAGTGGAGTATTAACTGCAAGTGAAGCCGTTTCTGGCGAAAGAAGCAGATTAGTTTCTGTTCATTGTCTTAGAACAGGTATGGGTGCGACTACAACAGTTAGATTATTTGATAATGCTTCAGCCGCTTCTGGCAAAGAAATGATTAGACTTGTTCTTGACCCTGCCGACCCTTCATCTCCACAAATCATTGAGATGGATTTACATGGTGCTATCTGCTCTAATGGAATATATTTGGATATATCCACAGGTACGGGTACGGGGGCGGCAGTATCGGTTCACTTCTCTTGAGGTGTTAATTTTGGCAGTATTAAATAAAGACACACGGTTGATTATGACAATTTTATTTGTCGGTGCGCTTAGTGGTGCAAATGTATTTTTTTATGCTAACTATGGTATAACATTCCCACACGGAGTATTGGCCCATTCTATCTTGTTTGGTCTAATGACAGTGGGTGCAATTATGATTATGAAAGCAGTATTTGATTTGGTTCTTAATGACAAAATTGAGATGTGGCTTCTTGATAGAAAAATTGCGGCCTATTGGGAGAGAAAAGCAAGAGATGAGCAACAGTTGAGAAAGATGCAAGAATCTGCAAAGCAGTATTCGACATCTTTTAGTCCATATGGTGTTGCACCAACCGTTGAAGCCGATGATAATACAGTCGGTGCAGACTTTTTAGCCGCTACTCTTCAGTGAGGCGGTTAAATGCTTTCAGACATAATGGGCCTAACTGATAATGATTATATCTATAATCAATCAAGAGCGCATTCAGCAGACATGCTTTTCTTCAAAATGAGAGCATGGTTTTGGGGAACCTGCGCTACCTTAACAGCATTCTTTATTGGAAACATAATGGGTGTTTTTGACATTAATGTTATCGGCTGGATATTAGACACCTTCTGGCATTCTTGGGAGGTCTAATATTGTCAGTAATGACAGGATTTGCTATACTTGTTGGAGAAGCGATGATAGGTTTTTGGAAAAAAATTTATGCAATTAACTTCGGTATTTATGGTGCAACTATGGTTGGTAAAACAACATTAAGTAATCAACTAAGAACAAGAGGCGAAGTACCGCAAATAAATGAACGGACAGTAGGATTACACAGGGCTTCGAGAAAAACAGTAAAAATTGATGGAGATTCTCATACAGTTAAAAGTGCTGATGTTGGCGGTGAAGCAATCTATTGGAAAGAATGGGTAAAAGATATGCAAGGGCGTAAAGTCAGATATGTTATATTTATGATAGACCACAGACATTTAGATAATTCTTCAAACTTAGACCATCAAGTAGCATGGAAATTTTTAGTTGATACAATTATTGCATCTCGATGGCCCACAGGCAGAAAGAAAAAAGAAAAAGATTATCCTATGGCAGTCGGAATATGGGCTAACAAATATGACATATGGGGAGAAAAGTACCCATTGAAAGAAGGATTAACCATGGATAAACATGAAATATTTGAACCTTTCAAATACGGTATGCGGCAACTGAATGATAAAGGAATACCTTGTTTCAAATATATTGTATCTGCTAAATCAGAACCCGAAATGGTGTATAAAGGAATCACTTCAATGATAAAGGATTATTGATTATTATGTATAACAACCAACTAATAGGACAAAATTCGCTACCAACGGCTTTTATGACTCCGTTGAAAGCGGCAAGAGCAAGTGGAATAGTAACTGAATACAAGTTTATTGCACATAAACCAAAAAAACAACTGAATGAATTGATTAAGGTATTAAAGCCCGAACCTAAGAAATTGTTGTTTTTAAAATACGGGAAAAAATTCAATCTAAAAGATAGATGTGTAGTTTGCGGTTTTCATCATATTTGGGAGGCTGGCGACTATATGCGGCCTCCTATTCCTTTAGATGGAGTAGTAAAAGGGCGACCATTAGCAGGTACATATTGCCCTAAACATGCGTCTATGTTCACGCAGTTAGAAATGCTACAACAAACAATACTCGCTGATAAACATGGACTTGACTTTGCGGCCTTCAAACCAAAAATGCCTAAGATATTGAAAAGTGGCCCTGTAACCCATTTGAGTAAAGAGGATATTATATCTTTGACTGCAAGCGGTTATTTAATAAAGCCACCGACATTAGGAGATAATAGGAGTGCAACCAACGAAGCGATAGAGATTGTTGGGGAAATAAATATTCTAACTGATAGACTTAATTATTTAATGATTAAAGAAGGAGTTAAGCCTCAAAATGATAAAAAAGAAACTAAGGAGGAATAGGTATGGGAATATTAGGGACAAGCAACGGAACAGTATTAGGTGCAGTACAGGCACAAGGCGACCAGCAATTTAAGTCAATGAATAACTTGCTATCTTTGCAAGATAACCATGTCGAAGAGTTTTTTCAATATCATGGAGAAATGTTCTTGGTTGCTCTTGAGCAATTGATGGAAGATGTTGTTGAGAGAACAGTCAGCAAATTATTAAATCAACTAAAATTCAATATGACAGGTAGCACAATCTCGGTGGATGCTGATGCTTCGAGAGAGTTTGAAAAAATAACACAAGCAAATATTGATTTAGATATTCAAAAATTGTTAAACTCTGCAATTAATACTGAAGTAGTTAATCAAAGAAAAATGGCTAAGCAACAATATCTTGAATCTCAAGGATTTGGCGGTGGGCCAAGTGCAGGTGCGGCTATTGCAGGAGTAACAGGCAATATGCAACAATACCAACAAATGCAAGGTGCAGTGAATAATGGTACAGGTTATCCTGTTCCTCCAAATGGAACAGACGGATATGGCAGACCTTATTGGATTGATGCTAACGGTCAAATGTCATATGAGCCACCAAAAGCAGGTTTAGGATTAGGTTCAGCAATTCAAAAAGGTGCGGCTTGGGCTAAATGGTTAATGTGAGGTGAATAATATGGTATCTTTTGATTGGGATGGTTATACTCAAGATACCGAGGATGATACATCAGTAAGTAATCTTTTAGCGGAATTTAGAACTTATTTGAAAGAAGAAAGAAATAGAAAGTTTTACAACAATTTTATGGACACAGTTGATATATTAGAAGATACTGAAAATCCAGAAGATGAAAAAATATTTGTAAATTGGGTTAAAACTAAAATTGTTGATGTTGTTTTAGAAGAACCTTTAGAAAATTGGCTGAAGGATTCAGACGGATGGAAAAAGTTTGTTGAAAGGCCAAGGTTGAAAACAGGTAAATTAGAAACTACAAAAATTAGAAGAACAGAAGGAGATAAAAGACGCAAAGATAAGGTTGTTGTTGGTGGAGGCCAAACGATTATTCCTAATAAAAAAAATATAGAATACATTTCAGATAAAAAACTCAAAGACATTCTTAACACCGCAGTAACTCGAAGATTATCGGGATTACAATTTCTTAGAGAAACCGAAGAAAAACCTCCTGAATTAAGTGATGATGATATTGAAGAATACTTTTTGGGTAATCCTATTGCAAAAGAACAAATGATTTTCAAAGAAATGGTAAATCCAAAAACAGGAATACCAACAGGAAAAATGACTTATGGTACTGCTAATAATACAGATAAGGATTTGAAAGCATATACATGCCATATGTTATTAGAATGGCCATCTTTAGGTGAATCAGATTTAGAAAAAGCAGTTACTAATTTAGCGGCTGACAGAAGAGAAGAATTAAGTGCAGAATTAGGGGAAACTCTTGAAACAACAAAATCATACAAAAAAGACAATATTGAAACTTTGGATTTTAGTTTTGATTTTAGTTTGCCTCAAGACTTCATTAACGAGTTTGGTGACAAACAATTCCTTACCACTAAATTGTATATGCTTGAAGAAGAAGGTCGTTTTGCAGGAGAAGCAGCAGGTCAAGTTAATATTGGTGAAAAAGAAGCATTGAGAAGAGTCATTGAACAATATAAAGAATACAAAAAAGAATATGCTAAAGCGGCTAAAGAAGCGGAGAAACAAGGAAAGAGTATTTCTCAAATTAATTCAAAACTACAAGTTGAAGGTGATGAAGATAAAATGCTAACTCTTGGACAATATAAAGAAAAGAATATGATTGTTCCAAGAACATTAGCCGCACCATTAACAGCCGAGATACAAGAAATTTGGGCGGAAAATGCACAAGATGGCAAGGCTACTATTCCTATGATGTATAGTCAAGATAAATGGCAGGAAAGCAAATATCCTGTAACATGGGAAATTCGAGGTAGTGTAAATGACCCTATTAAAATTGAATTAAATGTTGATTCTTTATGGGATACATTAGAGAATGCTATCACTCAAGAAATTGAAAAAGCGGCTAAAACATGGTCGCAATTAAGACCTAAAAATGAAGTCAAAGGAATAAGAGCCGCCGCTACTGTTACTACCGCATCTGGAAAAACTAAAAAATTAACTCAAATGGTAGCAGATGAATATGGTAAAGAAATTGAAGGCAAAGATTTTGAAGAATTCAATATAGGAGTCTGGTATGCTTTACAGGATAAAAAAGGTAAAAAAATAGAAAAGCCTCAAGAAGATGGCAAATATATTTCTCATAAAGAAGATGACAAAGAAAAATATGAGCAAGTAGTTATTAGTCAAAAACAATATAATGAGTTAAGTCCCGAAGAAAGAGAAAAGTTTTGGACTATTAAATATGTTAAATTTGACTTTACAGAACATATGGAAGACCTAAGACAATTTGAACAAGATAACAAAATTTTACTTGTAAATGAAGAGGGTTTTGCTGACATATATGAGTCAGGAGTAATGAAGTTTAGAACAGGGCAATTAGATGTTAGTGACCCTAATGACAAATTATCAAAAGCAACAATTAAAGTTGAATGTTCTCTTGTTACTTATTTTGTAATTCCTTATTCAAAACAAACTCAAACGGGCAACAAAGAACTAATGGATGATATTGACACATTAAAATATAAAATAAGAACGCTAATGCAGGAGTTGGATTAAGATGGGAACCACCATATCGCCAAGCGATTATACTTCAATTAATCCAAGTTACACTGATGGTCGAGGATTTTATACTGATGCAACAGAAGTGGCTAATCTATTACAGGTTCCTGCTTTTACTGCCAGCACCACTTATCCGACTTTAGCACAAGTCGGTGCAATTATCAAAAGAGTTGAAGGAATAATTGATGATAAAGTGAAGCGTTCTTTTAGACCAATTATTACAACAAATGAATTTCACGATTTTCAATTCAAGACATTACCAATGCACTCCTATTATGGCGGATATGTAGGGTTTGTCCAATTAGCAAAAATGAAACTTCGTAAAGTCGTATCGTTGCAAGTTTGGCAAGGTAGCGAATATGAAGAATTGGCTTCTGCTCAAGCCAAGGTTTTGCTACAAGAAAACTATCGAGATATTCATTCTATTATTTTGGAATTACCTAACAGTGGAGTAGCATTTGAAATGATTGCAGAAAATACTGTTAGCAGTTTAGGTAATGATGAGTTTTGCACAACCTTTGGAATTAAGACAACAAATAACGATTTAGTTTCCTTAATTAATGAACAATTTCCATCAAGCACTTCTTCTTTTACAGGGGCTACTGCGGCTAAGTCACTAACTTCATCAAGTCTTTCAATATCAGACTTTTTTTATGCTGCAAAAGACCGAGCAAATGGCAAGCAGGTACTTATTTCATCCTTGCTTTCCGGTGATGATGGGGCCGATTGTGTGCTAAAAGCAACAATAAAACAAGCATGTACGACAGTAAATACTGATGCTACCGTAACCGTGGCTGATTCTTCTAAATTAGCCGTAGGTATGACAGTTACAGGAACAGGTATTAGTGGCACAGTTACTATTGCTTCTATTACTAATGCGACTACTATTGAATTAAGTGCCGCCGCAACAGGTTCCGGTAGTAATGATTTAACATTCACTACAAGCGATACTATTCCTACTGTTTGTACTTTGACTAACTTTACTGATAAAGAAGATTTGAGAAGATTGGGTTCTTATTGGACTATTAAAGAAGAAGGCAGAATATTCTTTTTGAGAGATTATCCATACCATACAAAGAATTCAGTAATTGTAACTTATTTAGCAGGTGATGGTCGAGTACCTTCTGCTATCCATGAAGCCGCAACAAAATTGGTGGCGGCTGAAATACTAAGACATGACGACCAAAGCGTTCTAATTGCAGAAACAGGTGGCAATATTAGCACAAAGGAAAAGTACGATATTCTGCGAAAAGAAGGAATGGATATACTAAAGAGCAAAGGAGATATTGTGTACTTTTTGGATTGATAAGCATGGCAATAAAAGTTGATTTACAAAAATTTAGAGAGTTTCTTAACATTCAAAAAGAAAGACAATTGATTTTACAAGAGTTATCAGAAGAGTTAGGATATGATATATCTTTTAGTGATGATGAAGTCATGCAATTTGCTGAAGAAGAATATGCCAAATATATTCAAAAAGAAGTAACACAGGAGGTATCAGCATGGATGAAGTCAGTCTTTTCATAGATTTACTATCAAACAATTGGTCTGCTAATGCCACTGCATTAGTTAGTGCAGGTACAATTTCTGCTTCTCATGCAGTTACTCCCGAATTTCTCGATGTTAGAAATACTACAAAACATAAAGGTGTTAGAGTGGATTTAAGTCGTTCACCAACCACTATTATTGTTTTTGAGGATGGACAAAATGTTGAATACCCAACTGCCATGTATGACATCAGAAATGAAACATATACATTCACTACCCATATCCGAGTATTGCACGATGAAAGGGGCGGAATTGACGCTTCATATGGCAAAGATAGGCTAAGGGCTATATACCTAATACTTCGTCGGGTAATTGAGAGCAAGCGTAATGGCTACACTGCAAGTGATGGTTCTAAATTCGACCAATTATTTTTAGGAAATAGAACAGAAAGTAATGACAGAGCCAAGCGTTTATTCGGATATAAAGTCACAACAGAAGCAAAAAGATTCGCATTATCACTCCCTTAGTAAGTTAGTAAAGGAAAGGAGAGAGTAGCATGGTAAATAATAACATATTTTTAGGAAGCGGCGCAAGTACAACATTAATACCCGAACAGGACATATATCTGCCCTGCACAGGTTCGGGAACAACAACGACTTTAACTCCCGAAGCCGCATTTACTAACATTTACAAGTTAGTACCGAATATTTATGTTGGTTGCACAATTGACATTTACAATGATGCAGATGGTTTAGTTTCAAGTCACTCTGTTACTGCTAATACTAAAACAGCATTTACTTTAGGCTCAACTCCCGCTACTAATGGAACAGTCAAATATGCTATGCTAAGAGCATATGGCGCACCTGCCCCTCATCCTCTTGTTTCCACTGATGAATGTTTAGTTGCTGATAATTGGTTGGGAATTATGGAATCAGTAACATTCCCTAATCTAAGTCAAGAATTGAAACAAATGAATCTTGGTCTTGGTGGCTCAAGAAACTTTACATTTCAATACAAAGGAATCAGAACGGCTGATAACGGCTCACTTGCATTAGTCGCAAATACGGGTTCATGGCTGTATTATGCCTTTGGTTCTGTTTCAGCAATTAACTTTGTTGGTGCGGCGGCTACAACTTTAACAATTACAGGAAGTGATGTTGATGCTGATGCGGCGGCAAATAATGATATTGTCATTAAAGCAACAAACGACACTACCGCAAATGTTTCTTCAACCGGCCCCCTGTTTTATAGAACAGTAAAAGATGGAACACAAATTGTTCCTCCATTTGATTTCAAAACCTATGCTGGTACAAGTTTTAGAAAAATACCAACTGATTCAGATGGTCGCCCATCAGACTTAATCACATATACAATTGCAGAACTAAACACAGACCAATTGCCTTCATTTAGTTTAGAGCAATCAATGGCAAAAGACCCTGCTACTTTAACTACTGATGGAAACGATGACGGTAGCGGAGGTTTTGCTGGAACTGTTGATGAAAGTCAGACTTTTACTCGTATTGCGAGAGGTTGCCGAATCAATTCTCTAACGCTTGAAGCATCAGAAGGTGAAGAATTAAAAATGAACATGGATATTAATGCTCGACTTGTTGATAGCATTACAGATATTTACCGTGATGGAAGTCTTGTAACAAATTATGTCGCAAGAGCAGGGGTAACTGCAAATGAGAACCTATTTAATTGGAATGCTGGTACTAATTATGCCGCACCTTTCTTCTTTTCTGAAGGAACATTCAAAGCATTTGGTGAAGAATATCTGAAGGTCAATTCAGTTAGTATTGAAATCAATAACAATCTAATGGATAAGAGATACATGGGAGGACATCGTGATATGAAAGAAGGAATCCCTGCACAAAGAACCTACACTATTACCTTTGAAGCAGTAGTTACAGATGACCAAATATTCAAAGACATGCTAAATGAAACAGAAAATGTTAGCACTACTGATGGACAAATGGTTGAATTTGTTTTCACAAAGGGTGGAACAAATGAAGAAATCACTTTGAAATTTAAGAATTATTTCTTAGATACTACGGAAATTACTATTCCTGATGATAAAGGCCCAATTAGTTTTAGTTCAACTATTAAACCAAGAGATTTGCATTCATGTGTTGTCAAAACAGATAACATTCTGATGGGGTGATTAAATGCCAACGAAAGAACAGATGAGAGCAGAATTGGCTGAAGTCCGAAGATTAGAAAGAGAAAAAAAGAAAAAACCTGCTAAAAAGGCAGTTGTCGAAGAAGTCAAAGAAACGCAGACTGAATAGACATTATATTCCACCAACACCGTTAGTTTGTTTGTTGGTATAGAAGGTGGATAACATGGAAAAGAAAATAATAAGTGACAAGAGCGTACTATTTGCGCTAACAGAACCCACTTTACATTATGTTAAAGTGGCAGAAGATAAAGAAGAATACCTAAAGGTTTGGACTAAAGAACCTACATGGCTTGAAGTTGATAAAGCCATGAATAGCATGATGAAGTTAGATGTCAAAACACAGAACATGGATATTGACATGAATGCTATGTTTAGGTATATGGTTGAGAATTTTATTGTAAAAACTGAACCATCATTATCAACAGTGGATATTCTCAGATTGACTCCATATGTAGGCAATCAACTAAAAGACATTTTACCAAATCCTTTTGATTCATTTTCGGAGGATGATTCAAAAAACGAGATTTGAGAAGGGCTTTAACGGGAGGCAAAGCCTCTCATAAAGACGCTTCTCTAATCGTAGTTTATTCTCTCTCAAAGGCATTAGCGATAAGTCCTTTGGAGGTGTATAAAATGCCAGCGAGTTTAGTTATGGATTTGTTACAAGTCCATAAATTAATAAAAGAATTAGAATCTGAAGAGATTGATAAAGCCATGAAGAAAGGCAAGGTTAGGTGACGATTTTGGCAGACATTAAGCAAATGGCAAATGACATGAGTTTAATGTCCGGTGCTTTAATGCAAGTCGAAGATGACATGGGAAAGGTGAAAGATTCTTCACAATTAATGTCTAAGCAAATGGACTATATGTTGAGAAGCACATTTCCCAACTTAACTAAAGAAATCCAAAACCAAACTCAAATGTTTAATGGATTAATCTATAATCTTCAGAAAATGACACCAGCCGTTCAACAAACTGCTCAAGTACAGGCAAGTTATAGTAAATCAATAGCGAGTTCGGCTTCAACAGTCCTAACTCTAACAAAAGCCCAAGAAGAATTAGGGATTCAGTTAAATAAAAAAGGGGATGGCTTTGTCCGTAATGGATTAAAAGTCAATGAATATGGCGAAATGCTAAACAATGCTGGTGAAAAAGTCAATAATTTCAATAAGAGAACTGCTCTAATGCAAAGTCTTGCAAGAGAGATGAATAAAGATGGAGAAAAAAACATAGGTTTTCTGAAAGGGTATTCTAAATATACTGAATTAGGCGGAAACTCGATGGAGTATCTTGCTGAATTCTTAACTTCATCAAGAGAAGAATTAACTATTTTTGGAATGGAGGCTGCTAAAGCCCGTAAAGTATTGTATGGTTTTGCACCACCCGGAACTTTTAGAGTTTTGAATAAGTTTTCTTCAGTATTACAGTTCGTTGGAGGCACTTATAGAAAAATGGGTGACGATGGAAAGAATGCAAAAGAAGAAATTAAGAAACTAAAAAAGGCTATGATTGTAGCAGAAGCAGAAGGCAGTACAAAAGAAGTTGAAGCATTTACTAAACAAATAAAAGAATTAGAAGATGCTATGAATCCTTCTTTAGTAGGTAACTTCTTTGGTACAATTATGAAAGCGACAAGAATTCCTATGCCTAAAGGAAATGTATTTGATGTTTTGATAAATACAGGAAAACAATTAACCGGAAAGGACATTACAGAAGGCGTTGATACAATAGGGAGTTTTGCGGCTCGATTTGCTGGCGTACAGGAAGCAGGTGATTTCCTAACAGGTGGAAGAAAAAAGAGAGCAAGAGAAACACAGGAAAGAGGCAGACAAGTTTTACAAGCGGGTTCGGCTTATGCAGCAACAGGTCAAAATTTTATGTTTGGTAAAGGCGCAAAAGCCAGCAGAGCAGGTTTCAAAGAATTAAGCGAAGCCTCAAAAAGACAAGAAGCATATGTCAAAGAAATGGCTGAAGCATTAAAAGCGGCTGAAGCAAGTAAAGCGGCGGGTGGCCCTGCTGAAGCGGTTTTCCAAGGACAAACTTTCAGTGAAGAACTATTAATCGAAGGATTAGAGGGCGCACTTGATACAAAACAAGAGTTAGAAGAAACTATGCTTGCGAATCATCCATATTATCGAAGGATGAAGAAAGTCCAAAAATTCACTTTGGGTGTTGGGTCAATGATAAAAACCTTCTTGAGTTTCGCAATAAAAATGACATTTGGATTTATGGTATTAGCGTTAGGACTTGTTGCCATTATCAAAGTAATTGGCCCAACCTTTATGTCAGCCTTTGAAGGAATGAGAGATACTCTTATGCCTGTCTTTGACTTCTTTTATGAAGGATTAAATGAAGTTTGGGAGGGCGCACAAGCGTTATGGTCGGCAGTGTTTGAAGGAGGCACTTTTGACGAAGCCGTGGGTGCAATAATCAAAATATCAGTGGGGCTTTTACAAACAGCAATTGGCTTTATTGGAGTTATGATTCCTGTTGCTTTGGTGGCTCTTGGTAAATTAGCATATGCAATATACAAACGAGGAAAAGAATTCTTTTTGAATACCAGCATTAAATGGCAGAAAAAGGTTGGAGTAGTTTTAGCCGCAGTTGCCTTTTTCATAGCGACATTCTGGTTCCAAATGTCAATATTCCCTGCACTGCTTGTTGGACTAATGATTTATTCTCTTGGGAAATTATTAGGATTTTATCAAACAGGTGGAGTAGTAAATAAACCAATACAAATAGTTGGAGAAAAAGGGCCAGAAATTGCGGCTTTACCAAGAGGAACAAGAGTATATAATAACGAAGATAGCAAAAGAATTGCTAAATCCGCAGGTGGAGGAACAGTAAATAATTACAATATCACTATTAATGCGAAAGACACAAGCGACAAAGAAATGAGAAGAATTGCTGCTCAAATTGGAAAGATGATTAATAGAGAAGTAAATAGAGGTACTTCTTCAAGTTATAGTTAAGGTGATTAAATGACTTCTCCCGATGGCACACACTATGTATTTTTGCGTCTTGGCGCATCTGAAAATGATGATGTTCAAGTGAATACTATTCCGCTTAAAGCAGAAACAGTAAGTATTTCCACTACAAAAACAATTCCTTCTTTTGATGTTCCTTTTTCTGGAATGTTTAGTGGTGAATCTCGAACAGTGGCTTTTAATATGGGTATGGCATCTAAACAAGTTAGTGTTACAGGTGTTATTACTGATACTACGATTATAAGAAGATTCGATAGCATGAATCCTAAGAATTTTGATAAATCAGAAAGCAATCCTTCTAATTCCTCTTTTAATGATGATACAGAATTAAATCCTCCAATCGTTAATAACACAATAACTATTGATATGACAAAAGAAGAAATTGCTCAATTAATTCACTCAAATACAGATGGAACCGCATTACAACAAATGCAGAATATGAATCAACTAATTATATTAATAGATTCAAAGGTGGATAGCAGATACCAATACCGTAATTCTGACCGAAGTACAAGTTTGATTCCTTTTACTTTTGCCGCAAGAGGATTTAACGATACTTTGGATAATCAAGGGGCTACGCTTGCTTTATCAGATTTCCCAGATAGTGCTACTGATACAGGGCTAAATGGATTTGTTCAATCATTTAGTTGTGATTTTAACGCTGAAGAACCTATGGCAATAAGTTTTCAATTAGAATTTATAGTGGCTATGACGGTGTGATTATTATGCAGACATTATCAATAGGAAATAAAAAAGGATTGGTTTTTCCTGTAATGTGTAATGGCTGTATTAAAATAGATTATCAAGATAATATACCGGATATTGGTTCAGATGCAGATACTTCAAATGACATACCTTATGGCATTTGGGGGCATAAGGGTTCATTTTGTTTTGATGCAATAATTACTCCATATGATGTGAACGGTAGTGGTAATCATACTACGGGAACATCAGCAACAACTGTCACCAATTCAAAAAAGACATTTCCCGATGGAGAATATACTTCGCCATATACTACTACTTCTGGCTATTACTCCGATAAGCATTTACCAAGAACACATGCTACTCAAGCGGTCATTCGAGCAAATCATAAGATGGCTATATTTTACAGCACTAATTTGAAAATATACTTATGTAATGCTACTAATGATGTATTACATGGCACATATCATACAGTTAATACTAACAATCCTGCATCATATAAGTTAGAAGTACAATTAACTACGGGTAGCACAACCACTACATTAGTTAGTGACACCTTAATTTTCCCCGACCATATTCAACCATCCACCTATACTGCTGATATTCTAACAGGTGGTTTTGACCGTCAAGGAAGATTAACTCATACTAAAATAGAAACATTAGGAGGTAGCGCACATGGAGGCGGCGCATCTTTTACATCGGGAACAAACCCTGCATCTAACAAATATCATTTAGGCCAAGAATTATTTGTTAAAAGAGGATTTAGTTTCAAATCAATCGGTACGGTTGTTTTTGGTTCGGGTTGGCCAACATTAAGCACTACTACTGTATATCTTAGTGGTACTCCCTCTTCGTCTTTGAATTCAGAAACAATTTATCAAAAAGCCCCGAAAGAAGCAAATTATGTAAATAATTCTTATCATATAGGAGTTTCATTTGATAATGCTACTCGAAAACTAAGTATTCTATTTAATGGCAAACCCATTAAAACAGTTACACATAATGAAAATGATAATGATTTTCAATTAGCGGCTGAAGATTTATACTTAGGTGCAAATGGAACAAACACACACGCTACGGTATCTTCTTTCCCAGACCATATAGGATATACTAATAGTCAATTTTATGGAGTCTTTCACGAATTAAGCATGACTACACATACTCATTCTGCTTTTAATGGAAAATCACTTTATCCCTATCACGACAAATCATTACTATTTTTGACATTTGAAGAGGTGGATATGTAATGGCAGTATATGTTCGTAAAACAGGTGTTCACAAAGACACTGCGATTAACACTACTTGGAATAATGCCGGTTTTAATGTTAATTTTGATTGTCCTACAAATCCTTCTATTACAAATACTAATGCAAGAAACAATAAATACATATGTGCAGAAATAAGAATTGATGCAAGTACAGCCACTACTATGGTTAAAGAAACAACGGGCGCATATAATTCTTATGGTGAAAATTTAGCAAAAACTCCCGGTTATCGAGTAAAGACATTTTTTAATGAAACTCAAACAGGACAACAATATAATTCTATTAATTTAACAACGCATGATTATTTTATTCTTTTATTTGCTGATGACAATAAACAACATCATTTTGCTAAAATTACTGCTGAAGTCACAGATGATGTCGAAGGAGATGCTTTAGAATTTACTCCCAAATTAGGTAGTGAAATACCAAAAGGCACTAAGTTTATTGTATTCAAAGGGCCAGCAGTAACAGATACTTCGGTAGTTGCTATTTCTGCTGGTGCATTAGTTACTACTACTGATGACACACACTTAACTAATTTTATAGTTGCAAGGCCGCTTTGGTTTTTTTACAACGATAGATTAAACAAAAAGAATGAATTAGACCACAATACCAAATATAGATTATGTTATAATTATAGCACAGATAATTCAGCAATTACTCTAAGTGATTTTACTTCAATATTTGTTACTGTTCAAGATGCTCACTTAAAAATAATAGATAACAGTAAATTTACATTATCCACTACATTAATAGATAATAAAAGAAAAATGGATAATCCAGCAACTTCAAGTTCGGCTTCTTTTTATTATGATGATAGAAACCAATTTTCCGCAGTTACGGAATTTACAAATTATACTACTAATTTTCCTAATATTAGAAGAGATACCGATGACTCTAACGGTACTGCTGGAAGAGTTGGCCCTTATACCTATTTACACTATGAAGAATCTCCTAAAGTATTGAATAAAGTAATAGATATGTTTAGTTCAAGAGCATTCTCTTCAATGAAAGATAGAGCGAGTTTTGCCGAAACTAAAATAGTTGATGGAAATAGAACCTTTACTTCAAAGAATGCTCTAAATGATAAATATGTTCTAAAAGAAAAAATTAGCGAAGGTCAATTGAGAGGCTGGTTTGAAACAAAATTAACATTAGATTCAATTACAAGTGGTAGTACAAATCTCAAATTTAAGACAGAAGCAGATTATGATGCCAGAACACTTTGGGGCCAACATGAAGAAGTTAAAATTGGTGATTATATTGGTTTTATTAGCACCATAAGTGCGCCTTCTTCTTCATTACATACTGTTGTGTGCCAATCTTATTGGAGATTAGAAACAGAATCCACCTTTACAAATCATGGCTCTGCCCCATTTAGTGCAGGAGATAAGATTTACAGAAGAATGTGGTCGCCCAAAACAAGAACACTAATGACTACTTTAGAATTAGATACTGATGTCACCTATACAGGACTAAGTGCATTAACAGACCATCCTTTAGATATAGACAGTTTAACTTACAAAATAAATAATATTACATTGGGTTCATATAATGAATCAAGATTTAGTAATGCCATAGTTACCTTAGCAGGAGGAAACTATACTGAAAAGGAAATACGAGTTTCTTTTGGGGATAAAACACATCAGTATTTTAGATTAGAACCAGAAAGAACGCATTATAGAACAGAAGCCGATTCTAAAACAAGCATTGATTATAACTTCGGTAGTTTTACTATTGATTTAGAAATCTTTGATGGCAAAATAGAAGAAATAATAGAAGATACTGAAATGGGTCAGCCTGTTGTTGAAATTGCTGGCCGTAATGATTTCTCTAAATTAATTAGCCCCATCATAAATAAAAACACATTATTTAGTGCAGATTTAATTCATTCTTCTATGTCGCCTTTATCTAATATATCTAAGGCTAAAAAAGCAAATGGCACAGACATTACTTTTGCTGTTGCATTAACACTAAACAATACTTCTGTTGGGGTTTCGGGAGTAATTAATAATCTATCAGTTGGAGATGCTTTGTATAATTCTGATGGAGATTTTATAGGACTTGTTTCTGTAATAAGCCCATCAGGGCCGGGTTCTTATACCTTAGAATTTGGTTCTTGTGCTACTGCGGCCTATGGTTCTCAACTATATGTTGGTTCTATTAACAAACATTATACTTTCAAAAAGGCACTAAGTTCAAGTGCTACAAACTCCAATACTGTTAGTTCAATAGAAGGCGCATCAGATAAAGGAATATTCTTTACAAGTGGTGTTTCAGTATCAAGCAGAACCACAGCAGACCCGCCAATTTATACTACAACAGGAAATAAAGAGTTTTTATTGGCCGGAACATCAGAAAGCACAAATGCTGAAGGAGTTGGATATAACTTTGAAAGTGTCGGTAATGTCAAAAAAGACAGAGCGTTTCAAGCAAAACTAAAAGATGATGTATCAGGGAATTACTTTAGTCATAATGTAGTTAATGGGTTAAGTGATTTTATTGTATTAAAAACCACTGCTGAAGATAAGTCCACAACAATTAGTCTTGCCCCAAGAGTCGGATTATATTTAGGCAGAGTTGATAGAAATGATGTAACTACAAACCAAGAGTTTGTTCTCACAGATACAAGTCCCGATGTATATGAAAGTGACTATATGAAATTAAAAGATACTACTATGGATGCGCAAGGTACTTCTATATCTAAAACAGGAATAACTACCTCTTCTGCCGCAATTCAAACTCATTTCAAAAGAGGCGAACCTGTATTTACAGAAAATAGTGGAGTATTTACATTCCAAGGATATTTTATTCGTGCAGAAGCCGGTTCTGGTAGCGGGGCTTCACATTACTCTTATAATGAAATTAGATTAGATAGAGAAGCCACTGCAAGTAATGGAGATAATATTTACAAATTAACTCAAAAAAATACAACCGATATGTATTTCATAAATAGGCCCGCTTCTTTAATACAATTGGCAAGTCCAATAGTTAGCAATACTTCTGGTTTATTGCCATTTAATATAAACATACATGATGCGGGAGATGCCACAATTACTACTAATTACATTAAAAGATACGGTTCTCCATATTACAAGTTTGTTGATTTAGAGCAAGGAAACTATAATGCTCTCGATGAATACCCAATTGGTGATTTACCCCAAATAAAGTTAAACGGCACAGATACAACCACTTTGAATGAAGAGAGCAATAATACAATTTACTATGATGTTAGAAGCCAAACAAATTATTATGCTATTTCTCATAGATTCACTCCTTCTTATATCACTACGCCATCTTTTACTGAAACAGACCAAGATGATTCTTCTTTTAGTAATATAAAACAGTTACAAGGATTTTATGAAAGAAGAGGAAACAAGCCATCAAGAGGAAGTAATTTCTTTGATTACTATTTAGGGAATATGTCATCAAGAATTAGATACCCTATTGCTGGATTACCTCATGTTCTAAATGCAAGTGTGGCAAGAACATGGGAAAGAACACTTAGGCAAATGGATTCTAAAGTGTCAAGAAATTTCTTATTTACTACTTGTGATTTATTGCCGGAATCTGATTTAAGAAAAACAAGTCTGTATTATGGCTCAAGAGATTTAACAGACTTTAGTATTATGTTGAGGAATAAAGGCACTCTTTCTAATGTTTCTAATTCTCATAGTGCTTATGTAGGAGGCGGAGTTTCTATTTCTGATACCGATGATAATAGCCCTGTTGCTATAATAAATTCTGCGCCAACAATAAATTCACTAAAGAAGTTTAGCATGTTAAGGCTTGTCGAAATGACATTGGATTGGCATTTTAATTCAGTTGATGCAGAAAACTTGCCGGATAAAAATAAAACATTGAAGTTGGAAACTGCCAATAGAATGACTAATTATGCAAGAGTCAAAAACGCTGGTGGTGGTGCATTAGTCATAAACAGTTATGATACATCTAATAATAGAATGGTTCTTAATGATATTCCAGATTTAGAAGCAAAAAATTATCTTTTCTTTAGTGCAGGAGGTCATTATATCGGATATGCCGCTTCACAAACATGGGCGGCTTTAATTCAATTTAGTTCTAAATATGGAATTACCGGCCCACATATCAATGATGGTCTTGCTCTCACTACGGGAATAGATACAGAAGTGTATGCTATTGTTGATGATAGTGCAGAATATAATGACTTATACATAAGAGGACATGGGGCTAAAGACACATTTACATCTATGCCCGAAGATGGCGAAATTCATATGTTAAAAGGCGCAGTTATGAATAATGAAGCGGGCGCAACAGGTACTATGGATGGCTATGCAGAAGATAATGGAGATGCTTACCATGATTTGTATTTGCCAAGTAATAGCGGAGATACCAAGTATAGTTTAGTTGATAACTTGGCTTCAGAAGAAAGAACAGCCAGCGTTGCTTTGCCACCAACTTTTTCTGCTTCTGCGGCAACATTAACAACATTATCCGGTGTTCGTATAATTGATACAATAGAAGAAACAACAGAAGATGTTTCTTTGAGTCGGTCGGATGCCATAAATAATACTGCTAATGCACATGAATTACTTTTACAAGATAATACAGGCGTAACAGGTACTACACAAGAAAACCACCAAGCCCAAGCCGCAGATTATGGGCCGGAGGGTACTAACACAATGAGAGGAATTAAAATCTCTTTATTACATAGAGTAGGTGGCTCGATAGGTGGCGGATATTCTGAGGCTGGAAATAATTGGACAGGGGATTATTATTCATTAAAAGGAAGAACAGCAGACCATAAATTACTGACTGCCGCAGGTGCAAGCGGAATAGATGTAAATTATGTTAATCCACCACAAAACGACTATCAAGGATATAGAATACGAAATGAGCCTTATTCGGGCCAATATGATTATTGTCTATTAGTGACTGCCGCTACATCAGCATTAACTAATAATGTTCAATATCATATTTGGCTATCAGATGGTATATATTTAGGAAAGACTGCCGCAAACCAAACTTATGGAAATAAATATCTAATTATGGAATATTGTTATTTTAATGAAAGATATAATGATTTTTCACCATCAGCAAGAGAATTAAAATATAGCCTTGCTCTTGATGAATCGTTGGTTCATACCGAAAATAACCTGCATATTTCAGAAGTAGTTAAGAGCCTTGCAAGCACTGAAAATCATCTTCAAAACTTATACTCTCATACTTTGCCTGTGTTTTTAGATAGGTTCGATATTGAAGATGGAGGACAAGCAGAAATAAGTGCAGGTATGACCTCATCTCAAATAACAAAATCTGTTCCTTTGTTAGAAAGAAGAACGGCTCACCTGCATCATAAAATAATGTTAGAAACTAAAACAGAGCAAGGATTTGGATTTTATGAAAGTGAAGGAGTGGAAAGCACTGATGGTAAATCACCATATATTGCTGATGGTGCATATATGTTGTTCAAACCATATCTTGAATTTGTGGATAAATTTGGCACAAACTGTTATACTGCTTCTCAAATCGTCACTACTGTTGGTGGAGGAAACACTAAGTTATTTGAGTTCACTATTAGAGATTTAGATGGTAGTGATGTAGCATCACAAAGAAGCAACGCTTGGTTAAACTATGCGCCTAATTTAACAGGTTGCTATTTAGTTAGCCATCATGGAAAACAGTATGGGGTAAAAAAACATGGCGGGAATTCCTCATCTCCAACTGTTTCTGCGTCAGAAACAACTGAAGCATACTACACAAGTGATGCTACACAACAGGCTAATCATAATAGAACACTTAAAGGATTATTTGAAACTGTTCCAACCTATATTCATTATGTTGTTTCTCACACGATAAAAAGAACAAGTACACATAATATACATCAAATAGTAATTGATAATGCCAGCACTATTGGTAAAGTGTATAAAGTAATGAGAGTTGCAGAAAATACCTTTTACAATTTTAGTCCTAAAAATATTAAATTAAATACCTTAACACCAGAATATACTAAGATGGCATATAGTGATAGTTGCTACAAAGATATTAAATCCTTCAGATTCCATAATAAAAGATATGAGAAATTTATTGTTGAAGTGCGAACCGCCGACAAAGATAATGTTTCTCCGCATATATATTCAGAAACAGGGTTCGGTGAAGGAGTATCTTCTATGTATATTATAGCCGACCCAAGTAACAAAGGGTCGGGCAGTCATTTGGTTTATAGAACCCCTTCAGATTATTTAGGTTCAAATAAATTATTAGATAATAATGATTCCTTTTCTTCAGGAATAACAGATGGAATAAGTAATTTACAATCTCAAGTTACTGTTTCTTATGTGGCTGACCTAAATATACATGAATTGAATTTTTCAAAGATAGGAGATATGGTTGGTGCTACTTCAATAGGTGAAGTGTTTGATATAACAGTTCCAAAAGAGATTAAAGGCAATTATACAGATGCTACAATAGGTTGCGGAGTTAATATTTGTTTTGAATCAGATGATTTATTAAACGACTTATTTGAAGATGAAGGATTAGAATTTACAAAACAAGATGTCACCGAATATCCTGTCTTTTTATCGCCCGAATTCAAAGGAGTCAGTTTGCTAACTGCGGCTAATTACATATTAGATAATAAAAATAGAAGAGTATTATATGATAAAAAATTCATATTGCGAGATGGAGATTCCTCACTAAATAAGCCAAAGGTTTTGATTTCTGAAAGAGATGATAAATATAGCATAAGAAGCATTACAAAAGAAGGAAAACTTTTCGACCAATATAATGAAGTTATTATTTATGGAAGAAATGTAAAATCACATAGAAAAAATGTTAGAAACATAAAAGAAACGGGAAATAGAAAAACTTTAGAAATTACTGATGAAAATATTTACACTCAAAAAGATGCAGATGCAAGAGCAAATAAATTATTATCTATACATAGTGATGTAGGAACATTAGTGGACATAGAAGTACGAGGCGACAACTTATTCACTTTACGACCTGCTGATGAAATAGAAATATCTTTTCCTTCACAAAATATTGAAAGAGGCAGATACCTAATTATAGAAATAGAACATAGTTTAGATGGTTTTAGCAAATTAAAATTAGGAAATAACAATAAAAATATAGGGGATAGATTCACTGAAATTCTATTGGAGAATGAAAAATTACATGGGCTAACAAGAGCAAAGACATTCAAAGAGCCTTCTAAATCAACAGACCACTTTGAAAGTATGAAGGTCAAAGAAATTAGAATAAAGATAAGAAAACGCCTTGCTACGGGAGGGGCCACACTTGGTTTCGGTTCAGTGTTAAATACTTCGACCACTCCAATGGGATTCACAGGCGGTCAGTCGGTGACATATACAGACTTAATTGAGGAAGAATTATGATAACGGATAAAGGAAAATCGCTAATAGCAAGTTACTTAATTAGTACATTTAATGAGGCTAATGTTGGTTCTGGCGGAAACGCTACTTCTCCTGCACAATTAGAATTAGATGTTCCTTTGTTAAGCAGTAATGTATCAGCAATTGGAGTAAAGTCAGCAGAAAATACTGTTCAATGGAAAGTAACCGTACAAGGTTCTGAATCATCAATAACGGGTCGCACATTGAGAGAAATTAGTTTAGAAGATTCTTCGGGTAATTTACTTCTAAGAATACCTTTTGATGCAATTGGGCCTTTCAGTACAAGCGAAGAAGTCGAATTTTTTATAGAAGTCGAGGTGGAGTAATATGGCAGATAACGAATATATTAACAGTGGATATATAACAAAAATGGGAGATAATAGCACACATAATGGTTCAGCAGGGCAACCTGTTGATGGTGTGGATTTTCCCCATTCGGGTCTAATTAAGGCATTAAACGCTATGGCTACAACAGGCTATGCAGGTTTAACTGCCAGCACAGGAACAGGTTCTAAAAACTTCAATATGCAAATGAATGATTCATCGGGTCTAACTGTAATTACAGTTAGAACAGGTAAAGTAATTAGAGGCGGAGTTTTAATGGATGCTACAACTGAAGCAACAATTACAGAAATAATTCATAGTGGTAGTATGACTGATACTTCTATTCAATTTCAAGAAGTAACTGCTGATTCTTCCGGTGCTAATCGCTATCATCTTATTGTAGTTGATTCAACAAACGCAGTTAAAATCAGACAATCTCCCGGTGTCGATAAAGTAGCAGATTTAAGTGACGGGGATATTCCTATTGCAGTATTAAGAATGCAAAAGGGAGAAGCAAAAGCAACAAGACATATTCAATACCTAACAAGTTCTGAAACAGATGGAATTGGTTTAGATATTGACGGTTATTCAGCATTAGGTGGAACAGGACTACATCAAACTCAAGACCATTTTGTATTCTCTGATAATGGTACTGAGAAAAAGATTTCATTTACTAATTTAGAAGATGCAATCTTTGGAAATGTTTCGGGAGATATAGCAATAGCGGCTGGTGGTGCGGCTACAATACAAGCAAATAGCGTTGCATTAGGAACAGATACCGTTGGAAACTATATGACTGATGTTTCTGCTGGAACAGGAATAGATGTCACCCATACTCCGGCTGAAGGCTCAACCGCTACAATTGCAGTTGATGTCTCGGACTTTATGACTAATGGGGCTAACAATAGAATAGTTACTGCTACCGGCACAGATGGAATGAATGCAGAAGCAAATGCACAATTTGATGGTTCCACATTATCAGTTACAGGTGCAATATCCGCTACTACTTCGGTAACAGGCACAGTGAGCGTTAGTGGTGCAAACTTCTTGGCTGGTTTTGAAGTATTGGATGCGGCGGCAGGAGTTCCTGTTCCAACATTAACTAAGAAAGTAATTTATTCATTTAATTTAGCACCAATAGGAAATACCTTTGCTATGCCAAATGCGGTGGCACAACAAATACATCACATTAAAAATATAGACCCTGTTAATCCAATTACTATTACTGCAACAGGTGGAGAAACAATAGACCAAAATGATACAGGGCATCCATATGTAACTGCGCCAAGCACGATAACATTAGCACCACAAACAGGTGTTATTTTACAAGGAGTTAATGACTCAATTGCGCCATTAACACCCGGCTGGATGATTATTGGAATAGCGTGATATAATAAAAAACGAGTTATGAGAATTCAAAAAGCCAAAAAAAATGGAGGGAGGGCATTACGCCCCCCCTCCTATTTTGGTCTTATCCGACCAAATGCCTTTGCATGACCGGCATTCCCATAATTTGATTTGCTCATTAGAGCCAACATAAAAGCCAAGAATTCTCTTGGCAATTGTGCGTTCATTACAAAATATGCACTTTTGCTTTAGACTCATCAAAGACCGCCTTTATCATTATTCTTCATTAAACGCTTCATATAATCCTCAACGGTTTCATCAGAGATATTAGAACCTCCAAATGCCGCAAAGAACAAAAGCATTAGAATAATGATAAAGGTAATCAGACCGAACCAATCCCAACCTGTCATTACCACTTCACCTCTAAATCTTTATGTTCTGCTTTCTCTAAAGAAAAAGCCTTGACTATTCCATTTATTTGACCGTATTTCCATAGGTCATATACTAATTGTGTGTCTTTCATACAATATTCCACCACTTCATCATATTGTCCCATTTTCCATAGTTTAGGGGCATCTGCACTATCCATTAACTTGGCATCATTCATAGTACATTTAACAAGATTCTTCAGTTGAAATCTTTCGCCATGTTCCTTCAATAGAATCTTTGAAGTGTCAATATACCTCTCTTCTTTTAGATACTTGTGAATACAATAAATATCCATAGAATCTCTAAGAACAGGTAAATCAAACGCTACAATATTATGTCCTAACAAAGAACCCCCTTTCTGAAAATGATTATCTAAATCATATTTTAATTCAGAAAGGGGTTTTATCACATGGCCAGATTTAGCAAATGAATCAACCGGCTCATCAACATAAACTGTTCCTGTATTGCCATCCCAAGTAGCAACAGTTGATACTTGAAACATATGGGTATTACCAAATCCGCCTATTTCATAGGACATATTTTTGGTTTCAATATCCAATGCTAATACTGACATGCTATCATTCCTTACTTGCAGAAGAAGAGGAATTAGACGACCATAGTTTGCTAATCTTCTCTTCTTCTTTATTTACGGGTTCTTCTGTATCGGTTCTTCTCTTTAGGAAACAAACGATTTTGGAACCTGCGACTAATAACATAGACGCACATTCCCATCCATCGTCACCATAAGTATCTAACGAATCTGTTATTACTTTTGGCCCTTTCGCTACTTCAAAGATAAGATATGTGTTTTCCCACTTCATTCTTCATCCACTCCTATTCGCCTTATGTATGTACTGCGACCATGCTTTTCTTCTTCAAATTTATGACGGATTCTTTCATAATGTCTGTAAATTTGTGATTGGGATTTCTTTGCCTTTGCGCCCGCCTTCTTCAAAAACTGCGCTTTATTGACTAATCCATCCTCCGACTTTTCACTTTCATTTTTATAGATTTCCATGAAAACAGGTTCAAGCGTTTGCTCTGCCAAGGACTGTCGCTTAACTCTTAGGCTTCGTTCTAACCAATCAACGAGAGTCATATAACACTGTCGGACAATAGTTGCCGCTTGTCTAACATTGGTTCCGGTGACTAAGAATCTATCATCTTCATTGTTAATTGAAGGTGCTGATGCTATGGAACATAATACTGACATCTTCATCATAATCTTCATTAGACGGGTAGTAAAGTTACCTGCTAACTTAGCCACATCTGCTCTTGTATTGTTAAGGTAATTCTTCATGTTGTTGTATTCTAACTTTAGAACCGCATTAAAATCACTTGTAAATCTCATGGTTTTAAGCGGGTCGCCTCCAACATCATGGAATCTTTTCTTAGTCATTTCATATAGAGTAAATAGTGCATCAGCGTATCTATCAATTGGTTGATTGACTTCTTCAATAGTACCTGCTTTATCAATTTGTTCTTCTCTCATCTTATGTTGAATAAATTCGGGAACCTCCCAAACATACAGAAGCATTCTTTGTAATACTCCCTTTTCAGCGATAATTTCATTTAAATTAGATGGAGGATAAGTCATAGCCAATACTGAACGCTCACAGAAACATTCCATAATTTCTCCGCCAAATGATGCTAATGCCTTAGAAATAATCCAAGATTCACCGGAAAGACTGTTCATCAAAGTATTTAGATAAACAATTGCTTGTTCTTTATGAGAGGACTGATTAAAAATACCGGAGTATTCAAACTCATCCCAATGGGCTAATCCGCTACCTTCTAAAATTCCGGGCCTTCTTTCCATCTCCCATAATCCGGTTTGTCTTTCATTACCATCATCACCTCTTTCAGTTTGAAGGACTTTTTCAAATCCTCCAATTAGAACTGAATCGGTATAATCGGTTACTCCAAAAGTGTTGAAACTTCTAACCATAGGTATTGGTAATCCATCTTGCATTGTCAATAATGGTGGGTGTTGATTAGTGTCATTTATTTTCTCAAATGTTCTTTTTGCCACAGGCCCAACAAAATTCCATAATGTTGATTTTCCGGTTCCGCTTGTTTGAACCCAACAAAAGTGGATTCTCGAATCTTCGTGGTTTCTCCCATTAGGAATAATTACGAAGTCTTTCACTATCTGTCCTAAGATATTGAAGAATGAAATGCCAGCCGGTATATCATTGTAGTGTGATACCTCAACTGCTGATTTCTGGAAATCTCGAACAATTGCCGGTAGTGCTTCACTAAAGATACCTGCGTTTTGTACGAGCATATCATCATATGCTTGTTCATCCTCTATATCATCATTAAGGCGTTGGTCGCCTTGTACTGTATTGTCATTCATATTTTCACCTTCTCTTCTGAATTTAGGGTGGAGATTATTCTTTTGGCTAAGGTTTCTCCAATTCCTTCTATGGCTTGTAATTCATATGCTGAACATTCGCCTATTTCCATGATAGAACCAAATTGGCTTATCATTTGTTTTGCCTTTTTTATTGATACTCCTTTAATACTGCTTAGTAAATCTATTCTTAAATCATCTGTTGTTATTCTTTTGAATATTTGTGGTGCTATTGTTTCTCTTGTTATTGGTTTCATTTTGCTAACTGCTGTTATAATTAGTGCCGCTTCTTCTTCTGATTTAACCCAAAAGGGCTTCGCATCGGTATCTAACACAATGCGACCTATTGCGCCAAGAAACTTATTATTTAACATAATACTTCTTGTAGCAATAGGCATTTTACTTGGAGAATGCTGAATAACATTGTGTATTGCTTCTTGCATATCTCCATAGATAATAACTACATTAGTTTCGTAATGTCTATCCATGTTATCTAATTGAGTCCATAATCTTTTATTCATTACTGAACCTAAGAAATCTGTTGTTGATTTTGCCTCAAAGCAAACATTATCAAATACATAATCTCCTATCTCAATCCAGCGTTTTTCGCAAGGTACTTTGATAGCCTTTGCTTGTTGCATAACTAATTTAGATAGACGGGAGTTTTCTCTTGAATCAATTATCAACATTATTCTTCCTCCTGTAATCTATACAATAGAGTTGAATTTATTACTCTGATTAACATTTTTTCCATTCCCTCGACCTTATATAAGGTATGTTCTCTTCTTTTCTGCCTTGAACCCCAACCATTATTTTTGGCTATATTGGAAATCATCATATCACATTGTTTTATTTTTTTATAATTTCTTGATGTCAAATTCCATGCTGGCATAGTTTTTGAGTATTTATTAGCCACCTGTTCAACTAAGTCACATAACCAAATATTATCTTCTGTAACACCATTTAATTCATTTAATGTTATTTCTTTTAGTATTCTAAAATTTACTTTCTTTCTCATTCTGGAAACCTCCAACATTTACCAATACAAAACCCTTCATTGATTAGTTTATCACAATGAGGGGTATTGTAGTTATTGAACACTGTGAACCTTGCATGTTTTTTGGTAGTATCTTTATCCCAATCCAACCATACTGTATCTGATTCAGCAAATACTCTTTCTAATTCATCAACAACTAAATTCAAAGTAGCGACTTTATCATCAAGAGTAATCAAATCTGTATATCCTGTAATTAAGTCACGATACCAAGATACCAAGTATGCTCTTGAAATATGTGACGGATTCTCTGTCATAACCGCATTGTGCAAACACGGCAACATAGGCAATTTTCCTATCGTTTCCGGTACTGAAACCTCGCCCCCTACCGCTTGAATAGGGGGTGCTTCGGGGAATACAACCAAGTTATTTCCGCCCATTTGAAACGGTAAATGGCGAGGCTCTTGAGCCAAAGACAAGATACTTTCAAGGCCAAATGAAAGGTCTTTTTTAGTCAAGGGGATGCAATAATACGGGTTGCCGTTTGCATCAGCAGACGACATATTTACTGTATTTGGCACTCTTCGCAATCTTGTAGTTTGGCCAACTCTTTCATCAAGAGTATTTTTCCCTCCGAAGTTTGCGTCAAGTATTGCCTTAAATTCTCTAAAAAAGATTTGAATGTTTCTGATATTATTCGTGCGCTCTCCAAAGAGAAACAGATGAAAACCTCTCCCAGAAAAGAAGAGAGTATGTTTCCAATCATTTTGAATAACTCTTTGCATTACCATTTGAACATCTCTCCAAGCCATTTCTAAATCATTATCATGTCCATCAAAATCTAAAAACACTCTATCCAATATAACTGTTGAATCTATTTTTGCTTTTTCTGAAAAATGTTCAAAGTCATAAACAGTTGTATAAACATTTGTTCTATTATTTTGAGCATTAACAAACTCAACATATTCATTCCTCGACCACGCTATCTTTCTTTTCATCTGCGGGGCGTTCTTTATGTGGCTTCCCGCCCATACTTCTCTCGGATATTTCATTGTTATTCCCTCCAAAATTTATTGTTGCATTACTTAGCATATTTTTAATTACTTCTGCTATATCTCCTTTCAAAGAAGTTAGCACCACTTCTCTAATAGCATGTTCAAAATCCCATCCTACTAAGGTTTCATTTATTCTAACATCTCTCACTAAATCTATTCTTTCAAGTAAAGTCATTTCAGACCATACTTCTTCAGAAAGGATTTGTATTGTATTGTTTAAGTCAGATATTTCTGAAAATGTCCAACTCTTTGACAAAACTCTTTTTCTGATTAATTCTTTCATTGATGTTCCCTCTCAAAATTTCTGCGCCTAAAGTGCATTCCTATTCTTGTAGGAATAACTACCTCATTATTACACTTAGTACAGCATCTCCCATCATTAATTGGTTGAGCATTATGGCCCTCATCCCAATATATATCACCGTGAAGGTGTTGTTTATCTATCTCTTCTTTGCATATACTACATTTCATTTTAATCATTCTCCTTGTACCATTCTATAGCGCATTTAAGACAATGTACTTGTCTATACACATAATCACTTATTTCACTTATAATTCCTAAATTGTCTGTGGTTCCGCAACTATAACATTCTAAAGGTTCATATTCATTATATTCGGGTAGTTTATCTGTCATTTTATCACACCCATGTATCTGTATTTGCCGCATCACATATACCGAAGTAAGAACAATGCGAGCAAGTCTTGTAATAAAACTTGGTGGGGAATTCTTTCTGCTCATAAGCATACAGTAACTTAGCGATATTATTCTTTACCGAAGTCATTGAACGAGGCTTAACAGGTTCAACATAAACATAATTCGATACAGGATAATACCATCCCCAATGAGTTACCGGCATATCCTTATCAATGCCTAACTTAGTCAATACTTCTTCAGAACAATTCTCAATCATTAACTGATAGAAAGCCATTTCTTGACGCATTGAAGTACGCTTGTAATCTTTCCAAGGGCCGGTCTTGTATTCAAATGGAATCAAGTTACCATCTTCAACAAATACTCGGTCAATAATACCTTGAAGGTGAACCACATAATCTCTATTTAATGAAAACTCTTCATTACCATTCCAAGCACCACCTTTGTATGGGCCAGCAGGGATAGTTATTTCACAATCAAATAGTCCTTCATTAGCAATAGGTAAATACTCATGTATCTTTTCTTCTGTTTTTGCTTCTGCAAATCTCTGTGCTTCAAATGCCGCCACTGAAAGAGATATGTCAAAGTAATCATCAACAGGCATAAGACCCGTACAGTATTCAATTAACTCTTGATTGTTAAGAGTTTCAGCCTTCTTAACATCAAAGATATTAAAGAAATTCTCACGATGATTATGTAGTACAGTACCTTTAATCATGGCTTCTGTTTGGTCTTGCGGTAGTTTCTCAATATAATTAAACTCATATTTCTTAGGACACCAATTAAACGAACCTAATGACGATTTACTAATCTTCAAAATTGGCTTTGAAGGGTCGTCATAATTCTCTGGCATCCAATCGTATGTGTATTCCTGCATTGATTTTATTTTTGCTTCGTATTTTTCTTCTGTATTCAAAACCATTCCTCCAAACTTGCTTGTATTCTATTTGTTCTTATGCTCGATATATCCCATCCCATAGCCTTGTAAATGGGCTTTGCTTTATCCACTACTTGTTCAGCATAATGTTTCCAATCGGGCTTTACATCATCAAAGTCCTTCAAGGTTGCACCGGAAATATACTCAACATTTCTTCTATCGTGTTTTAGTGGATGAATCCACGATTCATTTGTCTTTACTTTCAAAAACAAATAAGAGTCGTCAAACTCTATATTGTTTTTCCAGCCGTAAATAACGCCAGCAATACCGGAACCCAAAGAAGGCGTTTTACCATCCAGCGTTACAAACTTCTTAACTGCACATGAGCATTTAGTACAGTATGGTAATTCTTGTAATTTCTGACATTCCTTTAGACTGTATTTTTTGTCGCAGTTGGGACATTTTACCATTAGCCTATCTTTTCTAAGACGGCTTCTTTTAATTACTGAAGTAATCGGTACTTTACCATTCAAGGTATCACTATAAACTCCATGTAAATAATTAGTGATTTCCGCATGAGATTTGTTTTCAACCCACATTGTTAGAGTATTAGTTTGTACTTCTTTCGCTAACTTTGTTTCACTAACTCTTTTGGCAGTAAATCCTGTCATTGTGAATTTTGGCTTATCTAACCAAACTCCATCCTCCCAAGATACTAAACCAGCGTTACGGTTCTTAGTTGTACCAACGCCCAATGCCGAATAATACTTCTCAAACTCTAATTGAACAGGGTGTTCATCTAATCCCATAACATTAGGAAAATGTTCTCTAACGCTTTCTTCTATCTGCTTGATTGCTTTTTCAGCCTTCTCGACTGAATCAATCTGAACATAAATAGAATCTGTATGTCCATAAACCACTTTCATTTTGAATCACCTATTCTTTGATAAGATATAATTCCCTTAACGACTCCATTAACAAAAAGAGTTACTTTGTCTTTTTTAATAGCAATTGAAGTCACATCATCAATGTGAAGTGAAAACCAATCTAATAATTCCTGTTTTGTTTTCTTATTCATTCTAATCACTCCAATGGGTGTTCAATATCTTTATCTCCAAGAGTCCATCTAAGTGCCTTAACTACACCTTCTAATGCCTTGTAGTTACGCATATGATATATTCTCTCTTTCTTAGAAGCCTTCTGCATCTTAGTATAGTGCATGTTTTGTTTTCTCTCTGCCTTCTCTAACATATCATGTATTTCAGACCATGTTCTATTGTATGTGAACGGCATCACATTCCCACCTTATTCGGTGCATAAACTAAGTTATTGATTATTAATTCAGGATGCAATTTTAGCAGGTCTTGTTGCATTTCATGTACTGCTCTCGCTAAAAGAAACATCTCCGGTGTATCTTGGTCGTATAGACCCTCCAATTCTATTTCCAATCTTTCGAGTTTGCCTTCTAAATCTCTAACTCTTTCGTCTAATTCTTGTATTTTCTCTGCCTTTTCTTCTATTCTATTGGCAAGACCTTCATTTTCTAATGTTAGTCTTTTAATTTCTTCATTTTCTTTATTCATAACATCACCATTATTATTGTTAGGATGGTTGCTATATTTACGATATTTACCATCATCAATATCTTATTGCTTCTTGCTATCATCTTCAACAACTCTTCAAGCAATTCATTCGTTCTGTCCATCATCATTTGTATTCACGCCCTGTTCAATATCAATGATAATGGCATTACGCTTTAGATTGTTCATCATTTGAAATAACTCCTTTACTTCTTGTAAAGTAATATCCCAAGTTTCTTCTGTGTCATAAGCCACTTTAACTGTTACATATTTTGTTTTCATTCATCTCCCTCCATTCGTACTTTGTATAATAAAGAACCTCTATGCTTTCCTACCACAACACATATTCTGTTTAGGAATTGTCCTAAACTAATGTTGCTCGGTGTAAAAGCAGTACCATGTTTTTCAATCATGGCCGCTTTTACATTTTGAGCAGTAAAAGGTTCTTCTAATTCATTAATTATTTTCTTAATCCATTTCTTATTATGTCTATTCATTCTTTCATCTCCTTTGCTTTGAATGCCGCTAATCTAATTGCTTCTCTTGCACTTGCAGTAATAGAAGCGGCTAAATCAACATCAGCCCATCCAAACCCTTGAAATGCGAGAATTCCATAGAAAGATGCAGATAATCTTTTTACTGCCATTTGGTTATTATACCACTTAGCATATTCACCATTGTTAGTTTCTCTTGCTTCTTTCATCTTTGCTTTGTAATTACTTCTTAGTGATTTCAATTCTAAAATTGCTCTTGGAATTAAGCCCAATTTATCTGTTTTAAAATACACCATCTCTGTTTCTTTTACTTCGCTAAAATCTCTTGGAGTTAGTATATTTACTCCAAACTCCGTTGGTTCGCTTGATTTAGTTTCAAAGGAAATATTTCTGGCTACAATCATACTTGGATATAGTCCTGCATAATCAAATGCGGCTACACCTAAATGCAAACCGTTTGTGTTTTCACTTAGCGGGTCATAAATCATAGCCCCTTGGTATTGTTTTCTATTTTCGACTTTAACTCCTGTTGGTGCTTTCCAATCAGCATTACGCATAAAATAGATTGAACCCATATGAGAAGCATAGAAACAAGCATCAAATGGTGCTATCAATAATCTTTGAAGTGAAAGAATTGCTTCACTGCAATAATTAGTTTCATCAATTTCAACAATCAACTCAACATCTTTTAGAGCATATTCAAGATAAGTTTCTGTATCTTCTAACCAACCATGTCTGTAAAACTCATTTGTATCGGGAAACTTTTCTGACACTAATTTCTTTTTACCTAATACACTTTCAGAAACATAATCAAGACTCAAAGATGGTAATGTTCCTCTTTGAGAATCATTCCATTGACGCTCAAAAGCCATGTCTAATGAAAGGGTTATGCGGCCTCCTATGGGTTGTTCGATAGGCGAGAAGCCCTTTTCACCATAAGAGAATTTGAAGCCATCCTTGACCTTCTTAACGCCCTTAATTGACTTGATTGGTGACATTACCGTTGGGTCAATTCCAAGAATACACGCTCGTTCAAGCAATTTAGGTAAATCTGCAAAATGACCGAACCAAGCAATCAACATATCGGGGTCTTTGTCTACCATCGTGCTGATAAAAGATTCAATCATGTCCTTTTCATTATCATATAAAAATAGTTCATTATTTCCATAATTGGTGAAAACTGATAAATCAAACTCTTGATTAGGACACCATACCCATTGATAGTATTGCTTATCGTAATTATCATACATTACAATAGTAGTAATACAATCATGATACTCTCCACCTTGTTGCCATTCCATATCCCAATACCATTTACGCATATTGTATTCTGGCATATCATTTAGATTATCCACACAATAGCGGAAATGATATGGAACATCTGCTTCAAAGGTTTGAGAGAATAGTTTTCGTGCATTCTTAATATCATAAGAATTATCCACATATACTTTCTTTAGTGGTTGTCCATCAAGATTAACCCAATCTCCCTTCTCATATTCAAAAGGTCGAATTAAAGTTTTAGAAGGTCTATACGATGGTATTTCTTTAGCATCGTCAAGAACATAGAAATAAGGTCTAAATTCCTCAACCTTGCTTTTCTTTTCTCCGTTTTCTCTCCAACTTGAATAAATATTTTTATTGTCATTTGTTTTGCATATTATCATTATTATTCCCCATTTACATATGGTGCTTTAATTAGCATTCTATCATCAGACACAATCAACAATGGAAACTCATCTTTCATATAGAAATTAAGTAATTGGTCTGATTTGAAAAAGGCATACAGTGGGCCACTGAAGTCTATTGTTGCATCTTCTCCAATAGCAAACATAGGCTCAAGTGACTCACTGTATTTGTTTTGCACATTTAGCCTTGTGGAAAAAGAAGGTACTCCTTCTTTGTAATCTAATTTATAGATTCCACTTTTGACTAATTCACAAGTTTTCAAAGTCTTTTTGAAAGTGCTTTGCATCAAAGTAAATGCACCTTCAAACTTAGAAGTTTTACCGAAGTTAAACATTGTTTGAGGCACAGGTTCATATCTAACATGAGCCAGCATATTTTGAACCTTGCTAAGTGCATTTTCTTGAGGATGATTTACTACAAGTGGTACAGATGCTTTCTTTGTACCGCATTGAATTGTAACATAATCACCCACATTTATTTGTAAATCCCCATCAAACTCAGTTAGATAAGGAACAACAATGGCAGAGTCTAATACAAAAGTACCTTCATTCTCTGATTCGACATCTAATCTAACATTAGCAATAAATGTCGCATCACCATTGAACATAGACAATGTTCCGTCTTTCAATACACAATAAGCATATTGACTTAGACTTGAATTGACTAATCCATTAGTAACCAAGTGTTTTCCTTTGACACGCAAACTAACTAAAGCCTCTTTGAATTCTTTACTATCAATAGTAAATCTCAAATTAACCCCTCTCGCATTTCAGAAATACCATCCCACTTAACTTCGCCTTTAGCAATAGTTAGTGTTTCCCAAGTCTTTCCAACCAAAGAAGTATTTGATTTACTACTCTGCAATTCTGCTTTATAGACAACATCTCCCTTCTTTAGTGTGCGCTTTGTGTTAATTACTTGATGCAGATAATCTCCCCAATTGTGCCAATTTGGTTTAGAACCAATTACTTCTCCTGTTGCGCCATAATCGGCCTTAGCATGAGTAATGTAAATTTGGTCGCAGTTTAGATTCTTACACATCATTAGAAGAGAATAGAATGGTGCATTACGCTTTCCCCATTCAAACTTCATCTTCTGTGGCTTTCCAATCTTAGAAGAACCTGTTACATGAAGTGTGCAACAATCAAGCCACTTGTCAATTCCATCGAATACAAAGAGAACATCTTCACCTTCTTCAATTTTAGACTTTACATACAAAACAAAATCTTCTGAATTTGCTTCAGACTTCTGTATGTCTAATTCACCGTTTTGATTTCTGACTTCAGGATTCCATAGTGTAATTCTATCTGTCATATCGTGGTTTTGTCGCCATGTTGGTTCGCAACCATCATCCCAATCTAAAACATAGATTTGTTTATCGGGGAAATCAAGAGCGATACCACTTTTGACAGTCTTTGGTTCTCCCCAAATACCGCAAATTAGACGGTTGTTTCTTGCTAATCTCTCTCCGGTTTGTTTCTTTAGTTTATCTTGAAATAACAAAACTCTTTGATTGTTTGTTACCTCATTCGCTACTGCTTTCGTACTGTTATTGCTGTTTGTCAATCCCATTGGTTCTCACCTACCAATTCTTTTTCGTCAAGTGAAATTGTTTTACCGTGTATTCCACACCATAATTCCACTATTTCTCTTAGTTTATTTATATCGTCACATATGTATCTGACCTCTTTTGAGCCGATGTGTAATTTAATCCAATATGAACCAAAATCCTTTTCATTCTCTTTGAATGTAATAAAGTCCACATTGAATAAATCAACAATGTAACTGTTTTCTTTTATTAGAAATCTATTTTCTTTAATATCCATGTGTTTCACCGTTAATATCTATTCCTGTAACATCTTGAACAATTTTCATTTGTGTATTTCTTCTGTATGCTTTCATAAAGGCCAAATATTGTGAAGCAGTCATGTTTTGAATAATCATTCCTGCATCCGAATATATTTTTACTTCATAATAGATTGAAGAAGGCTTTACGCCTTTTGCCCCCAACGCTACTTCTTTCCAAGAGATATGCGCTATTCTATTAAAATAAATGAACGCTCTATCTGTCTGTATTGCATTTTCGTATAATTCCATTATAATCACCTAAAGTGTGGGCTTTGCACCCACTTGAATGTCAATTCCCCTCACAAGTCACATTTACCTTGCCCGAAACCCAAATCTTCTTCAGCCCGAGAGAAGATTAGGTTAGAGTATCACTTCAAAACCAATCAAAGTTTTCCTCCACAGGTTGATTAGATTCAACCGGAGAACCATGTCTAATTACACAATGAACACCGGAGGCATTAATTGTAACAGGTTCCACTTCACCATCAACTGTTCTTTGACTTGTTCTGCCTACAACATATACTGTTGAACCAATACCGAAATCTAAGGATAGATGTTCTGGAATCCAACAAGTTACAACGCCAGAATCACTTTCATAATTCATTTCAGCGTTAATGTCTGTAATGTTGATAATTCTATTACCGTTCTTAGTTGGAGTCATATTCATGTTACAAACTGTTCCATCAGTAATGATGTATCTTTCCTTAGAAGGAAGTGCTTGTCGCTGAATATGCGCTCTATCCAAATCAAGGATATTTACCAAGTTAGATTCAAAGTTTTCCTTCAAGCAATTCTCAAAGGAAAAGTTACTCATATCACGGTAAATGTTGCTTTCGGGGTCAATGTCTGCATTTAGTGACAAACTACCCGAAGTTAAATCCTTAGCACCATAAATGTCTGTACCATTAGAACCTTCAACACAAAGGAAATGACACCATTCAAAAGTGTTAGGTGCAAAGTCAACACCGCCTTGATTCTTGTATGAGAAATAATACATTCTCATATCTCCATTATCTAATGAACCATAGAATACTCCACTTCTTCGCATTTGTTCAGCAGGGAGTGGTTTTCCATAATTAGCATTGGTTCCGCCATTCATGTATGTAGCGGTATTATCCAATGGAATATAGACTCGGCCATCTTCTAATTCTTCTGCACCGTTAGGTAATTCAGAAAGAGTTGCTTCTCTATATTCACCATTATGATAACGGGAAACTACCCACTTGCCAAGAGCATTCTCTGTTGCTACTGCAACAATACCATTTTCAAGTGCATTGTTTTCATCACGCAGGTATTCTTCTTTTGCTTTCATTCTGTTCCAAGCCATCATATCTCTTGGTGCGTCAAGGGAAACAAAGAATCCAAATGCCGCTTTGTAAAATGAATCATTATCATTGTTACTTTCGTTTCCATTCTTCTTCATTCTTCGGCTATTCGCCACATAGTTTCTCCATACACCCATAGATGCAGGGTTGGTTGTTTCAAGCCCGTTTGCTGAACATAGTTCCTCAAACTTGGCTATTGCCTCATCAACGCCCATATCAATATATGGTGCGCTCTTTTCGATTTCTGCTTTCATACTTTCATTCATATTTTTCGCCTCTTTTTTTTTCGTTTTGTTTTTTTATTATCACAACAATTGACCTACCATCCAAGATAGTAATACCTTTGGTGTCATTGTAGTGGAACGCCATTCTGTTTCTCCTATTGTTCTTAGAAATTTGAATTTGCTAATGCTATCAATTTCAGATGCGATAACTGCATCATGTAGCCCAAGACAGATTTCTCTAACTGTTCTGCCTTGATACAATAATTCATGTAATTCACCCAATATATTTTTATTTTTATTCTGTAATTTAATTAGTATTTTTTCGTATTCTTTTAGTGAATTTTTTAGTTGCACTGCGAGTCCTTTATCGCTTGACTTAGCGGCTTGTAATTCAGTTACGGCTCGCCTCATGTCACCGTTCATAGCATATATAAAGGAGGACAATTCATTTTCATCAAATCGAGTTATTCTCTCATGTTCGAGTATTTGGCTCAATACGCTGAACATGGCTTCATTTGATAATGGTTTGAAATGGTAGTTTGCACATCGGCTTTGAAGTGCAAAGATGATTTTGTTTCTATCATTACAAGTAATAATAAATCTAATATTGCTGGAATATCTTTCCATAATTCGCTTCAATGCGTTTTGAGCATCGTTTGTCATCCCATCCATTTCATCTAACAAACACATTCTAAATGGTGCATTACCAATTGTGCCGCTTTGTGCTATATTCTTGATAGTGGTTCTAACTGTTTCTAATCTTCTATCATCAGAAGCATTTACTTCAAAGAAGTTATCTTCATAATCATCTCCTAACATAGTCTTAGCAAAAGCAATAGCGGCTGAAGTTTTCCCATTACCAGAATTACCATGAATCAAAAGGTTAGGCATGTTGTTTTCTTCTAACCAAGATTCAGCATCCATTACAAAATGTTCTTGTCCGATTATATCACTTAGTTTGTTTGGTCTGTATTTTTCTGTCCATAGCATTTTTATTCACCTTGTATATTCTTAACTTTCTGCCTCTTGGCAAATCTTCATTTTTAACTTCTATAAAATTAGTGGGGTTTTTTAGCAAAGCAACCACTTGTCTGTAAGTGGGTACTTGTCGTCTTGATAATTTTTTTGATGTTTGATAATTAATCAAAGCATCTAAAACTTCTCTTGAAGTCATTTCTTTTTCATCTAAGACTTCTTTAATTTTTTGAATATA